>OGDM01000309.1_pt1 | contig 19946 bp, 16 predicted proteins | sample 1570491 | NCBI WGS metagenome assembly OGDM01 (sample SAMEA2582159, study PRJEB24529) | metagenome
GAATGATAATTGTAGCATTGGCGCTTCTGATTTTTTGTGTTGCGGTAATGTGGAAAGTATTTTGTAAAGCAGGAGAACCCGGATGGGCGTCATTGATCCCGTTTTATAATTTGTATGTAATGACCAGGATAACCTGGGGGAGAGGATGGCTGTTTATTTTTGGATTCCTGCCGCTGGGGAATCTGATATTTGCAATTTTTACAATGATAAAACTGGCAAAAGTATTTGGAAAGAAGGGTGGATTTGCCTGTGGGCTGATTTTCTTAAGTATTGTCTTTCTTCCAATCCTTGCGTTTGGAAAGGCAGAGTATACAGGTCCGCATCGGGAGAAAAGTACAGGAGCGATCATAGCCAGTGCGATCACTGGCGGAATCGGTATCATTCTGTTGGTACTTGAAGTGATAGCAGTTGTCGCACTGGGCCTGTTTGCAGTTTCAGATCTGACAGTACAACAGACACAGGATGCGGTGATTTCACAAGAAGTTCCGGAGGAAACACAGGAAGAACCAGATGTGAAAGAAGAGGAGGGCGTTCAGAGAGAATATGAGGGCACTCCGATTGAAGGATATGAGGATTTTGAGACAGTATCCCTGGATGGTTATCAATGGGTTACGGATGTCACATTGTTCAAGGCTGGGGAGAATACAGTTACGGGGTCCACAGCAACTTCCGCAAAAGATGGAATTGAGCTGAAAGCAGGTTTTACACTTCTGGCTGCGGATGAAACGATTGAGCAGAGAATTTCGGCAGAAGTGGAAAATATCCGAAAGACATTGGAAAGTCAGGCGGGAATCTATACGGATATTACTGTAGGTGAGATGGTAGCAGAAGACGGATTCGTGATGCAGCAGCTGATCTGCAATCAGATCGGGGCAGATGGAGTGGCTTATCCGTGTACTGAGATCATACAGGTTCAGTTGATGGAGGACCGGGAAATTCTGGTGAGCAGTGTATCTTTGAATACTTCTCAGGCAACAGAAAACACAGAGCGATTGTTTACACAGGCCTGTGAATTATATGGTATTGCCTTTCAATAAGGTCAGCTATAGATAGAAGCGGACAGAAGAATGTCCGCTTTACTTTTCGAAAAGATTTTGTTACTCTATAGAAACAGGAGGCTGTAGATGGAGCAAAGAAAAACAGTGGATTCAAAAACAGAGGTGAAGAGTATGGAAAATAAAAAGATCAAAGTGGCATTGCTGGGACTTGGAACAGTTGGAGGCGGAGTGTACAAATTGATCCAGAGGAGATCAGAAAGTATGATACACACAGTTGGCGCCGAGCTGGAAGTGGAAAAGATCCTGGTACACAGTCTGCATAAAAAAAGAGAAGGTGTGGATACAGATCTTCTCACAACGGACTGGAAATCGATTGTAAACGATCCGGAGATTCAGATTGTGATCGAAGTGATGGGCGGGATCGAACCGGCAAAGTCCATGATCGAGGAAGCACTTGGAGCCGGAAAGCATGTGGTGACAGCCAATAAAGATCTGATGGCAGAACACGGAGGAGAGCTTTTGGACCTTGCAGCGGCACATGGCTGTGATCTGCTGTTTGAGGCATCGGTGGCAGGCGCCATTCCGATCATCCGTCCGCTCAAACAGTGTCTTGCCGGAAATGAGATCTCAGAAGTGATGGGGATCGTGAACGGAACGACAAACTATATTTTAACCAAGATGTTTGAAGAAAACATGAGTTTTGAAGCTGCACTTGCAAAAGCAACAGAGCTGGGATATGCAGAGGCAGATCCGACAGCGGATGTGGAAGGACTGGATGCCGGAAGAAAGGCCGCGATCCTTTCCTCCATTGCCTTTCATTCCAGAGTACAGTTTAAAGATGTTTATACAGAAGGAATCACAAAGATCACAGCAGAAGATATTGCCTATGCAAAAGAGTTTGACTGTGTGATCAAGCTGCTTGCAGTTGCGCACAATACGGACAAAGGGATTGAAGTGGGAGTGTATCCGGTGCTGCTTGGAAAAGAGCATCCCCTGTCGTCCGTGCGGGATTCGTTCAATGCTGTTTTTGTGCACGGAGATGCTGTGGATGATGCGATGTTTTACGGAAGAGGTGCCGGGGAGATGCCGACGGCAAGTGCTGTTGTCGGTGATGTGATTGATGTTGCCAGAAACCTGCAGTTTGGATGCAACGGAAGAATCAGCTGTACCTGCTATCAGGATCTGCCTGTGAAGCCGTTTGATGAAGTGAAAAATAAATTTTTCCTCAGAATGCAGGTGAAAAACGAACCGGGAGTTCTGGCGAAAGTGGCAAGTGTATTTGGCGGTCATAAGGTAAGTATCCGCAGAGTTGTGCAGAAGCATGTACAGGAAGAAGCGGCTGAACTGGTCATCAGTACAGAAAAAGTGAAAGAGTATCATATTAAGGATGCGCTGAGAGAGCTGCAGAAAATGGACAGCATTTCTGAAATCAGCAGTATGATCAGAGAATATTAGAAGGAGAAGATAAGATTGAGTTACGCAGATAAAGTATTTATAGAGATGTGCAGAGACATTATTGACAACGGAACGAGTACAGAGGGAGAAAAGGTACGCCCGGTATGGGAGGATGGAACCTCTGCGTACACCATCAAAAAATTTGGCGTTGTGAACCGTTATGACCTCTCAAAAGAGTTTCCGGCACTGACTCTGCGAAGGACAGGGATCAAGAGCTGTGTGGATGAGATGCTGTGGATCTGGCAGAAAAAGTCCAACAACATTCATGACTTAAACAGTCACATCTGGGACAGCTGGGCAGATGAGGACGGTTCCATCGGAAAAGCCTACGGCTATCAGATGCAGGTAAAGCATCAGTATAAAGAGGGAATGATGGATCAGGTCGATCGTGTGATCTATGATCTGAAGAACAATCCTTACAGCCGCCGGATCATGACGAATATCTATGTGCATCAGGATCTTCATGAGATGAATCTGTATCCGTGTGCATACAGCATGACATTTAATGTGACAAAAGAAAAGGACAGTGACAAACTGACATTAAATGGAATCCTGAATCAACGTTCTCAGGATGTACTGGCAGCAAATAACTGGAATGTGTGTCAGTATGCGGTGCTGCTTCATATGCTGGCACAGGTGTGTGATATGAAGGTCGGAGAGTTTGTTCATGTGATCGCAGATGCGCATATTTATGACAGACATATCCCGATGATCGAGGAACTGATCAAAAGAGAACCGCTTCCGGCACCGAAATTCTGGCTGAATCCAGAGGTAAAGGATTTCTATGAATTTACACCGGATGATGTACGGCTGGATGGATATGAGACACATCCTCAGATCAAGAATATTCCAATCGCGGTATAGGAGTTGTGCAAAAAAAGGAGGAAATGAATATGAACGCAATTGTAGCAGCCGATAAAAACTGGGCAATCGGATATAAAAACAAACTTCTGGTCAGCATTCCGGCAGATATGAAGTTTTTCCGTCAGATGACAGGTGGAAAGGTAGTTGTGATGGGAAGAAAGACGCTGGAAAGCTTTCCGAACGGTCTGCCGCTGAAGAACCGCACCAATATTGTGCTGACAGGGAATCCCAATTATCATGTGAAAGATGCAGTGATCGTGCATACAACAGAAGAATTGCTGGAAGAACTGAAAAAATACGATGAGGAAGAAATCTTTGTGATCGGCGGAGAAAGTATTTACCGGATGATGCTTCCTTATTGCAGCAAAGTATATGTAACAAAGATCGACCATGCATATCAGGCAGATACGTATTTCCCGAATCTGGATCAGCTGGAAGACTGGGAAATGACAGAAGTCAGTGAAGAGCATACTTGTTTTGATCTGGAGTATGTATTTTCGACTTACGAGCGCCGACAGTGAAGGCAGGCATATCATGAAATTTAGAAAAACATACAAGAGAAAACAGGCGGCAGTGCTGCTGAGTGTGTTTCTTTTGGTGACAAGTGTGGCCGGATGTCAGAGAGTGGGGGCTGTGAAAGAGACCGGCGAAGAGAAAGTAAATGTCGTGACAACCATTTTTCCACAGTATGATTTTGTACATCAGATCGCAGGGGATAATGTAGAAGTATCGATGCTTTTAAAGCCGGGAGAAGAGACACACTCCTATGAGCCGACACCGCAGGACATTCTGAAGATCCAGAATTGTGATCTGTTTATTTATGTGGGCGGTGAGAACGATGAATGGGTGGAGGATATTCTGGACTCCATCGATACAGAACATATCAGACTGCTTCGCCTGATCGACTGCGTGGATACGGTAAATGAAGAACACGTAGAAGGGATGAAAGAAGAACGTGGTCATGAACATGAAGAAGAGGAAGAGCACGAGCATGAGCACGGGGAAGAGGAGCACGAAACACATGAGACGCTGACCCCGGATGAACATGTATGGACGTCTCCAAAGAATGCCATTGCAATTGTGGAGCAGATTGCAGATGTTCTGGGTGAGCTGGATCCGGAGCAGACGGCAGTTTATGAAGAGAACGAAAAAGCGTATGTGAGTCTTTTAGAAGAGCTGGATGATGAGTTTCGTGAGGTGGTAAGTTCGGCCAAACGCGATGTGCTGCTTTTTGGAGACCGTTTTCCGTTCCGGTATTTTGCAGATGAATACGGTCTGAAATACTATGCGGCATTTCCGGGCTGCGCATCCGATACGGAGCCAAGTGCGGCAACGATGGCATTTCTGATCAACAAAGCAAAGGAAGAACAGATTCCGGTGATCTTAAAGATGGAGCTGAGTAATGAGAATATTGCAAATGCCATTGCCGAGACGACACATGCGAAAGTGAAGACGTTTTACAGTTGTCATAATCTGACTGCAAAGGAATTTGCAGACGGGGAGACTTATCTGAGCATGATGAAAAAGAATGTAGAAACATTAAAGGAGGCTTTGAACTGATGGCATTGATAAAATGTGATGGAATTTCGATCGCATATGAGGGACAGACGGTTGTTCGGGATCTGTCTTTTTGGATCGAGCAGGGAGATTATCTCTGCATTGTGGGAGAGAATGGTTCCGGAAAGAGTACGCTGGTAAAAAGTCTTCTTGGATTAAAACCGCCCTTTAAAGGGCAGATTCTGCTGGGAGACGGATTGAAGCAAGACGAAATCGGGTATCTTCCCCAGCAGACGGTCGTGCAGAAAGATTTTCCGGCAAGCGTCTATGAGGTGGTACTTTCCGGCAGACTCAACAGCAGAGGCTGGCGGCCGTTTTACAGTGCAGCGGATAAGAAGGCAGCCAGAGAGAATATGGAGCTTTTAGGAATCCGGGAAATGGAACACCAGTGCTTCCGGGATCTTTCCGGCGGACAGAAACAGAGGGTGCTGCTGGCGAGAGCGCTGTGTGCCACAAAGAAGCTCCTGTTGTTAGACGAGCCCGTGACAGGACTGGATCCGCTGGTGACTGCAGAGTTTTACCAGTTGATTGAAAAAATCAATAAGGAGGCTAAAATTGCAGTTGTCATGGTGTCTCATGATATCGAAAGTACGATACAGTATGCAAGACATATCCTGCATTTGCAGGAGAGCGCCCTGTTTTACGGAACTGCGCAGGAATATCAAAACAGTGCAGTCGGCAAGAGATTTCTGGGAGGTGAGGGAAATGCTTGATACATTTATGGAAATGATGTCCTATCCATTTATGGTACGGGCGTTTCTGGTGGGTTCCCTGGTGGCATTGTGTTCGGCACTTCTGGGAGTCAGTCTGGTACTGAAACGCTATTCGATGATCGGAGACGGGCTTTCTCATGTTGGATTCGGGGCACTGGCCATCGCGGCTGCGCTGAACATGGCGCCTTTGGCGGTTGCAATTCCGGTGGTCGTGGTGGCTGCGGTTCTGCTTCTTCGCATCAGCGGCAGCAGCAAGATCAAAGGAGATGCGGCAATTGCACTGATTTCTACGGGAGCACTGGCGATCGGGATTATGGTGATTTCGATGACGACAGGAATGAACACTGATGTTTATAACTATATGTTCGGAAGTATCCTTGCCATGAGTGGTGAGGATGTGCAGTTCAGTATTCTTCTGTCGGTTGCGGTGCTGATCTTATATCTGTTTTTCTATAATAAGATTTTTGCGATCACCTTTGATGAGACTTTCGCCCGGGCAACAGGAGTCCGTGCAAATCTGTATAATACTCTGATTGCGGTGTTGACGGCAGTTACGATCGTGTTGGGAATGCGGATGATGGGAGCACTTCTGATCTCCAGTCTGATTATTTTTCCGGCGCTGACTTCCATGCGGGTGTTTAAGACCTTTAAGGGTGTGATTCTGAATTCAGCGATTCTATCGGTTGTATGCCTGATTCTGGGAGTGACGATTTCCTATGTGTATGCAACACCGGCAGGTGCGAGTGTAGTTGTGGTCAATATGGCAATGCTGGCTGTCTACAGTGTGATCGGAGCCCTGAAAAACAGAAACAACGGGAAGTAAATGCGAATTGGATTAAAAAAGATCAAGAAAAGGAAATTGACAAAGATAAAAATACACCGTATAATGAGGATAAATTTCAGCAGCGAAAGCCTCTGAAATTCAGTGTATGAGGAATTTTATTCGCCCTGAGCTTTTTGACAGCTTGGGGCGTTTTGCATAAGGAGGGTGTGAAAGGTGAGGCAGATTTCAGGAAACAAATTATTTGTAAAAGCGTTAAAAGAAGAAGGTGTAGAAGTATTGTTCGGATATCCGGGCGCGTGTACGATCGACATCAGCGATGAGCTGTATAAGCAGAGCGGGATTGAGACACGAGCAGGCACTGGTGCATGAAGCAGATGCGTATGCGAGGACAACGGGGAAAGTCGGCGTCTGTCTGGTGACCAGCGGACCGGGCGCGACCAATCTGGTGACAGGACTTGCGACTGCCAATTATGACAGTGTTCCGCTGGTCTGTTTTACCGGACAGGTGGCGAGACATCTGATCGGAAATGATGCATTTCAGGAAGTGGATATTGTGGGAATCACACGGAGCATCACCAAATACGGTGTGACGGTCACGAAGCGGGAAGATCTTGGACGGATCATCAAGGAGGCATTTTACATCGCAAGAACGGGAAGGCCGGGACCGGTTCTGATCGATCTTCCGAAAGATGTGATGGCGGAGCTTGGCAGTGCACAGTATCCGAAAGAGGTGAATATCAGAGGATATAAGCCGAATACCAGTGTACATATCGGACAGCTGAAAAGAGCGATCAAGATGCTTCACAAGGCAAAACGACCGCTGTTTCTGGCAGGCGGAGGGGTGAATATTGCGCGCGCCAGTGCATTGTTTACAGAAGTGGTGGAAAAAACACAGGTGCCGGTAGTGACAACGATCATGGGGCGAGGCGCCATTGCGACAAATCATCCGCTGTTTATCGGAAATCTGGGGATGCACGGCGCTTATGCAGCCAATATGGCAGTCAGCGGCTGTGATCTGCTGTTTTCCATCGGGACGCGCTTCAATGACCGGATTACGGGAAAGCTGCATGAATTTGCGCCTCATGCACAAATTGTCCATATTGATATCGATACGGCATCGATTTCCAGAAATATTCATGTGGATATTCCAATCGTAGCAGATGCCAAAGAAGCGCTTACGAAGATGACGGAGTATGTGGAAGAGTGCGAGACAAAAAAATGGCTTGCGCAGATCGCGGCATGGAAAGAGGAGCATCCGCTTCGGATGAAACGGCATGCATTGATGAGCCCTCTGGATATTATTGAAGAGATGAACCGTCAGTTTGATGATGCAATCATCACGACAGATGTCGGTCAGCATATGATGCTGGTGTCTCAGTATGCGGAGATTACAGAAAATAAGCAGCTTGTCATGTCCGGAGGACTGGGGACGATGGGATATGGATTCCCGGCGGCGATCGGAGCACAGATCGGTAATCCGGAGAAACGAGTGATCGCAGTTTCCGGGGATGGCGGTATGCAGATGAATATTCAGGAGTTTGCAACGGCAGTTCTGGAGGAGACACCGGTCATCGCCTGTGTATTTAACAATACATATCTGGGGATGGTGCGTCAGTGGCAGAAGCTGTTTTACGGAAAACGCTATGGGATGACCAATCTGCGCGCAGGAGCGCTTTCGAGACGGACAGATGGAGCTGAATTTCCGGAGTATACGCCGGATTTTGTAAAATTGGCAGAAAGTTATGGGGCAAAAGGAATCCGTGTGACAGAAACAGAAGAGATCGCGGCAGCGTTTGAAGAGGCAAAGAAAAATACAAAAACTCCGACCCTGATTGAATTTATCATTGATCCGGAAGAGATGGTATATCCGATGATCAAGCCGGGCGGAACACTGGAAGATATGATTATGGATTGTTAGGAGGAAGACGGACGATGGCAGATAAAAGTATGAAAAAAAGATGGATTTCTCTGTATGTGGAAAATCAGGTGGGAGTGCTTTCTAAGATTTCCGGTCTGTTTTCCGGAAAATCCTACAATTTGGACAGTCTGACAGTAGGAACCACAGAAGATCCGACGGTATCCCGAATGACGATCGCCACAGTCAGTGATGATGAGACATTTGAGCAGATCAAAAAGCAGCTCAATCGAATGGTAGAAGTGATCAAGGTCATCGATTTTACAGATATTTTTGTGCGGATGAAAGAAATCCTTTATATCAAAGTTCGGAAGTGTACACTGGATCAGAAAGTGGAGCTGCATCAGATCGCAGAGACATTTAAAGGAAAAGTGATCGACTGTGACAGAGACAGCCTGCTTCTGGAATTTGTACAGACCGGGACGAAAAACGACGCAGTGGTGAAGCTGATAAAAGAAGAATTCAAAAGTATTGAAGTCGTCAGAGGCGGAAGTGTCGGGATTGAATCCATCAGTATGATGGAACGATAAAAAAACAGAGCGCACTCTTGATTTTTGAGCGTGAGAGTATTATAATTGCAACAAACAAGTTGCAAATACGTTCGATTGAGGAATGGAGGAGTTTTTGATGGAGAAGAAACAGATCGACTGGGAGAATCTCGGATTTGGTTATGTACAGACTGAACAGAGATATGTTTCCAATTATAAAGACGGAAAATGGGATGATGGTTGTCTGACAGAAGATGCCAATATCACGATCAACGAATGCGCAGGGGTTCTGCAGTATGCACAGACTGTATTTGAAGGAATGAAGGCGTATACGACAGAAGACGGTAAGATCGTGGTATTCAGACCGGATCTCAATGCGGCCCGGATGGCAGATTCTGCGAGACGTTTGGAGATGCCGGTATTTCCGGAAGAACGTTTTCTGGAGGCAGTCAAAGAAGTGGTAAAAGCCAATGCGGCGTATGTGCCTCCGTATGGTTCCGGAGCAACACTTTATATTCGCCCATACATGTTTGGAAGCAATCCGGTCATCGGAGTCAAGCCGGCAGATGAGTATCAGTTCCGGGTGTTTGTGACACCTGTCGGACCGTACTTTAAAGGCGGAGTAAAACCATTGACGTTATGTGTATCTGATTTTGACCGTGCGGCGCCGCATGGAACAGGACATATCAAAGCTGGACTGAATTATGCAATGAGTCTTCATGCGATCGTGACAGCACATGCGAACGGCTATGATGAAAACATGTATTTAGATTCGGCAACAAGAACGAAAGTCGAGGAGACAGGCGGGGCAAACTTTATTTTCGTGACAAAAGACAATAAAGTGGTGACACCGCATTCTGATACGATTCTGCCGTCGATCACAAGACGTTCTCTGTTATATGTGGCAGAGCATTATCTTGGTCTGGAAGTGGAAGAACGGGATGTGTATCTGGATGAAGTGAAAGAGTTTGCAGAGTGCGGACTGTGTGGAACAGCGGCGGTCATCTCTCCGGTCGGAAAGATCGTGGATCATGGAAAAGAGATCTGCTTCCCGAGCGGAATGGAAAAGATGGGTCCGACCATTCAGAAATTGTATGACACACTGACGGGAATCCAGATGGGGCACATTGAGGCGCCGGAAGGATGGATTCAGGTGATCGAGTAAGGCAGTATAAAATACGTCTTTTACAGTAAAACTGTAAGAGACGTATTTTTTGAGTTTGTTGATGGTTTCTTTTCTTATCAGATGTTGGAAGAAGATCCCCATTGTGATTATGAAAGAAAAGTGCCATAATTGAATATATGCAGAGAAGGGAGGGCTAGGGTATGGCACGAAGAGTATCAATTGGATATCAGGAATTTGAGGATATTATTATAAACGATTTGTTTTATGTAGATAAAACACAATTTATAAAAGAGTGGTGGGAGAGAAGAGATCGTGTTACTTTAATTACCCGGCCTCGCCGCTTCGGAAAAACACTGACAATGAATTAGATGAATACGATACGCCAATGCAGGAAGCCTATGTAAATGGATAGTGAAAAGATGCTTCAAAAACAGGCAGAAGAATTTCTGAAATTTCTGAACTGAAGTGCAGAAGTATTTGCCAAAAGTGAAGTAAAGGTATGGGAATGCCACAATTGTGGCCACATTGTAGTCGGAACAAAAGCACCGGAAATTTGTCCGACTTGCAATCACCCGCAGAGCTATTTTGAGGTTCACGCAGAAAACTACTAAAATGAAAAACGTACATCCAGAAGGAGAGTTATCCTTACAGGATGTACGTTTTTTATGCTCTTAAATAGTGCGCATAAATTCCGTTTTTTTCGATCAGTTCTTCGTGAGTTCCCCGCTCTGCAATTCCATTGTCTGCAATGACAAGAATCTCGTCTGCTCCCTGGATCGTGGAGAGTCGGTGTGCGATCGTGATGGTTGTTCTGTTTTTAGCGAGAACTTCCAGACTCTGCTGAATCCAGCGTTCACTTTCGTTGTCCAGTGCGCTGGTGGCCTCATCAAGGATCAGGATCGGCGGATTTTTCAGGAACACGCGGGCAATGGAGATCCGCTGTTTCTGACCGCCGGAAAGACGGGTTCCGCGTTCTCCCACAAAGGTGTCATAGCCATCCGGCAGGCTTTCGATGAAATCGTGAATATTTGCTTTTCTGGCAGCATCGACGATCTCATCCATAGAGGCATTCGGTTTTCCGTAGGCGATATTTTCCTTGATTGTGCCGCAGAATAAATAGACATCCTGCTGTACGATTCCAATCTGGTTTCGCAGGCTCTCTAATGTCAGATCACGGATATCTTTGCCGTCGATCGTAATGCGTCCGCTGCTCACATCATAAAATCTTGGCAGAAGGGAGCAGATTGTAGTTTTTCCGCTTCCTGACGGACCGGCAAGGGCAATGGATTTTCCTGCCGGAATCTGGAAGGAAACGTTGGATAATACCAGGGTATCGTCATCACTGTAGTGGAAGGATACATCCTCGAAGGAAACCAGTCCGCGGACGTCTTTGAGTGGCTTTGCATCCGGGGAATCCTGGATTTCCGGCTCTGTCTCCATCACGGCAAGGAACCGTTTGAATCCGGAGAAACCTTTCTGGATCATTTCCGTAAGCTCCACCAGAATCTGGATCGGGCTGATGAAAATTCCGATATACAGTGCATACATGGCAAGATCTGTCGCCTGCATTTCTCCTTTTGCGATCAGGTAGCCGCCGAATACCAGTGTGACAAGATACATCATTCCCTGGAAAAACAGATTATAGCCCATAAAACTGCCCATGCATTTGTAGTTGGCATCCTTGGAGAGCAAAAAATTGTGGTTGCTCTTGCGGAATTTTTCTTTTTCCACATCCTCGTTTGCGAAAGACTGAACCACGCGGATTCCGGCAAGTGTGTCCTGCAGACGGGAATTGACATCTCCGATTTTCTTCCGGTTTTCCATAAAGGTAGACTGCATTCGGCGGTTCTGGCTCATAGAAAATGCAAACATGCAAAACACCAGAAACAGAAGTGGAATTGCCAGCTTCCAGTTGATCAGGAAGAGGAAGATGAACGATCCGATGATCTTGATCACGGAAATAAACAGATTCTCCGGTCCATGATGCGCAAATTCTGCAATATCAAACAAGTCAGAGACAAGTTTGCTCATCATCTGTCCGGAGTTGTTCTGATCATAATAAGAAAAAGAAAGTTTTTCATAGTGGTCAAAAAGCTGCTGACGCATATCCCGTTCCATATAAGCGCCCATCATATGCCCCTGATAGCTGACATAATATTTGCACAGGCTCTGGATCAGGTACATGATCAGAAGACCGGCCGCAATGGGAAGCAGTGCGCTTAAAATAGAGGAACTGCTTTTCGTAAACAAGGTATTGGTACAAGTACGCAGGATCTGAGGATATGCCAGATCGACCAGACTGATGATCGTAGCACAGATCAGATCCAGAAAGAAAACGGCTTTATATGGACCGTAGTAATGGATAAATTTTTTCAGTGTGTGCATAAATGTCCCCTCTTTCTATCTGTATGCTGATGGACCGCTTCGATGTCCATACAAAATTAATAGTATCATAATTAAAAATGAGACACAAGCCGTATCCTGGAAAAAGCAATTGACAGAAAGAAAAAGATATGCTATGCTGTCAAAGCTAAAAAAATAGGTCATGTACAAAGCCATGTGGTTTTTCTGTTTCAGAATAAACAGAAACACATGGCTTTTTTTGAGGAATGGAGGGTATTATGGAAACAAACAAGATGGAGACAAGGGACATTTTTCCGCTTTTGATGAGCATGTCTCTGCCGATGGTATTGTCCATGCTGGTGCAGTCTCTTTATAACATTATTGACAGTATTTATGTATCGTATCTGGGAACAGGGGCTCTCACGGCAGTGTCACTGGCATTCCCGCTGCAGAATATCGTGCTGTCTGTGGCAGTCGGAATCGGTGTCGGGATTGCTTCCGTCTTATCGATCAGTCTGGGAAAAAAGGATCAGAAACGGGCAAATGAGGCTGCCACAATGGGGATGGCACTTACGCTGATCCACTGTGTACTGTTTGTGATCCTGGGCCTTGTGATCACAGAACCATTTATCGGATTATTTACAAAGGAACCCGAGGTGATGAAACAGGCATGTGACTATACGTATATTGTTCTTTGCTTTTCGTTTGGTTCTCTGCTTCAGATCGCGATGGAAAAAATCTATCAGGGCATCGGAGCAATGAAAACGACAATGATACTTCTGGGAGCAGGTGCAATGATTAATATTATTCTGGATCCGATCCTGATCTTCGGTCTTCTTGGATTTCCTGAAATGGGAGTAAAAGGGGCGGCAGTGGCAACTGTGATCGGGCAGATCAGCGCATTTATTATATATATTGTTGTTTATCTGCGAAAAAATCCGGGGGTTACGATTCATCCCAAATATCTGCATCTGGACTGGCAGCTGATCCGTCAGATATACTCGGTTGGAATCCCGTCTTCTCTGATGATGACGATGCCGTCTGTTCTGGTGGGCGGATTAAATGGTATCCTGGCTGCATTTTCGGATACGTATGTAGCAGTACTTGGAATTTATTTCAAACTTCAGACATTTATTTATATGCCGGCGAATGGAATTGTACAGGGAATGCGGCCGATCATCGGATATAATTACGGAGCCGGATCAAAGAAACGGGTGCGGGATACGATACGCTACAGTCTGATTTCTGCGGCAGTACTGATGCTGGTGGGAACGGTTGTTTCTCTGGCAATTCCGGACATCATTCTGAGTATGTTCCAGGCAGATGCAGAGCTGATGCGTGCAGGAACGGAGGCACTGCGATTGATTTCACTTGGATTTTTGGTGTCGTCAGCAGGTGTGATCTTTTCCGGTGTGTTTGAAGCGCTGGGACGGGGTGGAGATTCTCTGATCATTTCACTTTTGCGCCAGCTGGTCATTATCCTTCCGCTTGGATATCTTTTGTCACGGACAATGGGAGCGGCGGGAATCTGGATCAGTTTTCCGGTGGCAGAACTGGTTTCAGCCGTGATTGCCTGCCTGTTGTTAAAAAGAATGGAAGGTGGAATATACTTTCCGTTTGATAAAAAAGAGATAATCAACAGAAAATAAGTGGCTTGTTGTTAAAAACGAGTAAAATTTCTGACCAAAATTCATCTTTTTTGCAATAGCCCAAATGGTTCTTTTTATGATACAATACACTACTATGGACAGAGTGTTTATTAAAGGAGGCTGAAGATGAAGCGCGCATTTCAGATTTTAAAAAGGGATATGAGGCGTCTGGCTCACAATCCAATCGCAATGATCGTTGTGGCCGGCGTCTGTCTGCTCCCATCGCTGTACGCATGGTTTAATATTGCTGCGAATATGGATCCCTATGGAAATACGGGAGCAGTTCAGATCGCGGTGGCGAATCTGGATAAGGGAACAGAAAATGAACTTACCGGTTCGCTCAATGCAGGTGAGGAGATTGTAGATCAGTTGAAGGAGAATCATGATCTGGGCTGGAAGTTTGTGAAAAAAGAAGAGGCTGTAGACGGGGTGAAATCCGGCAAGTATTATGCTGCGATCGTGATTCCGGAAGATTTCAGTGAATCCCTGACCAGTGTACTGACGGGAACGATTGAACAGCCTAAATTTACTTATTATCTGAATGAGAAGAAAAATGCGATCGCACCGAAAATTACGGACAGTGGGGCGACAGCGGTGCAGAGTCAGGTCAATGAGGCATTTGTATCTGCTGCATCAGAAGCAGTTTCAGAAATTTTTAAAGATTCGATTGCAGATGCAGCGGGCAATCTGGATTCGCTGCAGGAAAATGTAGTTTCAGATATTCAGAAGGTATCTGACAATATCGCAAGTTATCAGCAGATACTGTCTGAGTTCCAGGCAACCTTTCAGGACAGTGATGCGCAGATCAAAGAGGTGCAGTCTGCCATGGATCAGGTGAAAAGCGCTGCTTCCTCAGGGGCTGCTGCTCTGGATGCAGGGGCTTTTGCACTTCAGGCAGGAAGAAACAGTGTCTCATCATTTTCTTCTGCACTATCTGGAACGCTGACGGATGGGGAGAATCTTCTGTCCGACATCGGGAATTCCGCAGGGGCAGATTTGGGAAGTCTGAATGAAAAGATTCAGTCAGTCAATGGAAAAGTGGACAGTGCCATGTCTTCCATCAACAGTGTGATCCAGCTGAATGAAAAGATCATTGATCTGCTTTCACAGCTGGACAGTGCCATACCAGGCAGTCCGGCATCAGATCTGATCGCACAGCTGCAGGCAGAGAACCAGAGACATCAGGAGCTTTTGAATAGTCTGCAGGCAGGAAATGCGGGAATCGGCAATGCGGCTCAGACGGCAACGGATACAGCACAGCAGATTGGCAGTCTGGTAAAGGAAAATCAGCAGCAGCTTCGTGGAATCAAAGGCAGCTTTGAGCAGAATGTACTTCCAGGGCTGAACACATCTCTGGATTCTTTCGGACAGCTTTCCGGAAAACTCTCCGGTGTGTTAAGCGGAGTGGATCCACTGGTGGATCAGACGAAAGGAATTCTTGACAATCTCAATACAAGCCTGAATGACTCCAAGACGGCACTTGAGAGTACAGGAAATGCGCTTCAGAAAGTACAGGAAAAACTGAATTCAGTAACAGCAGATCTGAATGCGCTCAGAAGTTCCCAGTCCTATCAGGATTTTCTGAATCTGACAGGATTGGATTCGGAAGCAGTTTCGGAGTTTATGTCTGCACCGGTAGCTCTGAAAACAGAGTCCTTTTATCCGGTGAAAAATTATGGAAGTGCCATGACTCCGTTCTATACAAACCTTGCCATCTGGGTAGGGGGGATTGTGTTGATCGCAATTTTCAAACTGGAGTCTGATAAAGATGAAGTCGTGCCGAAGTTTACAGCAGTTCAGTCTTATTTCGGAAGATGGATGCTATATGTGGTGATGGGACTGATACAGTCGCTGATCATCTGTGTGGGAGATCTGCTATTGTTAGGAGTCCAGTGCAAGTCACCTGCGGCATTTATTTTCGCAGGATTGTTCACTTCCTTTGTATATGTGAATATTATTTATGCGCTTTCTATTACATTCAAACACATTGGAAAGGCAGTCAGTGTAATTCTGGTCATCATTCAGATTCCGGGTTCTGCAGGAACCTATCCGATCGAGATGACACCGGCGTTTTTCCAGAAGCTGCATCCGCTGCTTCCTTTTACATACGGAATCAATGCGATGAGAGAAGCGGTAGCAGGAATATATGGATTCCATTATGCAGAGAATCTGTTGTGTCTTGCAGTGTATGTTCCGATTGCGCTTTTGATCGGAGTTGTCGTACGTCCATGGCTTTTGAATCTGAACCATATGTTTGACCAGAAACTGGGAGAGACTGAGCTGATGATCTGTGAGGAGGAAGGTCTGACAAAAGAGAGATTCCGTATGACAGCAGTTGTGAGTGCGCTGGCAGACAAGAAAACATTCCGGGAAGAGATGTACCAGAGGGCAGAACGGTTTGAGAGAAATTATAAGAAACGGAGCCGCAGAGGATTTGCGGCGATCTTGATCATTCCGCTGATCTTTTTGATTCTGATGTTCAGTATCAGTTCCAAAATGGTATTTCTGGTGTTGTGGATCACATCGATCATTGTGATCGCGCTTTATCTGATTTGTGTGGAATATCTCCATGAAAGTCTGAAACGGAGATTGAAGGTGAGTCGGATGTCTCAGGAGGAATTGTTAGAGACACTGAGAAAACGGAAAGAACAAGAGGAGGAAGAAGCATGAAGAAGATAGGGCAAGTTTTTCTTTATGATATTTCACATATCAAAAAAAATGTGATCGCAATGATCGTAGTGCTCGGCTTGTGCGTTGTTCCGTCTCTTTATGCATGGTTCAATATTGCGGCAAGCTGGGATCCATATTCCAATACAAATGGTCTGAAGGTGGCGGTTGCAAATACGGATGAAGGGTATGAAGGAGAAATCCTTCCTCTCCAGATCAATATCGGAGATACTGTAATTTCAAGTCTCAGAGAAAATGAACAGCTGGACTGGACGTTTACAGGGAAAAAGGATGCAGTAGAGGGTGTCAAATCGGGAAAATACTATGCCGCGATCGTAATTCCGAAAAGCTTCAGTCAGGATATGATGAGCCTGTTTTCGGAGGAGATGACACATTCCGATATTATATATTATATCAATGAAAAAGAAAATGCCATTGCTCCAAAAGTGACTGACAAGGGAGCAAGTGCCGTACAGCAGCAGATCGATGAGATTTTTGTAAAAACAGCGGCGCAGGTGGGACTGGATCTTCTGAATACAATCTCAGAAGTGACCAGCAGTGACGGCGCACAGGCAGTAGCACAGAATCTGACAGAAAATATCCGGAAGATCGGAGCGGATCTGGATTCAACAGCGGGTACGGTGAAGGCATTTTCGAACATGACGGTTTCCATGCAGCAGATGCTGGATGCCACTGCAGACATTTTAAATAAAGCGGGGCAGAATACGGAAACAAATCTGTCACTTCTGAATGAGACCGGAAATTCTGTTGACTCATTAAGAAGCGCAGTGTCGGGAACAACAGAGAGTGTCAATCAGGTACTGGCACAGGGAAGTCAGTGCTATGATGCCATATCCGGACAGATCAACAATGCATTTTCTTCGATATCCACGGATGCGGGAGCAACAGCAGGGGCACTCAACAGCGTGGCATCTGAAGTACAGGTTATGATTGACCGCTATACGGGATTTCGGGACAGTGTGCAGCAGCTGGCAGATTCCTTTCCGCTTGCTTCAGATCTGCTCCAGCCGATCATCGGAAACCTGAATGAATCCATTGCCCATCAGGAAGCGGTAAGGGATAAATTAAATGAAGCGGCGGCAAAGATTACGGAGACTGCAAGTGATGCGGGAAACTATCAGGCACAGCTGGATCAGCTGGTGCAGCAGAGTTCTCAGCAGATCTCGGGGATCCGTTCAGATTATGAAAACAACGTAAAAACACAGATCGATACCATGTTTGGCACACTGGGGGATACCAGCAGTGCGGTGCAGTCCTTGTTCACCAGTATGGACAATGGAGTCGAAGATATGGAAAAACTGGCGAAGGATGCAGGATCCGGTCTGGAGAAGATGAAAACAACACTGGATACATCTGCTTCCCTTTTGACAGAGACGGCAGAAAAGGTAAACCAGGCAGCAGAAAAGCTGGATACGGCAGCACAGGACGGAAATGTGGAGACATTAAAAAATGTGCTTGGAAGCAGCCCGGAAGTAATCAGCAGTTTTGTGTCTGCGCCGGTAAGAATGCAGACAAAAGCCTTGTATCCGGTAGAAAATTATGGATCAGCCATGGCGCCGTTCTATTCTACACTCTCTATCTGGGTAGGCGGGATCATCCTGGTAGCAATGATGAAAGTGACAGCTTCGGAAAATTTAAAAAGAGCGCTTGCGCCATTGAAGCCGCATCAGATTTATCTGGGCAGATACCTGCTGTTCCTCGTGCTGGGACTGATCCAGAGCGGCCTGATCTGTCTGGGAGATCTGTATTTCCTTGGAATCCAGTGTGAGCATCCGTTTTTGTTCCTTCTGGCAGGCTGGGTAAGCAGTGTGGTATATGTGAATATTATTTATACGTTCACGGTATCATTTGGAGATGTAGGAAAAGCAATCTGTGTGGTTCTTCTGGTCATGCAGGTGGCAGGATCAGGCGGTACGTTCCCGATCGAAGTGGCGCCGGAAATCTTCCAGAAGATTTACCCGTTTCTTCCATTTACGCACAGTATGACAGCTATGCGGGAATGTGTTGCCGGATTCTATCAGTATACGTACTGGGCAGAATTGGGAATCATGTGTCTGTTCCTTCTGGCATCCCTGTTTTTGGGACTGGTGCTTCGAAAACCGGTGATTCGCCTGAACGAATTGTTTATAGAAAAACTGGAAGATACAAAATTAATGTAATATTGTGAAAATGAAGCGGACTCTTCGGAGTCCGTTTTTTGACAGATGGGTGTCAAATAAAAGAATATATGCTATAATGGAGCGAAACAAAAAAGAATCAGGAGAATGTTGTGGAAAAATTTTATTTTGCACCGCTCGAAGGAATCAGCGGATATGTGTATAGAAAGGCTTATGAACACTATTTTGGAGGAATTGACAAATATTTTATTCCGTTTATTAAACCGAATCAGAAAGGAAAGCTCAGTTCCAGGGAAAAGAATGATATCTTACCCATGCACAATCAGGGAATGTGCGCGGTTCCGCAGATTTTGACCAATTCGGCGGAGGATTTTATAAAGACGGCAGAAAGGCTGCAGGAATACGGGTATGAGGAAGTCAATCTGAATCTGGGATGTCCGTCAAAAACCGTGGTGAGCAAAGGAAGAGGGTCCGGATTTCTGGCAGAGCCGGACAGATTGAATGCATTTTTAGAAGAGATTTTTAACGAGACACCGATCCGTATTTCAGTTAAGACGCGGATTGGCAAGGAGAGTCCGGAAGAATGGATCCGGCTTCTGGAAATCTACAATCAGTATCCAATGGAGGAATTGATCATTCACCCGAGGATCCAGACTGATTTCTATAAGAACACTCCGAATCTGGAAATGTTTGAATATGCGGTCAAAAACAGTAAAAATCCACTCTGTTACAATGGGGATATTTGCACGAAAGAGGAATATGAAACGATCTGTAACCGTTTCCCGGAGGTGCCATCTGTGATGATCGGAAGAGGAATTCTGAAAAATCCGGGGCTGATTCGGAAGATCAGACAAGGCATACCGATTGAAAAAGACAGGATCCGGGCATTTCATGATGAACTTTACCGGGAATATCAGGAAGTTCTTTTTGGGGAGAAAACAGTACTCTTCAAGATGAAAGAGCTGTGGTTTTATATGGCGCCGTTGTTCATGCAGTATGAGAAGTATGCCAAGAAAATTAAAAAAGCAGAAAAGTTGAAACTGTATGAAGCAGTTGTGGATGCGCTATTTGAAGAACAGGATTTGGTATAGGAGAAGGAGAGGCGAATGGAAGCAATTTTACAATGGGATGGACAGGCGTTGCTGTTTATTCAGGAGCATATCAGACAGGTGTGGATGGACGGATTCTGGAAGACGATCACACATCTGGGGGATGCAGGATGGTTCTGGATTATCTTGGGAATCGTACT
>OGDM01000339.1_pt1 | contig 18015 bp, 12 predicted proteins | sample 1570491 | NCBI WGS metagenome assembly OGDM01 (sample SAMEA2582159, study PRJEB24529) | metagenome
ACCAGTTCGACTTCGGTCTGCGTCCGTCCCTGGCTTACCTGCAGTCTAAAGGTAAGGATCTGGAGCGCGGCTACGGCGACCAGGACATCCTGAAATATGTTGACGTTGGCGCGACCTACTACTTCAACAAAAACATGTCCACCTATGTTGACTACAAAATCAACCTGCTGGACGACAACAGCTTCACCCGCAACGCCGGTATCTCTACCGACGACGTGGTTGCACTGGGCCTGGTTTACCAGTTCTAAGTTGCAAGCTGCATAACAAAAAGGCGCCTCTGGCGCCTTTTTTTATGTCCGGTTTAACCTCGCTGGTATACTCTTGTCGCCCTGGTAAGAGGAGCCTCGATTAATGGATATGACTTTCTTTCGCGCCGCGCTGCTGGGCGCCTGCGTTCTGCTCTCTGGCTGCGATTCAGCTACCACTCCTGCGACCCCCACCGCGACGGCCACCGTGCTGGATGGCAAAACGATGGGCACCTTCTGGCGGGTCAGCGTCATTGGCGTGGATGAGGCAAAGGCCCAGGCGTTGCGCGCCAAGGTTCAGGCCCAGCTGGACGCCGACGATCGCCTGCTGTCGACCTGGAAAAACGACTCAGCGCTGATGCGCTTCAATCATGCCGCCACTACCGAACCCTGGCCGGTGAGCGAAGCGATGGCGGATATCGTCACCCTGTCGCTGCGGATTGGCGCCAAAACGCACGGCGCGATGGATATTACCGTGGGGCCGCTGGTCAACCTGTGGGGCTTTGGCCCGGATAAACAGCCGGTCACCACCCCGGATGCCGAGGCGATAGCCGCGGCGAAGGCGCGCACCGGCCTGCAGCATCTGCAGGTTATTAATCAGAGCGGCAGGCAGTTCCTGCAAAAAGATATTCCCGATCTGTTTGTCGACCTCTCCACTGTGGGAGAAGGCTATGCCGCCGACCACCTCGCGCGGTTGATGGAGCAGGAGGGGATCTCCCGCTATCTGGTGTCGGTGGGCGGAGCGCTGGTCAGCCGCGGGATGAACGGCGAAGGCAAGCCCTGGCGGGTAGCGATCCAGAAACCGACCGACCGCGAAAACGCCGTTCAGGCGATTGTCGACATCAATGGGCACGGCATCAGCACCTCCGGCAGCTATCGCAACTACTATGAACTCGATGGCAAACGCATCTCGCACGTTATCGATCCGCAGACCGGGCAGCCGATAACCCATAAGCTGGTCTCCGTGACCGTCATTGCGCCAACAGCGCTGGAGGCGGATGGCTGGGATACCGGACTGATGGTGCTGGGGCCGGAAAAAGCGCAGCAGGTGGTGCGCGAGGAGGGGCTGGCGGTCTACATGATCGTTAAAGAAGGAGAGGGTTTTAAAACCTGGATGTCGCCGCAGTTCCGCACTTTCCTTGTCGGCGAGAAAAATTAAAAAGCAAGATTGCGGGTTTTTTACTGCGGGCTTTACCACAGACTGAGGGTACACTTACAGCTGGAGACCCGTCATGAAACCGATAGTTGCCGATACCGATGATCGCCGCTGGCAGGCGGTCTGCGAACGTGATACCCGGGCCGATGGTCAGTTCGTCTTTGCGGTACTGACCACCGGCATCTGCTGTCGTCCCTCCTGCCGCTCGCGGCGCGCGCGGCGGGAAAACGTACGCTTTTTTGCCGACGTCGCCGCCGCCGTGGCGGCGGGATTCCGCCCCTGCAAACGCTGCCAACCGGATAAAGACTACCCGCAGCAGCAAAGGGTCGACAAAGTGGCGCAGGCCTGTCGGCTGCTGGAGCAGGACGCGCCCCTGACCCTCGATGCGCTGGCAGGCCAGCTGGCGATGAGCCCGTTTCATTTCCACCGTTTATTTAAATCCGTCACCGGCATGACCCCTAAAGCCTGGCAACAAGCGTGGCGGGCGCAGCGCCTGCGGGAAGCGCTGGAGCAGGGGATACCGGTGACCCGCGCCGCGCTGGCGGCTGGTTTTCCCGACAGCAGCAGCTATTATCGCCAGGCCGACGCAGCGTTAGGGATGACCGCCAGCCAGTTTCGCCGCGGCGGCGCCGCCACCGTGGTAACCTGGACCACGGGCGACTGCGCGCTGGGTCGTTGCCTGGTGGCGCAGAGCGAGCGCGGCGTCTGCGCGGTGCTGCCGGGTGATAACGATGCGGCATTGATCGACGACCTGCGCCGGCGCTTTCCCAATGCCGAGCTGCGTGAAGGCGACCCCGATTTTTGTCAGCAGATGGCCGAGATTTTCGCCCACCTCGACGACAGCCGGCGGCCGGTATCGCTGCCGCTGGATCTGCAGGGCACCGCGTTTCAGCTGCAGGTCTGGCAGGCGCTGCGGCAGATCCCGGCGGGTGAGACCCGCAGCTACCGCCAGGTGGCAGAGCATATTGGCCAGCCGCGGGCGGTTAGAGCCGTGGCCGGCGCCTGCGCGGCGAATTCGCTGGCGGTGATTGTTCCCTGCCACCGGGTGGTGCGTGAAGATGGCGCCCTGTCCGGTTATCGCTGGGGAACGGCGCGAAAAGCGCAGCTGCTGGCGCGCGAGGCCCAACATGAGGAGGAGTAATGCTCGATCTGTTTAGCGATACCCCACCGTGGCAGGAGCCGCTGGCCCCCGGCGCGGTGGTGCTGCGGCGATTTGCCCGCGAACGCGCCCCGGCGCTGCTGCAGGCGATAGCCGACGTCGCCAGTCAGTCGCCGTTTCGCCAGATGGTCACGCCGGGCGGGTACACCATGTCGGTCGCCATGACCAACTGCGGCGCGCTGGGCTGGACTACCGATCGCCACGGCTATTTGTACGCCCCGGTCGACCCGGTAACCGATCAAACCTGGCCGCCGATGCCTGCCGTCTTTCATGAACTGGCGCTGGCGGCGGCCGCCGCCGGCGGCTATCCGGAGTTTTCCCCTGACGCCTGTTTGATTAACCGCTATTGTCCTGGCGCAAAACTGTCGTTGCATCAGGATAAAGATGAACAGGATCTGCGGGCGCCGATTGTCTCGGTCTCGCTGGGCTTGCCGGCCATCTTTCAGTTTGGCGGCTTGCAACGCAGCGACCCGCTGCAGCGGCTGCTGCTGGAGCATGGCGATGTGGTGGTCTGGGGCGGCGAGTCGCGCCTGTTTTATCATGGCATTCAGCCGCTGAAAGCGGGGCATCATCCGGAAACGGACGATTGTCGTTACAATCTCACCTTCCGACAGGCGGGTGGTCGTCAGTATTAAAATAAGAATTATTCTTGATGTCATCGGCGAGCCGTTTAAACTGCTGGCTGTTTTGCTTTTGCGGATAGCCTGTTATGGAACTTCTCTCTCTCGTCTGGCGCCAGTACCGCTGGCCGTTTCTGGGCGTTATTGCTCTCAGCCTGCTCAGCGCCGCGCTGGGTATCGGCTTAATCGCTTTCATTAACCTGCGTCTGATTACCTCTGTCGATACCTCGCTGCGGGTCCTGCCGGAGTTTCTTGGTCTGCTGGGGCTGCTGATGGCGGTGACCCTGGGTTCGCAGCTGGCGCTAACCACCCTCGGCCACCATTTTGTCTATCGTCTGCGCGGTGAGTTTGTTAAACGCATCCTCGATACCCAGATTGAACAAGTAGAGAAGATCGGCAGCGCGTCGCTGCTTGCCGGGCTGACCAGCGATATCCGCAATATCACCATCGCCTTTGTGCGCCTGCCGGAGCTGGTGCAGGGGATCATTCTCACGTTCGGCTCCGCGGCCTACCTCGCCTGGCTGTCAGGAAAAATGATGCTGGTGACGGCGCTGTGGATGGCGCTCACCATCTGGGGCGGCTTTGTGCTGGTCTCGCGGGTGTACAAACATATGGCCAGCCTGCGCGAAACGGAAGATAAACTGTATCACGACTATCAGACGGTGCTGGAGGGGCGTAAAGAGCTGACCCTCAACCGCGAGCGCGCGGAGTATGTGTTTAACCAGCTCTACCTCCCGGACGCCCGGGAGTACCGGCACCATATCGTTCGCGCCGATACCTTCCACCTCAGCGCGGTCAACTGGTCGAATATTATGATGCTTGGCGCCATCGGGCTGGTGTTCTGGATGGCCAACAGCCTCGGCTGGGCCGATACCGCCGTGGCGGCGACCTATTCCCTGACGCTGCTGTTTCTGCGCACGCCGCTGCTCTCCGCCGTCGGCGCGCTGCCCACGCTGCTCAGCGCCCAGGTGGCGTTTAACAAGCTGCGTCAGTTCTCCCTCGCCCCGTACCGGGCCGACTTTCCCCGGCCGCAGGCGCATCCTGACTGGCAGACGCTGGAGCTGCGCGATGTCACCTTCCATTATCCGGACCAGCGCTTTGCGGTAGGGCCGCTTAATCTGACGCTGAAGCGCGGCGAGCTGGTGTTTCTGATAGGCGGCAACGGCAGCGGCAAGTCAACGCTGGCGATGCTCCTGACCGGCCTGTACCAGCCAATATCCGGTCAGATCCTCGTCGACGGCCAGCCGCTGGCGGCGGAGAGGCCAGAGGAGTACCGCAAACTGTTTTCCGCAGTGTTTACCGACGTCTGGCTGTTTGACCGCCTGCTCGGGCCGCAGGGCGAGGAGGCCGATCCGGCGCTGGTGGCGACATGGCTGGAGCGTCTGCAAATGGCCCACAAGCTGCAGCTGGAGAACGGAAAAATCGCCGACCTGCGGCTGTCGAAAGGGCAGAAGAAGCGCGTGGCGCTCCTGCTGGCGCTGGCCGAGTCCCGGGACATCATTCTGCTGGATGAATGGGCGGCGGATCAGGATCCACATTTCCGCCGCGAGTTCTACCAGGTCCTGCTGCCGCTGATGCAGCAGATGGGCAAAACCGTGTTCGCCATCAGCCATGACGATCACTACTTCCAGCACGCCGATCGTCTGCTGGAGATGCGCGCTGGCCAGCTCGCCGAACTTACCGGCGAAGAGCGGGAACAGGCTTCCCGCGATGCGGTGGCCCGTACGGCCTGATTCACAACGCGCGCCCGGAAAAGCCCGGGCGCCGCTGAAATTTTCAGCGTCTACATCGCTGACGGTTATTATTTCCCCCTCCTCGCGCTATGCTTAAGGCTTCCGGCCCGCAGGCCGGCTCACCATTCTCAAAAGGATTGCCCGATCGATGTCCGTTTTGCATAAAAAAAGCGCCCGCTTGCGTGACGAAGAGCGCGCCCGTCTGATTTGGCTCTTGAGCACCGATAAAGCGGTGACTTCCGCGCTGCTGGGCAAACTGACGCTGGCTGAGCGCTATGATGAAGGGACGCTGGCCGATGACCTGGCCGAAGTGGAAATGCTGGTCTCGCATCTGCCTCCGCCGGATCTCGCCGATGCGCTGGAAGCGCTTCCCTATGACGCCCGCACCGCGCTATGGTGCCTGGTGCCCGACGATAAACGCGGCGAAGTGCTGCTGGAGGCCTCAGAGAACGTCTGGGGCGACCTGATCGACAAGATGAGCGACCCCGAGCTGCTGCAGGCCATGCAGCCGCTGGATATCGATGAACAGGTTTACCTGCTGCAGCATCTGCCGCGCAACCTGACCGGACGGCTGCTGGCGACCCTGCCGGCCGAGAAGCGCGCCCGTATTCGCCAGATTATGCGCTACGCCGACAACAGCGTCGGGTCGATCATGGAGTTTGAGGTCATTACGGTGCGACCGGAGGCCACCCTGGCGGCGGTGCAGCGCTATCTGCGGCGTCTCGGTAAAATGCCGGAAAACACCGATAAGCTGTTCGTTACCACCCGTAACAAGCTGCTGCTCGGCGAGCTGGAGCTGCAGACCATTCTGCTCAATGATGCGCAGAAGCGGGTGGGGGAGGTGATGGAGGGCGACCCGGTCACCTTTCAGCCGCACGAAGAGGCCGAGAAGGTGGCGCGCACCTTCGAACGTGATGACTTGCTCAGCGCCGCCGTCATTGATGCCGACGGCAAGCTGATCGGGCGCCTGACCATCGATGAGATCGTCGATGTGGTTTATGAAGAAACCGATAACGATCTGCGGCGGATGGGCGGCCTGAGCGATGAAGAGGATGTCTTCGCCCCGGTCAGCAAAGCGGTGAAAACCCGCTGGGCATGGCTGGCGGTCAATCTGTGTACGGCGTTTATTGCTTCCCGGGTCATCGACGGCTTCGAACACACCATTTCACAGCTGGTGGCGCTGGCCTCGCTGATGCCGATCGTCGCCGGGATCGGCGGCAACACCGGCAACCAGACGATCACCATGATCGTCCGGGCGATGGCGCTGCAGCAGATCCAGCCCGGCAGCTTTACCTTTCTGATCCTGCGTGAAATGGGTGTTGCGCTGATTAATGGCCTGGTGTGGGGCGGGATTATGGGGGCCATCACCTGGTGGCTGTATGACGATCCGCAGCTCGGCGGGGTGATGACGCTGGCCATGATGCTCAACCTGCTGATGGCGGCAATGATGGGCGTGATAATCCCGATGGTCATGGTGAAGCTGGGGCGTGACCCGGCGGTCGGCTCCAGCGTAATGATCACCGCCATCACCGACACCGGCGGCTTCTTTATTTTTCTGGGTCTGGCGACGCTGTTTCTAATGTAGCCTGCGCTTTTGCCCGCAGGCGGCGGGGGGTGATCGCCATCGCGACAATCCCCGCCAGTACACCGATCGCCAGATTGCTGGTTCCCACCGTCGCGGCGACGGTCACCAGCATCACCAGCGTTTCCGGCCACGGATTACGCGCCAGCTCGCCCGGGCGAATGCTGTGCCAGCTAAAGGTCTTCACCGCCACGATCACCATCACCCCGGCCAGAACCGCCATCGGGATCTTCGCCATCACCTGGCTGAGCGCTGTCACCAGCAGGAGCAGCACCAGGCCGGCGATAAAGTCGTTCCACCAGGCGGGAAGGCGGAACAGCACCAGTACGGTGTCGATTTGGGTAAGGAAAAAGGCGCCGAGAAACGCGCCGAGCAGCGTACCGGTACCGCCAAGCAGCGAGATCCCGCCCAGTACGCAGGCGGCGATGGCTTTCATCTCCAGGCCGCTGCCGGTCTGATTAGGCACAAAACCAATCTGCGCGGCGAAGACGATCCCGGCGCAGGCCGCCAGCATACCGTTGAGGGTAAAGGCCAGCATCCGCGTGCGGTTGACCGCCACGCCCAGCTGGCGCGCGGCGGCGAGGTTATCGCCAACGGCGTAAAAATCACGACCAAAGGCGGTGCGCGACAGCAGCCAGCCGCCCGCCAGCAGCAGCGCCAGCACCAGCCAGCCCAGCGGCGACACGCCGATAAACGCGGGCTCCGAGAGCGATTTCAGGCTGTCGGGCAAGCCTTCGATCCATTTCCCGCCGGTCCACAGCAACATCACCCCGCGATACAACCCCAGCGTACCGAGCGTCGCGACGATCGCCGGGATGCGCAGCCCCACCACCAGCAGGCCGTTAAACGCCCCGGCCAGCGCGCCAATCGCCAGCGCGAAGGCGATGGCCGTCGCCAACCCGTAGCCGTTGTTCAGCGCCACGCCGACGGCGATGGCGCATAGCCCAACGGTGGAGCCTACCGACACGTCAATATTGCGGGTCAGCATCACCAGGGTCGCGCCCAATGCCAGCAGGCAGAGGATTTGCGAGCTGGCGAAAATCATCGCCAGGGTCTGCAGGCTGAAATAGGCCGGATTGAGCGCCACCAGCACAACAAAGAGCGCCACGATGGCAAAGAAGGCGCTCAGTTCGCGATTCTTGAGTAACGTTTTCATGCCTGCCCTCCGAAGGCCAGGGTCATCATGCGATCGACGGTCACCGCCTGCCGCGCCAGCTCGCCGCTGTAGCGACCCTGATGCATCACCAGCACCCGGTCGGCCAGGCCGATGAACTCATCCAGATCGGAGGAGATCATCAGCACTGCCACATTTTGCGCGGCGACGCTTTTCAGCAGCTGATAGATATCGGCGCGGGCGGAGACATCCACGCCGCGCGTCGGCTCATCGACAATTAGCAGCAGCGGGTTGGCCTCCAGACAGCGCGCCAGCAGCACCTTCTGCTGGTTACCGCCAGAGAGAGTGCGCACCGGCTGATCGCCATCGGCCAGCTTGATCCCCAGCGCCCGGTGATAGCGCTCAACCACCGCCGCCTCCCGTTTCCCCTGCTGCCACCACGACGGCTGATTGAACATCACCGTGTTCCAGCGCACCGGCGCATCAAGAAACAGCCCCGAGACCTGGCGGTCTTCCGGCAGATAGACCAGCCCGCTGGCCAGCCGGGCTCGGGTGCTGTCATTGCTAATCTCGCGATTCTCCAGCCAGATCCGCCCGGCGCGTGGTGGACGCAGGCCGTATAAGGTTTCAGCAAATTCGGTGCGCCCGGATCCCACCAGCCCGGCGAGGCCGACGATCTCCCCGGCGCGGATCTCCAGATTGAGATCGATAAAGCCTTCTCCGGTAAGATCCTCCACCCGCAGCACGGGAAAATCCTGCGCCTGGGTGCGGCGGTTGCCCGGCAGCGCCAGCCACAGCTTTTGCGTGTCGCTCAGCGTATGGTCACGGCTGGCCGGCGTCATAGCGCTAATCAGTTGCTCATCGCGGTAAGTTGCGGTCTCGCCGCTCAGCACTACCGCCCCGTCGCGCATCACCGAAATATGGCTGGCAAGCTGGCGGATTTCGGGCAGTTTGTGCGAGATAAACACGATCCCCACGTCCAGCGCCTGTAACGCGCGGATCTGGCTAAACAACCTCTCCGTTTCCCCCGGGGTTAAAGAGGCGGTGGGTTCATCAAGGATCAGGATCCGCGCTTCGCGCATCAGGCCGCGCAGGATCTCGACCATCTGTTGATCGGCTACCTCGAGCGTGCTGGCGCTGGCATCGAGGTTGATCTGGCAGTTCAACTGCTGCAGTTTTTCCTGCAGTCGCGCGGCGGTATCCGCCCGCTTCGGCAAACGAAAGAGAATGTTCTCGCGCACGCTGAGGTTGGGAAACAGCATCGGCTCCTGCGGCACCAGATAGATGCCCAGCTGGTGGGCCAGCGCCGGGCTGAGGCGCGCAAACGCGCGGTCGCCGATCGTCAGTTCACCGTTATCCGGGGTTTCGACGCCGGCGATGATCTTCATCAGCGTCGATTTACCCGCGCCATTGCCTCCCATCAGGGCATGCACCTGGCCCGCGCATAGCGTAAAGTCGATGCCCTTCAGCACGGCAACGCCGGAGAACTGTTTGCGGATCTGGCGAGCTTCAAGCAGTGGCTTCATCGTCGCGCCTCGTTTGAACAAATGATTTTTAAATTTAATAATGTTCAAAAGCGTAGACGGTGAACTATATTTACAACCGTGCGAAGATCACAGTTTGGCGCTTTAGATCCTCAGGAAAAAATGGGCCAGCGATGAAAGATCCGTTTTGCCAGTCGGCTCACACTTTCCGGCCGCGCAATAGCGAACATATGATCTAAATTTTTATAAGAGTTCAATTTATGAGCGAAAAACGCATTACGGAAGAGAACCGCTACGCCGGGCTGGCGTTAGCCGAGGAAGAGCTGGTGGCGCGGGTGGCGTGGTGCTACTACCACGACGGCCTGACGCAAAATGACATCGGCGAGCGTTTGGGGCTGCCGCGGCTGAAGATTTCCCGCCTGCTGGAGAAAGGCCGCCAGTCCGGGGTGATCCGCGTGCAGATCAACTCGCGCTATGAGGGCTGTCTGGCACTGGAAAGTGAACTCCAGCAGCGTTTTGGCCTCAAGATTGCCCGCGTACTGCCGGCGCTCAACACCCCGCCGATGAATACCCGGCTGGGTATCGGCGCGGCGCAGTCGCTGATGGGCATTCTGCAGCCGGGACAGCTGCTGGCGGTCGGCTTCGGCGAAGCCACCATGAGCTGCCTGCAGCATCTCAGCGGCTTTATCGGCTCGCAGCAGGTGCGGCTGGTGACCCTCTCCGGCGGCGTCGGCCCCTATATGACCGGTATTGGCCAGCTGGATGCCGCCTGCAGCGTCAGCATTATCCCGGCGCCGCTGCGGGTCTCTTCGGCGGAGGTCGCCGAGATCCTGCGCCGTGAGTCGAGCGTGCGCGACGTGATCCTCGCGGCGACGGCGGCGGACGCGGCGGTGGTTGGCATCGGCGCCATCGATCAGCGGCGCGACGCGACCATCCTGCGCTCCGGCTATATCAGCGAGGGCGAACAGCTTATGTACGCCCGCAAAGGCGCGGTCGGCGACATTTTAGGTTATTTCCTGCAGGCCGACGGCAGGCCGGTAGAAGGACTGGAGATCCATCGGGAACTGCTCGGCGTGACCCTTGATGAGCTAGCGCAGCTGCCGACCATCGTTGGCGTCGCCGGGGGAGAAGAAAAAGCGCAGGCGATTTATGCCGCTCTGATTGGCAAGCGCATTAATGGCCTGGTAACGGAAGAGACAACAGCACGCGCGGTGCTTACCCTGGCCTCCTGACGGCCTGGCGCCGCGCGACAACAGCGAGGCGCATGTCATGAGTTACCTGTTAGCGTTAGATGCCGGGACCGGCAGCATTCGGGCGGTTATTTTCGATCTTAATGGCCGCCAGCTGGCGGTAGGCCAGGCCGAATGGAAACACCTGAGCGTTGATAACGTCCCCGGCTCGATGGAGTTCGACCTTACCACCAACTGGCAGCTGGCCTGCCAGTGCATTCGCCAGGCGCTCGACGCCGCCCGGCTCTCTGCCGCCGATATTCAGTCCGTCGCCTGCTGTTCGATGCGCGAAGGCATCGTTCTCTATGACCGCAACGGCGAGGCCATCTGGGCCTGCGCCAACGTCGATGCCCGCGCCAGCCGCGAAGTGGCGGAGCTTAAGGAGATCCACGACTATCGCTTCGAATCCGAGGTATACGAGGTCTCGGGACAAACCCTGGCGCTCAGCGCCATGCCGCGCCTGCTGTGGCTGGCGCACCACCGCCCCGATATCTACCGCAAAGCGGCAACCATCACCATGATCAGCGACTGGCTGGCGGCGAAGCTTTCCGGCGAGCTGGCGGTCGACCCGTCAAACGCCGGCACCACCGGCATGCTCGATCTGTTCAGCCGCGACTGGCGTCCGGCGCTGCTGGATATGGCCGGGCTGCGCGCCGATATGCTGTCGCCGGTCAAAGAGACCGGTACCCTGCTGGGCGCCGTCACCGAAGCGGCGGCGCAGCAGAGCGGCCTGCGCGCCGGGACGCCGGTGGTGATGGGCGGCGGCGACGTCCAGCTCGGCTGCCTGGGCCTTGGGGTGGTGCGCGCCGGGCAAACCGCGGTACTCGGCGGCACTTTCTGGCAGCAGGTGGTCAACCTGCCGCAGGTGCGTACCGATCCGCAGATGAATATTCGCGTTAATCCTCACGTGATTCCCGGCATGGCGCAGGCGGAATCGATCAGCTTCTTTACCGGCCTGACCATGCGCTGGTTTCGCGACGCCTTCTGCGCTGAAGAAAAACTGATTGCCGAGCGGCTCGGCGTCGATGCCTATTCGCTGCTGGAGGAGATGGCCAGCCGCGTGCCCGCCGGTTCCCACGGCGTGATGCCTATTTTTTCCGACGCCATGCACTTTAAGCAGTGGTACCACGCCGCGCCGTCGTTTATTAACCTCTCCATCGATCCGGAGAAGTGCAATAAAGCGACCCTGTTCCGCGCGCTGGAGGAGAACGCGGCGATTGTCTCCGCCTGCAACCTGGCCCAGATTTCGCAGTTCTCCGGGGTAACATTCGAGAGCATGGTGTTTGCCGGCGGCGGCTCTAAAGGCGCGCTGTGGAGCCAGATCCTCAGCGACGTCACCGGCCTGCCGGTGCGGGGGCCGGTGGTCCGCGAAGCCACCGCGCTGGGCTGCGCCATCGCCGCCGGAACCGGCGCCGGGCTGTATGACGATATGGCCAGCACCGGAGAGCGGTTAGTGAGCTGGCACCGCGAGTTCACCCCAAATCCGCAGCATCGCGAGCTGTATCAGGAGATGATGAGCAAGTGGCAGACGGTGTACGCCGATCAGCTTGGCCTTGTCGATAGCGGACTGACAACGTCGATGTGGCAGGCGCCGGGTCTGGAACGCCGCCAGCGCGTTGCGTCTTCCCCCTCACCCTAACTACCGGTGCCGCTCCGCCTTTCCCCCCTCTCCCTTTGGGAGAGGGCCGGGGTGTGGGGAAACGCTTCGCCGTTCTTTGAATCCCATCACAATCACCGCACTCCCCTTTTCCCTTTTTCTCCACGATGGCTAAATTAGTAACTCATCCGACCACATAACAATAATTTTACATTGGAAGCCACTATGAGCCGCTATCCGTCGCTTTTCGCCCCGCTTGAGCTGGGCTTCACAACGCTCAAAAACCGCGTGTTGATGGGCTCGATGCACACCGGGCTGGAAGAGCTGCCGGACGGCGCGCAGCGGCTGGCGGCCTTTTACGCCGAACGCGCCCGTCACGGCGTGGCGCTGATCGTCACCGGCGGCATCGCTCCGGCGCCCTCTGGCGTCACCATGGCCGGCGGCGCGGTACTCAACGACGCCAGCCATCTGGCGCATCATCGCCATATTACCGATGCGGTACATCAGGAAGGCGGCAAAATCGCTCTGCAGATCCTGCACACCGGCCGTTACAGCTACCAGCCCGCGCTGGTGGCCCCCTCGGCGCTACAGGCGCCGATCAACCGTTTTACCCCCCATGAACTGAGCCACGATGAGATCCTGACGCTGATCGATGATTTTGCCCACTGCGCCCAACTGGCGCGCGAAGCGGGATATGACGGCGTCGAAGTGATGGGCTCTGAGGGCTATCTGATTAACGAATTTCTCGCCGCGCGCACCAACCAGCGCGACGACCAATGGGGCGGCGATTATGCCAGGCGCATGCGTTTCGCCGTAGAGGTGGTTAAGGCGGTACGCCAGCGCGCCGGCCACGATTTCATTATCATCTACCGCCTATCGATGCTCGATCTGGTCAACGACGGCAGCACGCTGGCGGAAGTCACCGAACTGGCCAAAGCGATTGAAGCGGCGGGAGCGACCATCATCAACACCGGGATTGGCTGGCACGAAGCGCGCATTCCGACCATCGCCACGCCGGTACCGCGCGGAGCTTTCAGCTGGGTCACCCGCAAGCTGAAGGGCGCGGTGTCGATCCCGTTGATCACCACCAACCGCATTAACGATCCGCAGGTCGCGGAGGATATTCTCGCCCGCGGCGATGCCGATATGGTATCGATGGCCCGCCCGTTCCTTGCCGACGCCGAATTTATATCAAAAGCGCAGGACGATCGCGCCGATCAGATCAACACCTGCATCGGCTGCAATCAGGCGTGTCTCGATCGGATCTTCGTCGGCAAAGTCACCTCCTGTCTGGTCAACCCGCGCGCGTGTCATGAAACCCTGATGCCGGTCCTGCCTGCCAACGCGCCTAAACGGCTGGCGGTGGTCGGCGCCGGGCCTGCCGGTCTGGCCTTCGCCGTAAACGCTGCCGCCCGTGGTCATCACGTCACGTTGTTTGATGCGCTCCCGGAGATCGGCGGTCAGTTTAATATCGCCAAACAGATCCCCGGCAAAGAGGAGTTTCACGAGACGCTGCGTTACTACCGCACCATGCTCGATCTGCATGGTGTCGATCTACGCCTGAACACCCGCGTCACGACAGACGATCTGCTGGCGTTCGATGAGACGATCCTCGCCACCGGTATCGCCCCGCGCCTGCCGGCGATCGACGGGATCGAACATCCCAAAGTGCTGAGCTACCTTGATGTCTTGCGCGATAAAGCGCCGGTTGGCGCGAAGGTGGCGATTATCGGCTGCGGCGGCATCGGCTTCGACACCGCGATGTTTTTAAGCCAGTCGGGCGCGGCCACCAGCCAGGATATCGGCGAGTTCTGCCGCGAATGGGGTATCGATACCAGCCTGCAAACGGCGGGAGGGCTGAGTGCTGAAGGCCCGCAGCTGAGTAAAAGCCCGCGACAGATTGTGATGCTGCAGCGCAAAGCCAGCAAACCGGGCGAAGGGCTCGGCAAAACCACCGGCTGGATCCACCGCGCGACGCTGCTGGCGCGCGGGGTGAAAATGATCCCGGCGGTCAGCTATGAAAAGATCGATGATGAAGGGTTACATGTTACTATCGGCGGCGAGCGCCAGTTGCTGGCGGTCGATCAGGTGGTGATCTGCGCCGGTCAGGAGCCGCGCCGCGAGCTGGCGGATCCGCTGCGCGCGGCGGGGAAAACGGTGCATCTCATCGGCGGTTGCGACGTGGCGGCGGAGCTGGATGCGCGCCGGGCGATTGCCCAGGGCACTAAACTGGCGCTGGCGATTTAGCCCTGTCCCGGGGGCGGCGCGATGCGCCTTCACCGGGCTACCACGATAATCCCGCACGCTAGCCCGGCTAAGGCGACAGCCGCGAGCCGGGGGAAACCGCGACAAGAATCAGCGCTGCTTACGCACCTTCGTTGCTTTCAAAATGACAAACTTATTGTTCGTCGCAATCGTCGTGCAATTACCAAACGCGCGCTTCAGCTTACGGAAGTAATCGAGGTGGCGGTTGCCGACGACGTACAGCTCGCCGCCGTATTTCAGGCTGCGGCGGGCATCGTTAAACATCTGCCAGGCGATATGGTCGGTAATAGCGTGTTGCTGATGGAACGGCGGATTACACAGGATCGCCGTAAAGCGGTCGGGCTCAATGCCGGAGAGCGAGTTGTTGACCATAAATTCACAGCGTGCGATATCGTCCGGCAGATTGCGCTCGACGTTCAACCGGCTGGAAGCCACCGCCATGTGCGACTCATCGGTGAACATCACGCTGGCGTTTGGATTTTGCGCCAGCGCCTGCAGGCCAATCACCCCATTGCCGCAGCCGAGATCGGCGATCTCGCCTTCTAAATCAGACGGTAAGTGCTGCAAGAAGAAACGCGCGCCGATATCCAGCCCGCTGCGGGCAAAAACGTTGGCGTGGTTATGGATGGTCCACGGCGTGCCGTCCAGCTTCCAGCTGTAGGTTTGCGGCGCATCGGCAAGCTCAGGAGCGGTGAAAACGCAGTGGATCAGACGCGCTTTTTTCCAGGCCAGCGAGGTGGTGGTGGTGCCGAGGATTTTTTCAAACAGCGCCAGCGTCGAGTTGTGCACATCACGGGCTTTCGCCGCGGCGATGATGCGGGTTTCCGGCGTAACTACTTCGCGCAGGGCGCGCAGCTGCTGTTCCAGCAGCGCCAGCTGTTTTGGCACCTTAATCAGCACCAGCGCCGGCGCGGCCGGTAGTGGGCTCAGGCTATCCTGAAAGCGCACGTTCTCTTCATCGATACCGTTCATCCGCAGGTTGTGGCGGGTCGCCAGCTCGGAAATAAAGGAGTCGTTGATACTGACCGGGTTGCGCTCCGCCAGCGCGCAGGCGAGCGCGCCGAAGCCGTCGTTGAAGATGAGCGTCAGGCCGTCGACGTCATTCACCTGTTGCAGCAGATATTCATCCGCCGCTTCCCATGCCTGAAGCGCTTCTTCTTCAGCGTTAGGTGGGAACCGCTCTAATGTGAATAACTCACCGTTTAACTCTGCCTGGCTCATCGCCTCTCCGCCTCCGGAATAGTAAAACCCGCGAGTTTATACGCAAATCCTGTCCAGTTGAAGAGAGATCGCTGATCATCGCCGCTCAGCGTAGATCGCCCTCGTCATCGGCTCGCAGCAGCGTTATCGACGCGCGGGCGCCGGGCATCAGCTGCTGCAGATAACCTACCAGCCGCTCTCCCGCCTCATGCAGGGCCGACAACGGCATCGCCGGCAGGCTTTCGAGAATAAACCACATCGTCTGCGCGCCGCTGTCCAGCCGGGTGCGCACGCCCTGTCGCCAGTTCCAGCGTCGGCAGGTTACGCCTATATCATCCCGCCAGATGACTTCGCCCGGCTCCGGATATTCCACTACCGGCTCTGCCGATTTTAGCGTATCGAATGGCTCATCGCCGCGGGCAATGACCAGCCGCGGTTCGCCACGGTAGGCGGCCAGATTTTCCCCACCGACCGGGACGGCATAGCGAATGCTGATCGCGTTGTAGATATCTACCACCGGATCGATGGCCGGCAGGCTCCCCTCTTTCAGCACCCGCTTGCGCAGCGCCTGCGCCGAACAGGGGGTACGTTTCGCCTTCGCGCCGAAGGCGCTGAACGCTTCATCCCATGCCGCCAGGTGCGCTTGCGCCCAGGGCACATCATCCTGCTGCACCGCCAGGCAGGCCTCGGCCAGCGCCTGCTCCGCGACGGCGGGATCGGCCACCGGCGCGCTCTCCACCACAATACTTAATGCCCGAAAGCCCGGCGCCAGGCGGCTGACCGCAGATTCGATTGACGGCGTTACGCTACGCATTCGATAATCCTGTAATGACCAATTTGTTTCATCATAGTGACCAATGAACGTAAAAGTCAATATAACGACCGATTCAGGATCTGATGTCGACCAGGTAAGTCGCGCCGTCGCCACGCGGCTGAAGGCCTACCGTAAAGCGAAAAAAATGTCGCTGGACGAGCTGTCGCGCCGGGCCAGCATCAGCAAAGGTATGCTGGTCGAGATGGAAAAAGAGGCCGCCAATCCCAGCATTGCGATCCTCTGCAAACTCGCCGCCGCGCTGGGCGTATCGGTAGCGGATATTGTCAATGTGGCAAGCGAACCCGCGTTGCATATTATTCCCGCCGAGCAGATCCCCACCCTCTGGCAAGGCCCGCTGGGGGGCAGCGCCAGGCTCCTCGCCGGCACCGCCGGGCCGAATATGATTGAGCTGTGGCGCTGGGAGATGCAGCCCGGCGAAGCCTTTACCTCGCCCGGCCACCCGGCAACTACCTTCGAGCTGCTGCACGTGGAAGCCGGCTCGCTGACGCTGACGCTTGGCGAGACCTGCCGCACGGTGGCGGCCGGGGAATCGGCGGTGGCCCGCACCGAAATAGAGCACGGTTACCGCAATGAGGGTACCGCGCCGCTGGTCTTTACCATGACCGTGGCTGAACTGCCCTCCTGACAGACATAATGATAAGACGATGACAAAACTCATTTATTTACAGGGCTATCCTGAATCGCTGCTGGCGCAGGTGACCACGTTAATCGAGCAAGGCCGCCTCGGCGAGGTGCTGCAAAAGCGCTATCCGCAAGGGCACGACGTTAACAGCGATAAAGCGCTGTATCAGTACACCCAGGACTTGAAAAACCGCTTTCTGCGCGGCGCGGCGCCGATCAACAAAGTGATGTATGACAGTAAGATCCACGTGCTGAACAATGCGCTCGGCCTGCATACCGCCATTTCCCGCGTGCAGGGCGGTAAGCTGAAAGCTAAAGCGGAAATTCGCGTGGCGACGGTATTTCGCGACGCGCCGGAAGCCTTTCTGCGGATGATCGTGGTTCATGAACTGGCGCATCTGAAAGAGAAGGATCACAACAAGGCTTTTTATCAGCTGTGCTGCCATATGGAGCCGCAGTACCACCAGCTGGAGTTCGACACCCGCCTGTGGCTGACGCACCTTTCGTTAAATCGTTCTGCGTAGTGACGCACTGGTTTTGTCATGACGGCATGATAGAGTGGCGGCAGGTTCCCTTTAACGGAGTTCGTCAACGTTTATGATACGTTTCGCAGTTGTTGGCACAAACTGGATCACCAAGCAGTTTGTCGATGCCGCCCATGAAACCGGCAAATATAAACTTACCGCCATCTACTCCCGCAGCCTCGAACAGGCGCAAGCCTTCGCCAAAGACTATCCGGTCGAGCATCTGTTTACCTCGCTCGATGAACTGGCACAGAGCCCTGACGTTGACGCGGTCTATATTGCCAGCCCGAACTCGCTGCACTTTCCGCAGACCCGGCTGTTCCTGAGCCATAAGAAGCACGTCATTTGCGAAAAGCCGCTGGCGTCGAACCTGCAGGAAGTCGAGGCGGCGATAGCGCTGGCGAAAGAAAATAACGTGGTGCTGTTTGAAGCCTTTAAAACCGCCAGTCTGCCTAACTTTCTCCTACTGAAAGAAACGCTCGCTAAAGTGGGCAAACTACGCAAAGCCTTTATCAACTACTGTCAGTACTCCTCACGCTATCAGCGCTACCTTGACGGCGAAAACCCCAACACCTTTAACCCGGCGTTCTCTAACGGTTCGATTATGGATATCGGCTTCTATTGCCTGGCGTCCGCTGTGGCGCTGTGGGG
>OGDM01000354.1_pt1 | contig 17113 bp, 15 predicted proteins | sample 1570491 | NCBI WGS metagenome assembly OGDM01 (sample SAMEA2582159, study PRJEB24529) | metagenome
TTACTTAAAAGACCATCGTTTATTTTCTTATTATTCTCCTGGGATAAAATTATTCTCTTTATATAGCAAAAATATTGGTATTGCTATAACTATTGCGTAATTCACATTTATTCATTCCTAGATGGATTCATTGTTCTAAACTCCACACACTTTCCTAGATTAACATTCTCTCAATCAATGTCATATTTTTGTCCCAACTTGGCACACTTCTGCGATTTACAGGGAAATCTACCCATGTTAAAATGATACTGTCAAAATTATATGTAGCGAAAACGCAGCTTTCCAGGGAATGCCTCTTCTCTGGTGTAAGCTGCGTTTTTTAGTGCATGGAAAGGAGTATCACAACTAAATATAGAATAAGCGTTCCTCCGTATTGACCGGACGGAAGCTTTTATGAGGCAGGAAACTATAAGCCAGGGCAAAGTGAAAGATCTCACTTTGCCCTCTTTTTATGAAGGAGGTTCATTTACTTGAAAAACCATGTACACAAAGAAGCCCCACCGGGCATGAAACATCATCGGAACTATGGAAAATATCTCTACACTGCCTTCCTTGTCTTCACTCTGATTGCCTGTAATGTACAACCAGTTATGGCTGCTACCATCTGGGACAAAGCTTCAGAAATCATGAAAGACGTATATAACCAGATTATCCTGATCTCCACCATTGCGGCTGTTGTAACTGCATCGGTTGCTTTGCTTTTGATGAATTTTTCCAAATCCGGAAAAACCGTGGATGAATCCAGGGCATGGCTCAAACGAATCATCATTACATGGGCGATTCTCAATGGTCTGGGATTTATCATGGCTTACATCACTCCGTTCTTTGCCGGCGGGCAGTGGAATGGATAATGCAGATAAGGAGGTGGCTCTGTCATGGGAATACTTGACGGAATTGTAGAATGGATTGCCGAACAGGTCATGAACATTCTGGATTTGATTACTACTTCTGTTTTGGGTGCACTGGGATGTTCCATGGATACTTTTCTCCGGTATTTTCCAGCAGCGGAAACAATGTACCAGATTTTTCTGGCACTGGCTATCGGACTCATCCTTTTAAACTGGGTTTGGCAGCTTTTTAAGAATTATTTTATGGGAACAGGGATTGACGCTGAAGATCCAATCAAATTATCACTGCGAACCTTTATGTTCCTTTTCCTGACATTCTATGCCAAAGACATTGTAGATCTTCTATTGAATATTGCAGGAACCCCGTATAGCTGGATTCTGACTGAAGATCTTCCACCACTGGAATTTGCCAAGTTTAATTCTGTAATCACAGTCATCTTGGGAGTATGTGCCAACGGTGCTGTTGCCATTGTTGCCCTCATACTGGTACTGATCCTTGCCTGGAATTACATCAAGCTGCTTTTTGAAGCTGCGGAACGTTACATACTGCTTGGAGTTCTGGTCTACACCGCACCTGTTGCGTTTTCCACGGGTGCTTCCCAGGCTACCGGAAATGTTTTTAAGAGCTGGTGCCGTATGCTCGGCGGACAGTTCTTTTTGCTTTTAATGAACGCCTGGTGTTTGCGGCTGTTTACTTCCATGGTCGGAACATTCCTTGCAAACCCTTTATCACTCTAGGAAGGAGGAGATTATGAAACATAAGAAAACACTGCTCTGCAGCCTGCTATTGATTTCTTGTCTGATTCTTGTAACTTCCATGCCGGTCTTTGCCGCTGAACTTACAGAAGCAGAGGTACAGCAAGCTGTAGATGCACAGGGAAAAGAAACGGTAACCGGTAATGTCTTTATCTGGTTTCTGTGTGCCATTGCTTTTTTGAAGGTTTCTCAAAAGATTGACAGCTTTATGGCAAGTCTGGGAGTCAATGTTGGAAATACTGGTGGAAATATGATGGCTGAACTTTTAATCGCCGGAAGAGGTCTTGCAAGTTCCTTTCGAGGGCATGGAGGTGGAAGCCATAGTAGTTCCCATTCTTCCTCTCCCGGAAGTGCTGCAGTACAAAGTTCTTTCCTTTCCGGAGGATTAGCCGGAGCCGTTGGAAGGCAGACAGAGCGTTCTGCGGTAAATGCAGCCACCGGATATACCGAAGGGCCAAGTATCGGAAATGCACTCTATCAATCTTCCCTTGAAAAGGGCGGAGATTTTGCCAATAACGTTATCAGCAATATTGCTCAAGGAAACTATGGTCAAGTTGGCTCAATCAAAGGTGATGGAGCTGTTTCTGCATTTCAATCCTACATGGGAATTCAAAATGAAGATAAATTCCTATACCAATGTTGAAATTGGCGGCGGCAGGATAACAGGAGTTGAGTCCGGTTCCAATGGAGACAGCCGGGAATTTGCTATGTACCATGCCGATCAATATACGGCTCCTACCCAGGGAACCTATGAAACTATTCAATCTGTAGACGGAGCTACCTGGTACAAACAGTATGCTGAAAATACGGTATCCAAAATTCCTTATGATGCTGGCGATGGAAAGATAGCCTACAACGAATCCATTGTCCAAAAGCTTCCTCCTACTCCTCCAAGAAAGGATCGGATTTAGTGATGGATACAGAACGCTCTGGACTTGACGAAGCAATGGATGTAGGCTCCAGTACCATTTCTCATCTAAAGTCCTTAAAAACAGCAGCCACTTTCTCCAAAGCAGGATATGGTGCAGCCCTTGGCGGGCCTTTTTCAGCAGCGATTGGCGCAGTCATAGCCAACCGGAATCAGTTCGCTAAAATTCTTCTTGTTATTCTCGCCATACTGCTGCTTCCGGTTTTATTTATTGTGATGCTCCCTGGTCTGATCTTTGGAAGTCTGACCGACCAAAGCGATGTGCTAAACAGCAACTCTATGATCAGTGAAAACATCCGTGCTTCCCGTGATGCCATCGTTGAAGTGTTAGAAGAAAGCCATGAAGACATTCTGGCAGAGATCCATGCAGCAATTTCCCGTCTTCCACAGGGAGATACTGCATCCATCAATGATCCCTATACATACAGCATCTCCGTCAATGCCAATCTGCTGATTTCACAATTTTGTGCCAGCCAGGATGACTATAAAAACATCAACCTAAACCAATTAAAGAAACTCATCCGTGAAAACAAAGAAGGACTTTTTTCTTATGATGTAGCAACCGAAACAGTTACCATGGAAGTTACCGTTGATGGCGGTGCAGAAGGAGAAGCCGGCACAGAACAGGGACAGGCACAAACACAGACGGTTACTTTTACGAAACACACCTATACCGTTGTTTATGCTGGGGATTCCTATTTTGCAGACCATGTATTCCATCTTACAGACAAGCAGAAAGAACTTGCCAAAAACTATGCAGAAAATCTGACTGCTTTCTTTGGAACTGCTTCTTCCGGCATAGTAGCTGCTATCAATCTTAGTGATGAGGTATTGTCCTACCGCCCTGCTGTAGAAAGAGCCGCTGCGAAATATGGTATGAGTGATTATGTGGATTTAATCCTGGCAGTCATGATGCAGGAATCTGGCGGACGAGGGCTGGATGTTATGCAAGCAGCGGAAGGTGGATTTAATACCCGCTATCCCCATGTGCCAAATGGGATTACAGATCCTGAATACTCCATTGAATGTGGAGTGCAGGAATTAAAATATGCCCTCGACAAAGCCGGCTGTACCGGACCTACGGACTTAGACCGGATTAAACTGGCTCTTCAGGGTTACAACTACGGTTCTGCATACATTGACTGGGCAATGGAACGGGACGGTGGATATACCAAAGAAAACGCCATCGCCTATTCTGACATGATGTGTACAAGACCAAGCTGGCCTTATGACCGGTATGGTGATAAAGAATATGTAGATCATGTCCTTCGGTATTACCAAATTACTGCCAGTGGCGGCAGCTATCCCGCAAACGGCATGCAGATTCCACACTATCTCCAGACAGACTATGGAAATATCCCCTATGGAGGCGGCTCGATTGCATCCAGTGGTTGTGGGCCTACCAGTTTTGCCATGATTGCCAGTTATCTTACAGGCACTACCATTACACCTATTGATGCAATATCCTGGTGCGGAAATTCCTATTACAAACCAGGTGTCGGTACTTACTGGTCTTATTTCCAGGCAGCGTCCGATCATTTTGGGTGTGGGGCTGTCACACAGACCAGTGATCCCAACCAGGTGCTTCAGGCTTTATCCGAAGGTCGTCCGGTCATCAGTTCCCAAAGAGCTGGGCTTTTTACCAGCGGCGGACATTTTATTGTCCTTCGTGGTGTAACGGCTGGAGGTAAAGTATTAGTCAATGATCCCAATGACAGTTCCTCCAAAAACTACATCAACCGGGAATTCGATATGATAACGGAAGTGCATGCAACCGCAAATGCCTATTGGATCTTCGCTAAAAAATAAAGGAGACTCTTATGAACAGAAAAAAAGCAATTCTGGCTATCTTTATGATGGCCTTTTTAATTATCATCGGATTTGTCTTTCCCTCCATCTGGAAATCTCAAAAAGGAAACAAAGAATCCGAAACCGAAAATACGCAGCATGATGATCGTGAACATGCTGAGACAGAACAGGCAGATACTAACGAATCCATAACCTTTCAGGATTTTGAAGCTTTGGAAGACTTTTTCTCCAAGGAACAGGTGAAACTTTTTCAGGAAGAACTGACTTCATATCTTACAAACGTAAAGCAGATGTCTCTAACTTCCATCCGTTTCCTTGCTGATGCTACTACCTATCCCAATGCTTCTGATATTAATTTTTCGTTCCAACTTCCGGATAAGTCCGTTCTTCCTGTGTACTACACTTCTTCTACTGGAAGATTTTTTTTCGGTGAGGAACGTACCCCGGATTCCGGAAAAGAAATCATCTATGAACGTCCGACAGATGACAAACTTCCTTCTATCACAACAGAGGAAGTAGAACAGCTGCAAGAAGGTGGGTATGACGACACCTCAATGAACTTAGAAAAAGCTGCCCCTGTCACAGAAGTTCCTGAAACTCCTTCCACGGAAGAACCAAAGGAGGTGCAGCCATGAACAACACTGAAGAACAACATCCTGTCTTCATCCCTCGCAATTTTATAGAAAAAGGGACCTTTATGGGTGGAATGTTTAAAATCCGTAATGCCATCGAAGGCGGTGTCCTGGCAATCCTGATCACCATCCCTGTTATCAATCTGCCTCTGACACTGACTGTCAGGATTATTATTCTCTGTATGACTGCTCTTCCTGCTGCTATGATTTCTTTAATTGGAATCGGTGGGGAAAGCATTACTGCGTTTTTAATGAACGCTTTGCGTTTTCTGAAAAACCGCCGGGTTATTTACCGTATGGATGTGCATCCGGAACCGAAAAAAAAGTACCGGATTAAAAAACCCCGTAACAAAGAACCCAAAACCAGAAAACGAAAACGTCATCCAAAGCAACCTGCAGAAGCTTCTTCTGAAGAGAACTACTCTCAGATGTCTTCTGAAGAGAAGGCAAAAGAATCCCCTGCTGTTAAAAAAAAAGAACACCGACAGTTTGATACTTCTACAAAACGTGGAATACGCAAGCAGGCTCGTGAAGACATCCGGATTCTTAAATTTGAGTCCCGACAATTAAAAAAAGAACAAACCGCTGCACGTAAAAGTGCGAAAAGACAGGCAAAACTTGAAAAACAACAGATAAAGCAGCAACTTTCGGAGGAACGAAAAAAAGAAAGAACTGCGAATAAGGCTTCCAACCAGCCTTCTGCTTCCGGGAAAAACAAAAAGAAAAAGCGAAAAGAAATCACCTTGGAAGATTATCTTCCTATTGATAAGATTGCCAATGGTGTTATCTACACGACAGACCATCGTTATGTAAAGATCCTGGAGATTGAACCGATCAATTTCCTCTTACGCAGTGCCCGGGAACAACAGGGGATCATCTTCAGTTTCATTTCCTACTTAAAAATCAGCCCTGTGAAACTGCAGATTAAGATGATCTCCAAAAAAGCGGATATCAACAAACATCTGGAACAGTCCCGTTTGGAAATGGAACGGGAATCGGATCCCAACTGCAGGCAGTTACAAAAAGACTATATCCAATTTGTCCGGCAGTTAAGCTCCAGGGAAGCGGTTTCCAGACGCTTTTTCCTTATCTTTGAATACGAACCTTTCAATGTGAATCGAAAAGTAGAGGAAAAGGAAATTCTGGCAGCTTTGGAAACTGCTGCACAGACCGCAAAGACCTTTCTATATCAATGCGGCAACGATGTGCTGGTTCATGACAATGAAGATGAGTTTACAACCGATGTACTCTACACTTTACTGAACCGTACCGAATGTACCGAAACACCTTTGCCCAAACGGATTAACCAGGTACTTACCCGCTATATGGAATCTGGTCGTGAGCAGGAAGTGGATAACATCCATATCAATGAATTCATTGCACCAGAGTCTTTGGACTTTAAGCACAGCAACTATGTGCTGGTAAATGGCATCTACCATTCTTACCTGCTGGTGTCGTGCGATGGTTACAAAGCAAAAGTGATGCCAGGCTGGCTGTCCCTGCTTATCAATGCTGGCGAAGGAATTGACATTGACTTTTTTTTGCATAAACAGCCCAAAGATAAGATTCAGCAACGTCTTGGACAGCAAATCCGGATCAACCGTTCCAAGATCAAAGATGCCTCTGATACCAATGCAGATTTTGATGATTTGGACTCTGCTATCCGCTCCGGCTATTTCCTCAAACAGGGACTTGCCAATAATGAAGATTTCTATTACATGAATCTTTTGATCACGATTACGGCAGGTGATCTGGAAGAACTGCAATGGCGGATTCAGGAGATGAAAAAACTTCTTATCTCACAGGACATGGATCTCCGGTTTTGTTACTTCCTACAAGAACAGGGATTTTTATCTTCCCTTCCTCTTGTAAACCTGGATAAGAAGCTCTATGAACTCTCAAAACGAAATGTCTTAACCACCGGAGCTGCCAGTTGCTATCCTTTCGTCAGCTACAGCATTTGCGATGACAACGGCATCCTGTTTGGAGTAAATAAGCATAACAACTCTTTAGTAATTGCTGATATTTTTGACTCCAAACAATATAAGAACTCCAATATTGCGATTCTTGGCACCTCTGGGTCTGGAAAAACCTTTACCATGCAGACCATGGCACTTCGTATGCGGCGTAAAGGAATCCAGGTATTTATCATCGCACCGTTAAAAGGTCATGAGTTTTATCGGGCTGCCCGCAATGTAGGAGGAACCTTTATCCAGATTTCTCCTGCCAGCCAAAACTGCATCAATGTCATGGAAATCCGAAAAGTAGATAACTCTGTCAATGAACTGCTAGACGGTCCAACTTTAGACGCATCTGCCTTGGCCAGTAAGATTCAACGTCTGCATGTTTTCTTTTCTCTGCTCATTCCAGATATGAGCCATGAGGAAAAACAGCTTTTGGACGAAGCACTGATTAAAACCTATGCAAGAAAGGGGATCACCCATAAGAATGAATCCCTCATTGATCCCAAACACCCGGATCATTATAAAGCGATGCCAATTCTTGGCGATGTATATGATGTTTTGATGGAAACTGAAGATACCAAACGGCTGGCTCACATCCTGAACCGTCTTGTCCATGGCTCTGCTTCCTCTTTTAATCAGCAGACCAATGTAGACCTGACCAATAAATATACTGTTTTGGACATCTCAGAGCTGACCGGCTCCAGTGATCTCTTAACGGTGGGAATGTTTGTTGCTCTGGACTATGTATGGGATAAAGCCAAAGAAAACCGTACCGAAGAAAAAGCTATTTTCGTAGATGAAGTATGGCAGCTCATCGGTGCTTCCAGCAACCGCCTGGCCGCTGAATTCGTTTTAGAGATTGCCAAGATTATCCGGGCATACTCTGGTGCCGGCATTTTTGCAACCCAGGACCTTAATGACTTTTTTGCTCTGGATGACGGAAAATATGGAAAAGGCATTATCAACAACTGTAAAACCAAAATTATACTTAACATGGAAGATGAAGAGGCACAGCGTGTAAAAACCATTCTTCGTCTTTCCGAAACCGAAGTTATGAATATCACCCATTTCCAACGTGGAAACGGGCTGATTTCAACAAACAACAATAATATCACTGTGGAATTTAAAGCTTCCAACCTGGAAAAAGAATTGATTACCACAGACCGACAAGAACTCCTGGAAATTTTGAAACGTCAGGATAAAAAAGTCGGTTAATGTTACCTGCAGCCCGGATGTGGCTGCTTTTTCTTTTCAATAAAGGAGGAGATTTATGTTAAAACCAGCAAAACAACCTCATATCCGGCTAACCGCCCTTTTACTTTGTGTCATGATGCTTCTTAGCACACTCTTTTTCAATACCCGGACTGCTTATGCTGCAGATGGAACCATTGATTATACGGCAGGAGCCAAAATTCCATACGGGGACTATTACACTTCCCGCATGAGCTTTGATGGCAATAACACGGCTTATTGCGTAGAACCATTAAAGAAAACACCTGCTTCCGGAAAGTATCCATATAACCTTTTGGGAAAAAATTCACCGCTTAGGAAAGCCCTTTATTACTTAAACGGTGGGTATGGTTACGAAAAAGTGATAAAAGATCAATATTTCCAAGGATGGTCCGATGACAATTCTTATGTCATTGGTCATCTGGTCGTTTCCTATATCCATGCAGGAAATAATGGAGACACCGGTGCTTTTCATGGTGCACCTCAAAACTATATCGACAAAGCATTGGAAGTTGCCAACGCCATTGAAGGACTTCCTGCACCACCAGAATCCTTCCGTGCTTTTATCGTTCCTGGAGATGCTTCCCAGACATTTGCAGGAAGCTGGTATCAGGTTCCAAACGGCTTTATCGAACTGCAGAAATCCTCTGCCAATACCGACATTTCTGATAAGAATAGCAATTACTCTTTAGAAGGAGCCAAATACGGGATCTATAAAGGGGAAGAATTGGTAGAAACTCTTGTTACCGATAAAAAAGGATATGCAAAATCCAAAGAGCTGGCGGAAGGAAGCTATACCGTCAAAGAAATCAGTGCCCCAGAAGGGTTTGCTGTAGATACTTCCGCTCATAATGTTACGGTAAAAGCAGAAGGAACATCTACCGTAAAAGTAAAGGATATTCCTCAGAATAATCCGGTAAAACTGCTCCTGAAAAAGCTGGATGCTGACACCCAGCAAAATTCTGCACAGGGAACCGGCTCTCTTGCCAATGCGGAATTTACAATAAAATTCTATACAGAACAGTCTGCTACCGATCCTGGGGCAAATGGAAAGAAACCGGTTCGCACCTGGGTATTGAAAACAGATGCATCTGGAGAAATCCATTTTACAAAAGATTATCTGGTATCCGGGGACGAATTTTTCTATGCCAGTGATGGAAAGACCATCTGCTTCCCACTGGGTACAGTAACCGTTCAGGAAACCAAAGCCCCTGTCGGCTATCTTCCAAACGAAGCTGTTTTCGTGCAGCAAATCACCAGTACCGGTACAGAAGAAACCATTTCTATTTATAATGCTTCTTCTGTTGAAGAACAGGTCTTCCGTGGCGGTGTCAAAATTCAGAAGCGTGATCTGGAAACCCAGGGAACGCAAGCACAAGGAACCGCATCTCTTGCAGATGCCGAATTTACCATTACCACTCTGAATAAACAGCCGGTATGGGTAGGCGGAAAGCTCTATGAAAATGGCCAGGCAGTGCTTACGATCAAATCGGATGTACATGGTATTGCTGCAAGTGCCGCTGATGCCCTGCCCCTTGGACATTACAAAATTGAAGAAACCAAAGCGCCTTCCGGATACCTGACCGATGGTGCAAAGGCTCTTGAATTCGATATCACTCAAAATGGAGAAATTGTAGATTTAACGACAGAAGAAACTTCCGTTTCTAACCAGATTATCCGTGGGGGTGTCAAAATCCAAAAACGGGATCTGGAAACAGGAGAAGCCAAACCACAGGGAAATGCCTCTTTGAAGGATGCAGAATTTACAATCACCAATCTTGGTCCAAATCCTGTTCTTGTGGATGGAACCCTTTACGAAAAAGATCAAGTAGTTCTCACTTTGAAGACAGATGAAAAGGGGCTTGCTTCCACCAAAAAAGATACGCTCCCTTATGGTCATTACCGGATTGATGAGACAAAAGCACCGGAAGGTTATTTGAATGAAGGAAAGCTCTCTCAGGAATTTCATATCACAGAAAATGGGAATATTTTGGATTTAACTGCAAAAGAAACAGCAATTTCCAATCAGGTAATCCGTGGAGATTTAGAATTTGTAAAAGTTTCTGACGGAGATTTAAACCGGCTGGCAAATGTCCCATTTTCCATTACCTCCAAAACTACAGGAGAAAGTCATACCATTGTAACAGACAAAAATGGCTATGCCAGCACTTCCTCAGAATGGAACAAACATACTGCAAATACCAACCGTGGGGAAACTTCTGAAGACGGAATCTGGTTTGGCTCTTCTAAACCTGATGATGCCAAAGGAGCCCTCATTTATGACACCTATATTTTGGAAGAACAACGCTGTGATTCCAATGAAGGCATGAACCTCTTAAAAATTGAGGTCTCTGTATACAAAGATCACGTAGTTGTGGATATGGGAACTTTAACAGATGATCAGATTACCATTGGAACTACTGCCCTTGACAAAGACAGCAACTCCCACTTTGCCAAACCAGAAGAAAAAATCACTCTGGTTGACACCGTAGAATACGAAGGCTTAAAGAAGGGACAGTCTTATAAACTTATCGGCACACTGATGGATCAGGAATCCGGAAATCCAATTGAAATAGATGGAAAACCTGTCACAGCAGAAACCACATTCAAGCCGAAAAAATCTTCTGGTTCTGCAAAAGTAACCTTTACGTTCAATGCCTCTTCTCTGAAGGGCAAAACAATCGTAGTATTTGAGGAACTGTACCAAGAGGATTTAAAACTGGCTGTCCATGCGGACATTACCGATCAGGATCAGACTATCTATTTCCCGGAAATTGGAACCACTGCAAAAGATAAGGAAACAGATATGAATCTTTCCCACGCAGATAAAGAAGTTACCCTTGTAGATACGGTAGCTTACAAAAATCTTCTGCCCGGCGAAGAATATGTTATGACTGGAACCCTTATGGATAAAGAATCCGGAAAACCTGTTGAAATAGACAAGAAAGAGGTTACTGCCGAAACCACATTTACTCCTAAAGAATCCTCTGGAACCGTGGATGTAATCTTTACTTTTGATGGGACTTCCCTTGCCGGAAAAACCGTAGTTGTTTTTGAATCTGCTACTTATGACGGCAAAGAATTTGCAACACACGCAGATCTTGAAGATAACGGGCAGACCATCTACTTCCCGGAAATCGCTACTACTGCAAAAGACAAAGCAGACGGAGATCATTTTGCCAAAACCAATAAAGAGATAACTATCGTTGATACAGTTAAATATAGTAACTTAATTCCAGGAAAAGAGTATGCACTTACCGGTACCTTGATGGACAAAGAGACGAAAGAACCTCTTCAGGCAGATGGCAAACCGATTACTGCCACTACGACCTTTACTCCTGAAGATGCCTCTGGCAGTATTGAACTTACCTTTACCTTTGATGGCAGCATCCTGTCCGGCAAAACAATTGTTGTTTTTGAGTCTTTAACGTATCAGGAAAAAGAGATTGCGGTTCATGCAGATATAGAAGACCATGAACAGTCTATCTACTTCCCGGGCATTGGAACTACTGCGAAGGACAAAGCGGATGGGGACCAGGAAGCCGTTGCTGCAAAAGAAGTAACCATCATAGACACCGTATCCTACCAAAATCTGATTCCGGATACTCCATACAAACTGGTCGGCACACTGATGGACAAAACCACCCAAAAGGAAGTTCTGATTGATGGAAAACCTGTCACGTCAGAAACAGAATTTACACCAAAGGATTCCAATGGTTCTGTCGAAGTCATCTTCACTTTTGATGGAAGCACATTGGCTGGTCATGATGTAGTCGTTTTTGAAAAACTTTTTTCCCTTGAAGGAGAAACAGCACTTGAAATTGCTTCCCATGAGGATCTGGACGATAAAGGACAGACGATAAAACTTACGGAAGTTCCAAAAGACACACCGGAACCTTCCAAACCAGTCAAGACCGGAGATGAAACAACCATTCTTCCTTATCTTTTACTGGCAGGTGCCGCACTCCTCTTTGCTGCCGGATTTGGTATTTTATATATCCGTAAGCGAAAAAAAGATAAGTAACTATCAATAAATATGCTCACAGGCAGCTTCTTACGGCTGCCTGCTATAAAGGTGATGAATATGGAACAATCTCGTTGTAATGCCGATGCCAAGCACATCCGGCATTTTTTAGATATTTGTGATGGAAATTGGCATTCCTGTATTTATGTTCGCTGCGTTTCCTGTAAAACCCCAGGTTATTGTAATGGCCCACACTTCTTATATCATCCAGATGAAAACGGCAGTCCTTGTGTCCTGCCCATGGCAGATGCCCGTATGCTCTTCTCCCGCATACCGGAACCAACGGAATGCCTGTCCGCCATTACACTGGAACAGTTTCAGTCCTTATATGGACTCTACTTTGCAAAAGAAGCATTGACCGATAAGCCATGTCCTTGTTTTGCTTTACTGCGGCATCAGGAAGCATCCCATTATCACTGGTAAAAGGTTGCACTTTTGGTACTTTCTGCGTACAGGATAAGAAAGGAGGCGATTTTATGTTGAATTTCACTGCTATGATTCAAGGAATCGATACAATATTTACGAACTTAATTTTTATTCCTGCACTTTTGATCCTGTACCTGAAGTTTTGTCCGAGACGGCCCTGGAGCAAACGCACTAGAAATCTGTATCGGCTATGTATAGCTCTGATTTCTGTTTATATCATCCGGATTTTCTGTGCAGGGTTCATTTTTACACCAGTAAATTACCCACGCTTTGCAGACAGCGGTTTCTTCCCGCTTATCAAAGCACTGTTCTATTCTTAGATTTTCTGCCATTTTGTGCCATTTAGTCCGAATCTGGGAGTAGTTTCTATGCCCATCCTATGGGAATTCATCACCTGCTTTCTTACAATATACGTATAAAACACGTAAGCGAGGTGAATCTTTATGAAACAGAAACAAATCCGCTGCCCGTACTGCGGCAGCATCGCAATTTTAAGGGATGCGTCCTATGTATATGGAAATAAAGCAAAAGATGGAAAGCTCTATGTGTGCAGTCACTTCCCACAGTGTAATTCTTATGTAGGAGTTCATCCTGGCACTACCAATGCCAAAGGGAAACTGGCAAACAAAGAGCTCCGCCAAAAAAGGATTCAGGCACACCGAGTGTTTGACCAGATATGGTTAAACCACATCCTTACGAAATCGGAGGCTTATCGTTGGATTGCTGATAAATTCTGTCTGACTGCAAAGGAAGCACATATCGGAGAATTTAGTATTTATATGTGTGATCAACTGATTCTGGAATCCATGAAGATTCTGGAAAATAACCACATCCCTCTCGGGGCCATTGGTTGAAAGGGGGATATGTATGATCATCCCAATGACAGATGATGAACGCCGATTAACAGAAGAGTACTTGTATTTGGTACCTGAAATGGTAAAAAAGTTGACTACCCGTTGTGCTTATGTATCATACGATGAGCAGCAAGATCTTCTGCAAGCCGGAAACTTAGCTTTATGCAAAGCTGCCATGAACTATGATAACACCCGTCCTTTTACAGTTTACGCCAGAGTTGCCATACGAAATGCGATTTACAGCTATTGGAGAGAACTGCAAAAAGAACGAAAATACACTTGTCCTATGTATGCATCTTCCGAATTTGACATGGAGCCCCTGCTTATAGACCCAAAAACAGAACTGTGGCAGGAACAATGTATGAACCAGGAACCCATTTATAAGCACCTGCAGTCCTTAGAAGCCGGAAGCTGTAATACACTCAGAAAAGGGATACATGCCCTGCTCCTGCAGCAAAAAGGATATACCAACCAAGAAATTTCCAAACATTATGGTGTTCCAATGAATCACGTCCGGGCATGGCAAAGCAAAGCCCGGAAATACTTACAGCAGGATACCAAATTATATACTCTTTTATCTTGAAGGGAGAACGATTATGCTGACACTTTATACTGCAGTCGGAATCCTACGATTCCAGGATTCCATAAAGGAACATAAAACACCGACTGTTATCAATAACCGGCAGGAATACGGACTGACAGAAGAAGAATTCTTTCTGTGGAGCAGCCTCGCATTTCAAATCCGACAGATCCATGAATTGCAGCCTGCCTTTTCTGAACGCCTGAAAAAACATCACCGTTCGGAAAATATTCCTATTGAGCCCTACCTGAATCGCCTGCAGCTTCGGGGACTGATTGTAAAGGGGGACGGTTTAACTGGTGTGGATGCCCTGTACCGCCTCTTAGGGGAACTTTATATCAGCCCATTGCAGGACAGTTTTTCCGTACGGCTTTTTACCTGCATCTATCTCTGCATGAAGAAAAAACTGCACACGAAAGAGCTGATCCATTATCTAAAAAAGCCGGCACGGACTGCTATGGAAGATATGGTACTCCAAATAGCAAAAAAAGTACAGATTTCCACGGCAGAGCTTGTAACCTGTGTAGAACAGGGCGTCCATCCACAAAATACAGAGCAGCTTTTGACGCAGCTCTATGAAACCTCGGATGCAACATTCCGAACCCTGGCACAGGATATCCAATTCACCCATGCCGGTTATCCTGTACTGGAAGCCATCAGTAATTTGTACCTCAATAAACAGATTGCATTTGAAAAACTATAGGAAGGAGCAAGTTATGCCAAAACCATTTCTTAATAAGCTGATTGTCCACGGGGCAATCGGCTTTTTCTGTGTCCTATTTGGATGTATTTACGGATTTGTAACAGATGACCATATATTTCTCCTCATGAGTCTTTGCATCGGTGTCGGAACTGTGATACGAATTCTGAGTTTGCTACATACCATCAAGATGCATGACTATACCGAATTAACTGGAACCTGTACAAAACGTGAAGTTAGCCCACTTACCAAGAAACAGAAAATTATTTTCCGGTCCACTGACCAGAAAGAATATCACTTTACATTCGATAAAAATATCCGCCTTTTATCTGGACATTATTATCGCCTATATTTTCGGAATGGAGCAAACCTTACGGGTGAAGAAACGGTTACTCCGGATTTACTTGCGTATGAGGAATTATCCTCCCTAAATAATAATATTTCCTCAAAGAACACTTAGATTTTTCTCTAAATATAGCAGAAGCGGATATGCTATTTTCACATATCCGCTTCTCTTCCATCTGTAGAAACGATCTCCCCTATAGTTCCTTTGATTCTTCCTGATTTTCCATATTCCATTTTTCCAAATATGATTTCCGGTACTCGCTGGGTGTCCGGTTGTACCGCTGCTGAAATGCCCGATTAAAGGTTCTCTGGCTTTCAAAACCGGCCTCCAGATAAATATCGGTGATCCGCATCTCTGTGTTTTCCAACAATGAAGTAGCATAATTTAGCCGGATTTCATTGAGATACTGATTAAAGTTTGTATGAAAGGTTCCGGAAAAAATTTTTGACAGGGTATACTTATTTACACCCAGAGCCTCTGCCACTTTTCCCAATGTAAGCTCCTCCTGGAAATGTGACAGCAGATAGGCCATGGCTGCATATATCAGATCATTACTCCCCACGCTGTCTTTTTCTATGAACCGGAAGGTTTCCCTGCACCGGTATAAGATAATCTGCAAATAAGCCTGCCCCACAACTTCGTTTACCTTTTTATCTTTTATCAGACATCCCAGGGCATTTTTTACTTCCTCATGCAATTCTGCCCTGGAAATCACTGGGTTTACCGGACATTTCTTCTGAAGAAGTGACATGAACGGACCACTTAATTCCAGAGAGGCATAAAACTGGCATACCTCATTCTTTCCCTTTGCAAACACCTGGTAATGATGAATCAAGTCTGGAAAAATAATGGCAAAATCTCCTTTTTCCATGTGATACAGTTCATATCCCACGCCGAGTTCCAGTTCCCCCTGTGTGACATAGACCAGTTCAATGGCATTGTGCAGATGAGGGGGAACATGATGCGGCTTTTTCTTTATAATACTAAATTTCTCTTTTTGTTCCTCATACGATGGCTGCATGATGTTTTTTCCCCCTTTCAAGAATTGGCTACATTTCTTTTTGATTTGGCACGCAGGTTTTCTGCCTATCCCTTATAATAAACTCAGAAATCAGGAAAGGAGGCATACCAAAATGAAAAAACTGATAAACTACTTAGAAAAAGTCATGAACTTCTACGCTGGATATTTTAATTATACCAATCATACTTATCGTCTTTAACACGCTGCTCCTGCAGGAGTTTTTCATTGGCTTTTTCTACATTCATGTTTGCCATGATAATGGTAATGATAAGAGTGATCACTACCGGAATCCATAAATACATGATCTGCAGCATCTGGATACAGGAATCACTTTGTACGGCCAGTGTGCCGTCAAAACCACTAAAATCTAACAACCAGCCTGTAATGGCAATTCCAATTCCCCCACCCAGCTTAATACCAAGAGAAGTACAGGAATACATGGTTCCGTCTACCCTTTTATGTTTCGTCAGATAGGTATATTCGGAACAGGAGGCAATCACTGCATTCATATCCCCCTGCCATGGGCCCATACCAAAGGCTGCAATACCGGTAAACAAAAGCATCAGGGGAACACTTCCCAGATAACCGGCTACAATCACCAGCGCACGTCCAACCGTTCCAATCACATATCCCGTCAGGTTCAGTTTATACATTCCTTTCCATTTTTCCACCAGCATTGGTGTAATGAGCAGAGCAATAATCAAAGGAATATTGATTGCCCAGGAAAATACACCATACAGATTTTCATTGAACAGGATATACGTCATATAGTAAATACCCATATTCAGCATAGCGGTATAAATCTGCTGAAGGATGTAGGTAGCACAGATCATAACATAGTATTTATTGGTAAATAACAGTTTTGCAGCATCCAGAAGGGAATATTTTTCATCCTTTTCAGATTGTTTCCCGTCATTTAACTCTTCTTCCGGTAATTCCTTTACAGAAAGTACGGAAATCGTATTCACAACCAGTCCAATCACCGCATAGATAAT
>OGDM01000375.1_pt1 | contig 15700 bp, 17 predicted proteins | sample 1570491 | NCBI WGS metagenome assembly OGDM01 (sample SAMEA2582159, study PRJEB24529) | metagenome
CATGGCATCTTGCAGCAGCTCTGAAAGTGGATGAGAAAAAAATGCGCCGTATTACATTCAACGAGATCACAAAGAATGCAGTCAAGGCGTCATTAAAAACACCAAGAGATATTGATATGGATCTGGTGGACGCACAGCAGGCAAGACGTGTTCTGGACAGAATGGTAGGATATCGGATCAGTCCGCTTTTGTGGGCAAAAGTAAAACGGGGATTGAGCGCCGGACGCGTGCAGTCTGTAGCACTTCGTATCATTGCGGACCGGGAGGAAGAGATCAATGCATTTATTCCGGAAGAATACTGGAGTCTGGATGCAATCTTAAAGGTGAAAGGAGAGAAAAGACCGCTCACTGCCAAGTTCTATGGAACCGAGAAAAAGAAGATGACGATCCATTCCAAAGAGGAGCTGGATGAGATTTTACAGGCTTTGGAAAAAGAAACATACGAAGTAAAAGATATCAAAAAGGGAGAGCGTATCCGAAGAGCGCCGCTTCCGTTTACAACCAGCACTTTGCAGCAGGAGGCAGCAAAGGTGCTCAACTTCGGTACACAGAAGACGATGCGTATTGCACAGCAGCTGTATGAAGGAATTGACGTAAAGGGCAGCGGTACGATCGGTGTGATCACGTATCTGCGTACTGATTCTACCCGTATTTCAGAGGAAGCAGATGCAGCGGCGAGAGCGTACATCACAGAGAATTACGGCGCAGAGTATTCAGCAGCAGGAGAAGCAAATAAAAAGACTGAGAAGAAGATACAGGACGCGCATGAGGCAATCCGACCGACGGACATTTCCATGACACCGGCTTCGTTGAAAGAGTCTCTCTCCAGAGATCAGTTCCGTCTGTATCAGCTGATCTGGAAACGGTTTGCCGCAAGCCGGATGCAGCCTGCAAAATATGAGACGACTTCTGTGAAGATCGGAGCGGGAGAATACATGTTTACCGTAGCGACATCTAAAGTGGCATTTGAGGGATTCCGTACGGTATATACAGAGGCGGATGAAGAAAAAGAAGTGAGCAATGTTCTGGTCAACGGATTGAGCATGGATTCGGAACTGACGAAAGAAGAGTTTGATACCAAACAGCATTTCACACAGCCTCCGGCACACTATACAGAGGCAACACTTGTAAAGGCACTGGAGGAGCTTGGAATCGGACGTCCGAGTACCTATGCACCAACAATCTCCACAATTCTCGGAAGACGTTATATTACCAAAGAAGCCAAGAATCTGTATATCACAGAGATCGGAGAAGTAGTCAACAATATTATGAAGCAGTCGTTTCCTAGTATTGTGGATGTCAACTTTACGGCCAACATGGAAGGGCTTCTGGATATGGTGGAAGAAGGAAAAGTGCAGTGGAAAGTTGTCGTAAGTAACTTCTATCCGGATCTGGATGAAGCAGTGAAAACTGCGGAGAAAGAATTAGAGAGCGTGAAGATCGAGGATGAAGTAACGGATGTAATCTGTGAAGAGTGTGGAAGAAACATGGTGATCAAATACGGTCCTCACGGAAAATTCCTGGCCTGTCCGGGATTTCCGGATTGCCGCAACACAAAACCGTACCTGGAGAAGATCGGTGTTGCCTGCCCGGTCTGTGGAAAAGAAGTTGTGATCCGCAAGACGAAGAAGGGAAGAAAGTATTACGGATGTGAAAATAATCCGGAATGTGATTTTATGTCATGGCAGAAACCGTCCAAAGAAAAATGTCCGGAATGTGGCGGATACATGGTGGAAAAAGGGAATAAACTGGTCTGCGCAAACGAGCAGTGTGGATATGTCCGAAATTTGAAGGGAAATTAGAAGGATTTCGAATAAAAACAAGAGGAAATTGCAACAATTTCATTGAAAATTCGTGAATTGTATGATAACATGAGGGTGTCTATTGAATAGGAACGAGTTGTATATACAATTAAGTCTGGAGGAGACGGATGAGCGTACAGTTATTAGATAAGACAAGAAAAATAAATAAATTATTGCATAATAATAATTCCAGCAAAGTGGTGTTTAATGATATTTGTGCTGTCCTCACAGAGATCCTGAACTCCAATGTCCTGGTAGTCAGTAAAAAAGGAAAGATCCTCGGAGTCAGCAAAAGTGCGCATGTAGATGCAATCAATGAACTGATCGTAGAGTCTGTGGGAGCGCATATCGATGAGATGCTCAATGAGCGTCTGCTCAATGTACTTTCTACCAAAGAGAATGTGAATTTGGAGACACTTGGTTTTTCATCGGAAAAAGTGCAGGGATATCAGGCAATTATCGTCCCCATTGATATTGCGGGAGAACGCCTTGGAACACTCTTTATTTATAAGCAGAATGAGTTGTATTCCATTGATGATATCATCTTAAGTGAGTATGGGACAGCAGTTGTCGGACTGGAGATGCTCCGGTCTGTGAATGAGGAGAGTGCAGAGGAGACGAGAAAGGAACATATCGTACAGTCAGCGATCAGCACACTTTCATTCTCTGAACTGGAGGCGATCATTCATATTTTTGAAGAGTTGGATGGAACAGAGGGAATTCTGGTGGCAAGCAAGATTGCAGACCGTGTAGGAATCACAAGATCCGTGATCGTCAATGCACTTCGAAAATTTGAGAGTGCCGGAGTGATCGAATCCCGTTCCTCCGGAATGAAGGGAACATACATTAAGGTGTTGAATGACTATGTCTTTACCGAATTGGAAAAGATCAAAAAAGAACGTTTGTAAAAATCGTACAGAAGATAAAAGGGTATCAGCAAGCTGATGCCCTTTCTCTGACTACAGGTAAGAAGAGCAGGAGGAAAAGAACATGTATGAAGGCAATGCAGTAGATCTTCAGATGGAGAAAGTGATCGCGGCAGATGCGATCCTGGATGATGAGACACATCACTGTCAGGTTTTTCGTTATGATATGGAAGAGGATTACATATACTTACAATTAAAGGAGGACGATCTGACAGCAATCTCGCTGGATGCAAAGTATCAGTGCTATATTTCTACAAGGACAGAGCTTTTGTTCTGCACAGGCGTGGTACAGGAGCGATACCAGTGTGAACATGGGAAAATTTTGGTCTTTCATATTGAGAATGGATTCTATACAATTTCGGATATGAAAGGACCTGTAAAAAGAAAATAAACTAAATATAAAATTTTTGAATCTCTGTTGGCAAATAGAAAACCGATGGCTATTTTATATTCATGAGGTTTAGCACTCAATATGAATGAGTGCTAATAACGTATAAAATAAGGAGGAGTTACCATGAAATTAGTACCATTAGGCGATAAAATCGTATTAAAGCAATTAGAAGCAGAAGAGACAACAAAGTCAGGAATCGTTTTGCCTGGTCAGGCAAAAGAAAAACCACAGGAAGCAGAGGTAATTGCAGTCGGACCTGGTGGAATGGTAGACGGGAAAGAAGTGACAATGCAGGTAGCTGTAGGAGATAAAGTAATCTATTCCAAATATGCAGGAACAGATGTAGAGCTGGATGGAGAAGAGTACATTATCGTAAAACAGAATGATATCCTTGCAGTTGTAAAATAGAAGAAAGAGACAATTTTTTTGGAAACAGTCAACAGACGAAGTATAACAGGAGTGTGAATGAAAATGGCAAAGGAAATTAAATATGGAGCAGAGGCAAGAGCCGCTCTGGAAAAAGGTGTAAACCAGCTTGCAGATACTGTAAGAGTAACTTTGGGACCAAAAGGAAGAAACGTTGTTCTGGATAAATCGTTCGGAACACCATTGATCACAAATGACGGTGTGACGATCGCAAAAGAGATCGAACTGGAAGACGGATTTGAAAATATGGGAGCACAGCTCATCCGTGAAGTAGCAGCGAAGACAAACGATGTAGCCGGAGACGGAACAACAACAGCGACTGTTCTGGCACAGGCAATGGTAAATGAAGGAATGAAGAACCTTGCAGCAGGAGCAAACCCGATCGTACTGCGTAAAGGTATGAAAAAAGCGACAGATGCAGCAGTGGAAGCAATTGCAAATATGAGCCGTCAGGTAACAGGAAAAGACCAGATCGCAAAAGTTGCAGCAGTATCTTCCGGTGATGAAGCGGTTGGAAATATGGTTGCAGATGCAATGGAGAAAGTTTCCAAAGATGGTGTTATCACGATCGAAGAATCCAAGACAATGCAGACAGAGCTGGATCTGGTAGAAGGTATGCAGTTTGACCGCGGATATATTTCTGCATATATGGCGACAGATATGGAGAAGATGGAAGCAGTTCTGGATGATCCGTACATCCTGATCACAGACAAGAAGATTTCCAATATTCAAGCTCTCCTTCCATTGCTGGAGAAGATCGTACAGTCAGGAAGACTTCTGATCATTGCAGAGGATATTGAAGGAGAAGCTCTTACAACTCTGATCGTAAACAAACTGCGCGGAACATTTAATGTTGTTGCAGTAAAAGCTCCTGGATACGGGGACAGAAGAAAAGAAATGCTCAATGATATTGCAATCCTGACAGGCGGACAGGTAATTTCCGATGAACTTGGAATGGACCTGAAAGAAGCAACAATGGATCTGCTCGGACGTGCAAAATCTGTAAAAGTTCAGAAAGAGAACACAGTCATTGTTGATGGATGCGGAGATAAGAAAGCAATCGAAGACAGAGTGGCTCAGATCAAAAAACAGATCGAGGAGACAACATCTGAATTTGACAGAGAAAAATTACAGGAAAGACTTGCAAAACTGGCAGGCGGTGTTGCAGTGATTCGTGTGGGAGCAGCGACAGAAACTGAGATGAAAGAAGCAAAACTGCGTATGGAAGATGCACTCAATGCGACAAGAGCAGCAGTAGAGGAAGGTATCATCGCAGGCGGTGGATCTGCATATATCCATGCTTCTAAAGAAGTTGCAAAACTTGCAGAGACTCTGGAAGGTGATGAGAAGACAGGTGCGAATATCATCCTGAAAGCTCTGGAGGCTCCATTGTTCCATATTGCAACAAATGCAGGTCTGGAAGGTGCAGTGATCATCAATAAAGTAAGAGAATCAGAACCTGGAGTCGGATTTGATGCTTACAAAGAAGAATATGTAGATATGGTAAGTGAAGGAATTCTGGATCCTGCCAAAGTGACAAGAAGCGCACTGCAGAATGCAAACAGTGTTGCATCTACTCTGCTGACAACAGAATCTGTTGTTTCTACGATTAAAGAAGAGACACCGGCAATGCCGGCAGCACCTGGTGGAATGGGAATGATGTAATGATAAGAGGTTTCCCGGATATCTGTTTTGATACAGATACCCGGGGCTCTTTTTTTATTTTCGGGATTTCGGCAGTAATAGACAAAAGAATTATAGAAAAACTGAGAAATTATGTAAAAATTATGAATGAGACATTATCTATAAGTATTGCTTAATAATGGGAGTTAAAATAAATCAGGATAAAAATAAATTGTAAGTGGGAATAGGCTTGACAAGTGGTGGGAATTTTTGTACCATAACAGATAACCTATGGACATACATATTAGAGAAAGAGAGGAAATAAATCATGGGAAAAATAATCGGAGAAGGTATTACATTTGACGATGTCCTGTTAGTACCGGCATATTCACAGGTCATTCCAAATCAGGTGGACTTATCCACATATCTGACAAAGACGATTAAACTGAACATTCCGATGATGAGTGCTGGTATGGATACAGTTACTGAGCACCGCATGGCGATCGCCATGGCACGTCAGGGAGGAATCGGTATCATTCATAAAAACATGACGATCGAGCAGCAGGCAGAAGAGGTAGACAAAGTAAAGAGATCAGAGAATGGGGTTATCACAGATCCGTTTTCTCTTTCTCCGGATCATACACTGGCGGACGCCAATGATCTGATGGCAAAATTCAGAATTTCCGGAGTGCCGATCACAGAAGGGAAAAAGCTGGTTGGAATTATTACAAACCGTGATTTGAAATTTGAGGAAGATTTCTCTAAGAAAATAAAAGAATCCATGACTTCAGAAGGGCTGATCACAGCACCGGAAGGAATCACACTGGAAGATGCAAAGAAGATCCTTGCAAAGGCAAGAAAAGAAAAACTTCCGATCGTGGACAAAGATGGAAATTTAAAAGGTCTGATCACGATCAAAGACATTGAGAAACAGATCAAATATCCACTGTCAGCGAAAGACGGTCAGGGAAGACTTCTCTGCGGAGCGGCGATCGGAATCACAGCAAACTGTCTGGAGCGTGTAGAGGCGCTGGTGAATGCGAAGGTAGACGTGATCGTGATGGACTCTGCACATGGACATTCTGAGAATGTTCTGCGCACAGTGCGTATGGTCAAAGAAAAATATCCAAATCTTCCGGTCATTGCAGGAAATGTTGCTACAGGGGAGGCGACAAGAGCCTTGATCGAAGCCGGTGTGGATGCCGTAAAAGTTGGTATCGGACCTGGATCAATCTGTACGACTCGTGTGGTTGCAGGTATCGGTGTACCACAGGTAACAGCTGTTATGGACTGCTATGCAGTGGCAAAAGAGTACGGAATTCCGGTTATCGCAGACGGTGGTATCAAGTATTCCGGAGATATGACAAAGGCGATTGCAGCAGGAGCGAATGTTTGTATGATGGGAAGTATCTTTGCCGGATGTGACGAGAGCCCGGGAACATTTGAATTATACCAGGGAAGAAAATACAAAGTATACCGTGGTATGGGATCTATCGCAGCTATGGAAAACGGAAGCAAGGATCGTTACTTCCAGGCAGATGCAAAGAAATTAGTTCCGGAAGGTGTGGAAGGACGTGTTGCATACAAAGGAACAGTAGAAGATACCGTATTCCAGCTCATGGGAGGCCTCCGTGCAGGAATGGGATACTGCGGAACTGCAAATATTGAGGCACTGAAAGAGAACGGACAGTTTGTTAAGATTTCAGCTGCATCCTTGAAAGAAAGTCATCCACATGACATTCATATTACAAAAGAAGCACCTAACTACAGTGTAGATGAATAAAGTGAAGGAGTGCCGGAGCAGGAAACTGTTCCGGCATTTTTGAAATCAGGAGTTCAGATGAAAATAAGATCCAACAGAAGAAAAAGAAGAAGATATGGACGGGGAAGAAGTGACAGGAAAGTATTCTATGCAAGAGCCGGACTGGCAGCGCTGCTGTTATTGACAATAGTGCTGATCTTAAGGTCATGCATCTCAAAAAAGCAAGGAGAGATGCGGGCGGATGTGGATGCGTCCAGACCGGAGATTGATGTACAGCTTCTGGATATCAATGAGTACTCCAGACCGGGAATCGAGTCAGACGGGATCACAGGAATCGTGATTCATTATACGGCGAATCCGGGCTCTACTGCACAGGAGAACAGAGATTATTTTGAAGGACTTAAGGACACCCATGAGACATCAGCAAGTAGTAATTTTGTCGTGGGACTGGAAGGAGAGATCATTCAGTGTGTGCCCACATGGGAGGTGGCATATGCATCCAACGAGCGGAATAAGGATACCATTTCGATCGAATGCTGTCATCCGGACGAAACAGGAAAGTTTACAGAAGAAACCTATCAGTCGATGGTGCAGCTGACCGCATGGCTTTGCAGAAAGTACAGTCTGACTGCGGATACAGTGATCCGCCACTATGATGTGACCGGAAAAAATTGTCCGAAATACTTTGTGGAAAATGAAGAGGCATGGGCGAATTTCAAAGAGGATGTGGCGAATGCACTGGCGAAAGGCGGTACGGATTAAAGGAAACGAAAAAGTATATCTCTTGCGGTCTGAAACAATGCTTGTTATAATAAACGGACAAAAGAGTTAAAGGGAAAGAGCAGAGGGCGAAAATATGAATGAATTGATGATAAAAAAGTTTCGGGAATCATGTGATTATAATATCGTACTGATCGGATTTATGGGAGCTGGAAAATCGACGGTGGCAAGAACTCTGGGAGAATGGTTTGACATGGAGATTGTGGAAATGGATGAACTCATCTCGGATCGTCAGAGGATGAGTATTCCGGAGATTTTTGAAAAGCACGGAGAAGAGTATTTCCGGAATCTTGAGACGAATCTTCTGATTGAGCTGCAAAAAACAAGTCGGACGATTATTTCCTGCGGCGGCGGTGCTGCAATGCGCAGTCAGAATGTAAGTGAAATGAAAAAAAAATGGATATGTGGTTCTGCTGACAGCTACTCCAAAGACGATTCTGGAACGTGTCAAAGAGAATGATGACAGACCTCTGCTGAAGAATCATAAGAATGTGGAATATATCGCAGAACTGATGGAAAAGCGCCGGGAGAAATATGAGACGGCAGCAGATTTGATCGTGCAGACAGACGAGAAGAATGTGCAGGAAATCTGCAAAGAGATGATTACAAAATTGATGGAGATGGATAGTAGAGATGTTTGATAAATTTTTTCCGGATGAATACCTGGCATCCACTTATGTGATTCCTTTTGAAGAGCTGTATGAGAAGGGATACCGGGGAGTCATCTTTGATATCGACAATACACTGGTACCACACGGAGCACCGGCAGATGAAAGGGCAAAAAAGCTGTTTACGCGTTTAAACAAAATCGGATTTTCCTCCTGCCTTCTGTCAAATAATCAGAAACCGCGTGTGGAGATGTTTAATCAGGAGATACAGACTGCTTATATCTATAATGCTCACAAGCCTTCAATCAAGAATTATGAGAAGGCAATGAAGATTATGGGGACAACAAAGGAGCGCACCCTGTTTGTTGGCGATCAGCTGTTTACCGATGTATGGGGGGCAAAGAGAACCGGGATTCACAGTATTTTGGTGAAGCCGATCCATCCAAAAGAGGAGATTCAGATCGTTTTGAAGCGTTATTTGGAGAAAATTGTTCTTCATTTTTATAAAAAGAAGCGGAAACTGGATAAAAAAGGTTGAAAAAAGACAGAATCTATTATAGAATTATAAACAGTCGAGAAAAGGCAGCGCATAAAGTGCGCATTTGAAGGAGGATTACAGATGATTTCAGCAGGAGATTTTAAAAATGGGGTTACCGTTGAGATTGACGGAAATATCTATCAGATCTTAGAATTCCAGCACGTAAAACCTGGAAAAGGTGCAGCATTTGTTAGAACAAAATTAAAAAATATCATCAGTGGCGGTGTTGTTGAGAAAACTTTCAGACCAACTGAAAAATTCCCGAAAGCACATATTGACAGAAAAGACATGCAGTATCTTTACAGAGACGGAGATCTGTTCAACTTTATGGACGTAGAGACATATGATCAGATCGCTCTGAACGAAGATGTTGTAGGAGATTCTCTGAAATTTGTAAAAGAGAACGAAGTAGTAAAGATCTGTTCACACAATGGAAATGTATTCTCAGTAGAGCCACCTCTGTTCGTAGAGCTTGCGATCACAGAGACAGAGCCTGGATTCAAGGGAGATACAGCACAGGGAGCTACAAAACCTGCAACTGTAGAGACAGGAGCAATTGTTATGGTACCATTGTTCGTAGAACAGGGAGATGTACTGAAGATTGATACACGTTCAGGAGAATATCTCTCACGTGTTTAATACGAAGGAGACGCCTCAGGGCGTCTTTTTCTTTTGGTAAGGAGAGTTGTTTCATTTATAGAATCTTTATAGATAGTTCATATAAAGTTCGTTGTATTTCGCATCAGAGTCGGATATAATCAAGAAACATAATATTGTTCACATCAGATTTCAAAGGCACATTCGTGCCGCATTTCTCAAAAAGATGAGCACACAATCAGGAAGGAGACAGTATGGAATATAGAGAATTTGTGTGCGCAGCAATTGAAACAATGAATCAAAAGGAGGGGAAAAACGGGATACAGGCAAGAGAACACAGAGCAGTAAAAAACAACGGGAAGATTCGTGTTGGATTGTTGCTTCAGGAAACGGGATCCAATCTGTTTCCGACAATCTATCTGGAGGAATATTATGAGAAGTTTCAAAAAGGGGAAACTCTGGAACAGATTGTGTCGGAGATCAGCCAGCTTTATCAAAAGATCAAGGCAAAAAATATCATAGATGTGGATTCTTTTTTTAATCTGGAATCATGGAAGAATAAGCTGGGGATCAAAGTGATAAAAACGGAGAAAAACAGGGAATTACTGGAGGAAATCCCGCATTTGGATGTGCTGGATCTTTCGCTGACCTTTTATGTCATTTTAGACCGACAATGTGAGGGAAGCGCAACAATGCAGATCACAAATGAGTATATGAGGCAATGGAATCTTGAAACAGAGGAATTATATGAAATGGCCATGCGAAGTGCTGTCAGACTGCTTCCGGCAGAATTCTGCTCACTTCCCGATATGATCCGCAGGATAACCGGAATTGAAGTGGAGGCGATCCGCGGCATGCAGAGAGAATGTCAGATGTATGTGCTGACGAATTCCAGCAAGATCCAGGGGGCAGCCTGTATGTTTTATCCGCATGTTCTTGAGATGATCGGTGAAATTTTGAAAGAGGATTTTTATATTCTCCCGAGCAGTATCCATGAAGTGATCATTTTGCCGAAATCAAAAGGAATTGCAAAAGAGGAACTGGATGCTATGATACAGGATATCAATCATACACAGGTAGACACAGAAGAAGTGCTCAGTGATCATGCATATCTTTATGAAAGAGGATTGGGGAAAATACAAATGGCCTTTTAAAAAGAAAAGATGGAATGAGAAATTTGAAAGAAATGCTCTTTACAAGATTGTAAAATTGTGCTAGGATATATAAAGTGTCCGGTTGAAATTCAAAGGACACAAAAGATTATGCGTCTGTAGCTCAGTGGATAGAGCGATGCCCTCCGGAGGCATGTGCGGCGGTTCGACTCCGCCCAGACGTGTATTTTTTATATCGAAAAGAGATCAGTAAAAGGGATTGAGCGGCATCCGGGCGGATGTGCTTCAATCCCTTCTTTTAAATCAAATTCACTTTTCTTTGCAAAATCCGATAAGTAATAAAGTATCCTGCAATGGCAAGTACTGTCGTAGTACAGGTTCCGATCAGGAGCATCTGAAAGAAATACTCTGAAAAGCTGGTCTGTGCAGGAGAAAAAACATAATCAGGAAAGACACTGGTGATGATGGATACTCCTATGCTGATAATCTGAGTAATGAGATTCAGAATAAAATATACAGCAATGGATACAATGATCCGATGTGCGGGAACCAGCTGTCCGATTGCAATACTTGTATAAATAAATAGCACGCAGGAAAGAATTCCGACAAATGAAAAAAATACAACAAGACCGCAAAAGGAAGAGAAGGACATACCAAGTGCAGCCTGAAAGTCAGGTTTGATCCTTTCCAGAGCAGACTGTATATTGTCTCCCGAAATCAAAAACCACGCAGCGGCAAAGCAGATTGTAAGATCCAGCACATACCAGATGGAGGCAGACAGAATCTTCGCCCAGAGCTGGGTCAGCGGTGACGCCGGAAGCGTCCAGGTGATGTATCCTTCATCTGTAAATAGGTTCTTATAAAACCGGACGGCGTACATGATACAGCATCCAAAGGAAATCGCAGAAAACAGCATTGTGAGCACGACGATCAAAAGGGCGATAACAGGAGCAAATTCTTCAGGATCTGCTGAAAAGTCAAGATGATCGATTACAAGGAAGCGTGCCATCAGACAGCCGATGATCAGAATGATATGCAGGACTGCAAACATACGTACTCCATATTTTAAATCATGTTTGATCAATTTTTTTAACATCGAAATACCTCCCGGAATAAAGCATCTACCGATTTTTTGTGTCCCCTGCGGATCTCATCGACAGAAGCGTTGAGCGTAATCTGCCCGTTTTGCAGAAATAAAACCCGATCCAGAACATTTTCTACATCTGCGATCAAATGGGTAGAGATCAAAACAGACGCATCTTCGTTGTAGTTTGTCAGGATGGTCCGGAGAATATAATCTCTGGCTGCAGGATCTACACCGCCGATCGGTTCATCTAATACATAAAGCTGTGCATCCCGGCTCATGACAAGGATGAGCTGGACTTTTTCTTTTGTCCCCTTTGAGAGTGTTTTCAGACGAAGCGAAGGATCGATATCCAGATCCTTTAACATCGTATGAGCACGGGAGACATCAAAATCGGAGTAAAAGTCACTGTAATAGGAAATCAGCTCTGAAATCCTGCGGCGTTCATCCAGACATCCGCGCTCCGGAAGATAGGAAACGATTTTCTTCGTCTCTACACCGGGAACTGATCCGTTTACTGTGATCTGTCCGTCAGTTGGTAAAAGAAGCCCGTTGATCAGTTTGATCAGAGTCGTCTTTCCGCTTCCGTTTGGTCCAAGCAGGCCGATGATCTCTCCACGTTCCAGAGTCAGATCAACATTGGAAAGTGCAAAAAAGTGATTGAATTTTCGGGTCAGCCCTTTGCATTCGAGAATGGGGTTCATAGGTCTACCTCCTTGAGTGCTTTTTGTATCAACGCAGCAGTTTCTTCTTTCTGAAAGCCGAGCTGTTTCATCTTTTCAAGAAACTGCAGGATATGTTCGGATGCGAGACTGGTCTTCATTTCATCCAGCAGCTGGGTATCTTCTGTAATAAAACGTCCGCTTGTTCGCTGAGAATATACCAGTCCGCTCCGTTCCAGTTCGGAGAGTGCTTTTTGCATTGTGTTCGGATTCACGGCAGCTTCTACGGCGAGATCCCGGACAGAGGGAAGTCTGTCACCGGGTTTGTAGATACCGGATACGATATCCTGCTGAATACGCTCCATCAACTGTAGATAGATGGGACGGTCATTGTCCAATTCCCATGGCATTTGATCACCTCGTTTTCTATGAAAAACTAACTGTACTATATATATAATTCAATCGTATAATGAAGTTGCGGATTTGTCAAGTTACTTTTCATTTGCCGCAAGAATTTCGGCAGGCAGTTCCGGGTGAAAGATCCCTTCCTTTAACATACGAATCTCATATTTGTAAGGCGCATAGGATTTCTTCTCTTTGACAGCCGATGGAATGTACGGTGTTTCCAGAATTTTCGGGATATCCATAAAATCTTTGTGGTGTACGATATGGTGTATCGCGTCAAATCCGATATGTCCGAAACCGATATTGGCATGCCGGTCTTTTGCGGCTCCCGGAATATTTTTACTGTCATTAATGTGAAAGACGGCAATCTGATCTTTTCCGATCAGGCGGTCGAACTCATCGATCACATCATCGAAATGGTGGATGATATCATATCCGCTGTCACTGGTATGGCAGGTGTCAAAGCAGACTCTCAGCTTGTCATTGTATACAACGCCGTCATAAATCTGTGCAAGCTCTTCAAATGTGCGGCCGATTTCGGAACCTTTTCCGGCCATGGTTTCCAATGCGATATGACAGGGAGTATCTGCTGTCAGGACAGAGTTGAGTCCTTTGATGATCTGGCGGATTCCGGCGTCAGTTCCGGCTCCTACATGAGAACCCGGATGAAGTACCAGAGTATGGCTTTTGCAGGCGGCAGTGCGCTCAATCTCCTTTGCCAGGAATTCGACTGCAAGTTCAAATGTTTCAGGTTTTACAGAATTTCCCAGATTGATGATATAGGGAGCATGTACGATGATTTCGTCAATGCCATGTTCTTTCATATATTCCCAGGCAGGTGAAATATTTAGTTCACTGATTTCTTTGCGCCGTGTGTTCTGCGGAGCTCCTGTATAGAACATAAATGTGTTTGCGCCGTAGGAAACGGCTTCTTTTGCGGAACCAAGCAGCATCTCTTTACCGCTCATGCCCACGTGTGATCCTAATTTCATAACATATATCCTCTTCTTTCCTTATTATATAAATCCTTTCGGATGCGTGTACAAACAGCTTGCCGTAAAGCATTATACATGATAAAATAGCAAAATGAAAGAAAAATAGAACGGAGAGTGGAACAGAAGTGAAAACATTGTTGGAACTGATTACAATAGAAATGAAAGAAGCCTTTGAGGCAGCCGGTTATGATGCGGCATTTGCGAAAGTGACCTTGTCAAACCGTCCGGATCTGTGTGAATACCAGTGCAACGGAGCAATGGCAGCAGCAAAAACTTACAAAAAGGCACCGATCATGATCGCAAATGATGTGGTGGCAGGACTGCAGGAAAAAGACTGTTTTGAAATGGCAGAAGCGGTGAATCCGGGATTTATCAATCTGAAAGTAAAACCATCCTTTGCAGCAGCATTTCTCAATGAGATGGCAGCGAGTGAAAAGCTGGGAGTGGAAGAGATGGAGACACCAAAGACGATCATGGTGGATTACGGCGGACCGAATGTGGCAAAACCGCTGCATGTAGGACATTTGCGTTCTGCGATCATCGGAGAGAGTGTAAAGCGGATTCTGCGTTATAAAGGAAACAAAGTAATTGGTGATATTCATCTGGGAGACTGGGGATATCAGATGGGGCTGATCATTACAGAATTGCAGAAGAGAAAACCTGAGCTTCCATATTTTGATGAAAACTTCACCGGAGAATATCCGAAAGAGGCGCCGTTTACGATCGGAGAGCTTGAGGAAATCTACCCGACAGCCAGTGCTTATGCAAAAGAACATGAAGAGTATCGTGAAAAAGCACTGCAGGCGACGTTCCTTTTTCAGCACGGACATCCGGGATTCCGTGCGATCTGGAATCACATTATGGCAGTTTCTGTAGCAGATTTGAAGAAAAACTATGCAAATCTGAACGTGTCTTTCGATCTCTGGAAGGGAGAGGCAGATGCCCAGAAATATATTCCGGATATGGTGGAGATGCTCAAAGAAAAAGGATATGCGCACTATGATGAAGGTGCTCTTGTAGTGGATGTACAGGAAGAGACAGACAAAAAAGAAGTGCCTCCGTGTATGATCTTAAAGTCAGACGGGGCTGCACTGTATGACACGACAGATCTGGCGACACTGGTAGAGAGAGAAGAACTGTACCAGCCGGACGAAGTGATTTATGTGGTAGATAAGCGTCAGGAGCTTCACTTTGTACAGGTATTCCGCTGTGCAAAGAAGACCGGAATCGTAAAACCGGAGACAGAACTGGAATTTTTAGGATTCGGTACGATGAACGGAAAAGACGGCAAGCCGTTTAAGACAAGAGAAGGCGGCGTGATGCGTCTGGAAAATCTGATTCGTGAAATCAACGAAGAGATGTACAAGAAGATCATGGACAACCGTACGGTTTCCGAGGAAGAGGCAAAGAAGACTGCACAGATGGTAGGACTTGCTGCGATCAAATATGGTGATCTTTCCAATCAGGCATCCAAGGATTATGTCTTTGATGTAGACCGCTTTACTTCCTTTGAAGGAAATACGGGACCGTACATTCTGTACACAATTGTCCGGATCAAGTCGATCCTGAATAAATACCAGGAAGAAAACAGTCTGGAGGATCTGGTGATCAGAGAGGCATCCAGTGAATTTGAAAAAGCACTGATGCTGGAATGTGCAAAATTCAATGATGTGATCGAGACAGTTTATGAAGAGACAGCGCCGCACAAGCTGTGTGCATATATTTATGATCTGGCCAACGCATTTAATAAATTCTATCATGAGACAAAGATCCTTTCAGAGGAAGACGCAGAGAAGAAGAAAGGTTATATCGCGCTTTTGAAACTGACAAAAGAGGTTCTGGAGAGTTGTATCGATCTGCTTGGATTTGAAGCGCCGGAGAGGATGTAGGATATGACGGAAAAATTGTTTTATCTGGACAGTCATCTGCAGAGATTTTCTGCGCAGGTAGAGCAGTGTGTCCCGGATGGAGAAAACTGGCAGATCGTGC
>OGDM01000382.1_pt1 | contig 15562 bp, 16 predicted proteins | sample 1570491 | NCBI WGS metagenome assembly OGDM01 (sample SAMEA2582159, study PRJEB24529) | metagenome
GTCATCGGGCATTATCTGAACATAAAACACTATCAATAAGTTGGAGTCATTACCTGATTTCCGTACCGGTGGAATCTTTACCGTCAACGGTGGTTTTGCCATTGTTGTTTACTGTGGCATTATCACCCGTAATAACAAGCTCACCGTTGTGATTATATTGCCACTTCGTTGCGCCATCTGCGCTCACCCCTTCAAGGGCAACAGTGTTATTCGCTTCATCAATCTGCCAAAGATTAATCGTTGCCTTACGACCATTGCTATCTTGCAGAGATATAGTCCCGTCAGCATTCTCGGTATAAGTAAAAACTGAATCGCGAATAGTTAACTTTTTTTCTGTTTTATCGAGAATAACGTCATTATTAAACGAAACCGGTTTGGGAGGTGTAGGCGTATCATCCGGATCGTCCGGTATTATCTCATCTCCGCCAGGAGTTGGGGGAACTGGAGTGTCGTCTGATTCATCATCAGGGGGTGTCGGTGGGAGTGGAGAATTGTTGCGATGATGATGATCATCATCGTCGTTTAGTTCCACTACGGCTAAGGCCGTGATTAACGCAGCAGCGCCTGTGGAAAGCCATGGCATCAGGTTTTGTTCGACTAAAGGAGAGCATTCAGAGGGTAAGCGTTTAAGCTCTTCCGGACTGAGTTTTCCTGGGTCTGCCGGACAAGTCACATTGGTATTTTTCTTTTCACCTGTGGTGGTTTCTACCTCTGTGATATCTGCCGCCCAACCCTGACCACTCAGAGCTAATGCAATACAGGCCGACAATAGAGTTTTCCTTTGCATAATAAATCCTTCTGGCGAATATAAAGAAAGCCGGATGCACTAACCCGACCAATTAGTTATTTAAAACATAGAAGACATCCAATATTGCCAGTAGATTATTATCTAATCAAACATACTTTCCTATAATTCACAATTATAATTCAGGTGAATAAAAAAAGACCATGAAATATATAAATTGTGTATATAATATAAATTACAAATTAAAACCACATTCTCATTATAAATAATTATATGATGAAAAAACGGTATGAATTAATACTCAAATAAATAAAGCAGAGCTTAAACATAACTCTGCTTTATAATTAAAGGGACAAAATAATTTTACATCTGTTACTGTTTCGGTCGCAGATTCTCATCAAATACCAGGCGTTTCCTGCCAGGTTCAATTTCCCGCAATGGCTCGACTTGATGTAACGTCTGCTTACAGCGTGTCACCAGCACCTGGTACTCATGCGTACCCTGCTTTTTCCATGCCAACTCCTGCTCACTGAGTTCACGAATCGCTTTCGCCGGGCTGCCGACAATCAGGTAATTAGCTGGCATTTCTGCTTTGGCTTTCACAAATGCGGATGCACCAACAATGCTGTTCTCGCCAATCACCGCACCGTCCATCACTACCGCGTTCATTCCCACTAATGCATTGCGGCGGATAATGCAGCCGTGAAGGATAGCGCTATGACCAATATGTCCATCTTCTCCTACAACAGTATCCTGCTCGGGAAAACCGTGCATAACGCAATTATCCTGAATGTTCGCGCCATCTTTCACCACGATACGACCAAAATCGCCACGCAGGCTGGCATTTGGCCCAACGTAAACGCCCTTGCCGAGAATAACATCGCCGATCAATACCGCTGTCGGATGGACAAAACTCTCTTCTGGCACAACCGGAGTCAGACCGTCTATCTGATAAATTGGCATAACGCCTCCTGTTCAATATTCAAGCCGCCAAAACGTTGAAAATACAGGCTTCCCGGCGCAGGCAGTTCACCGACCGAGGTTTCACCTTTTTCACTAACGAACGCTAAAGCAGCAGGCGCTACGCGCTGATAAATGTTGATACACAGCTGACGCGCCGTATGCCCTGCCCAGTGTGCCGGAAGCAACTCCTCCGGCAACAATGGGTCTTTAAGGACGACACGGCGATAAAAATGGATCAGTAAAAGCTGAATATGAAATGCCCGCTCCGGGGTTAACTCGTCTGCCGCCTCTTTTAAAAGCGGCACCAGCGGGCGGAATGACTGAATAAAGGTTTCGTACATGGCATTTTGTTCAGTTAAATGCCAGCACTCTTCTACTCTGGCACGCAGTGCTGCGCGAGAAAGCGCCAGTGGTATTTGCGCTTCAAAACAAATCACGTTATCCGCCACACCCGCTTCATGCAAAAGTGTCTGTACATCGGCCAGTTTTTGCGACGGCGATGCCATCAGGCTGGGTGCCAGTGCGCCAAAACCTTGCCAGATCAACTGCTTTTTGACATCAGCCAGCGTTGATTTATCTAAACCTTCCGAGAGCAACAGGAGCCATTTACCATCCCATGCAGGTTGCTCTGCGCGATAAATTTTACTTTCTGCCCGTCGCGTCAGGCGCAAGCCTTTATCACTGAGGCTATAGAAACTGCGTCGCCCGATGCGGGAAACATCCAGCCAGCCTTCTTTATTAAGACGAAACAAAGCGGTGCGCACGAAACGCTCACCAAATCCCAGCCCTTCCAGCAAAGCAGCCAGACTACCCAACCAGATTTCACCACCACGATGGGAAAGCGAATCACCATACAGAGAGGAGATCAAAGATGTGCCACTGACCGGAACAGCGTTTACAGCATGTTGGATAAAAGTATCAAGTTTACTCATTCGCTTCAGTCTGTTGTTATTGTTGTGATTTATGAATCATAGCACAGGTCGTATCGACTTCTGGCCCTGGCGCTTTACCCCACCAGGGCCAGACGATACGTCAGGCACCAACAATATTGCGCAGATCAAACACCCGACACGCCTTGCCTTCTGAACGCGGGATACTGCCACAGTTAACGATCATCACATCGGTAGAGATCCCCACCATCGACTTAATCCGATGGCGCAGCTGGTGGCATACCTGGCAACGCTGCTCATGCGTCAATGTCAGGCTACTTTCTTTCAACTCCACTTTCACAGAAAGTGAATCAAGATGCCCCCGGCAGTTCACCTCCAGTTGGTAATGCGGCGATAAATGTTCGAATTTGACAATCTCTTCTTCCAGTTGTGACGGAAAGACATTTACACCGCGAATAATCAACATGTCATCGCTGCGTCCGCTGATGCGATCCATGCGGCGCATAGTCCGCGCCGTTCCTGGTAACAGTCGGGTTAAATCACGCGTGCGGTAACGAATGACCGGCAATGCTTCTTTGGTCAGCGTGGTGAATAACAGTTCGCCATGTTCACCATCGGCAAGCGGTGTGCCGTCATGAGGATTAACAATTTCAGGATAGAAATGATCTTCCCAAATGGTTGGGCCGTCGGTAGTTTCCAGACACTCCATCGCCACCCCCGGCCCCATCACTTCTGACAGGCCATAAATATCCAGTGCGGTGATCCCCAGGCGACGCTCAATCTCTTTACGCATGGCCTGTGTCCACGGCTCAGCACCAAATACTCCAACCCGCAGCGAGCAACCGCTGGCATCACCGCCCAACTGCCGCTCCAGCTCTTCAATCAGGTTAAGGCAATAAGATGGCGTAACCATGATCATATCTGGTTGAAAATCACGGATCAGTTGCGCTTGTTTTTCCGTCTGCCCGCCAGACATCGGGATCACCGTAGCGCCCAGACGTTCGGCACCATAGTGCGCACCCAGCCCACCAGTAAACAGGCCGTAACCATAGGCAACATGAATTTTGTCTTTGGGCGAGCCCCCTGCCGCACGCAAAGAACGCGCTACAATATTGGCCCAGTTATCAATATCGTTTTGCGTATAGCCGACAACTGTCGGTTTACCTGTGGTTCCCGAAGAAGCATGAATGCGCACCACTTGTTCCATTGGCACGGCAAAGGTGTCAAAGGGATAGTTGTCGCGCAGATCCTGTTTGGTGGTACAGGGAAATTTACGCAGGTCTGAAAGTTCCCTGAAATCATCAGGATGTACGCCTGCTGCGTCGAATTTGCGCCGATACATCGGCACATTTTCATACGCGTGTTTGAGCGTCCATTTCAGACGCTGTGTTTGCAACGCCTGTAACTCATCAACAGACGCGGTTTCAATCGGGTCAAGCTTTGTATTGGTTATCATTGTAGGGTACTCGCAGGTTGATATGCTCAAACACGCTCCAGAATCATGGCGATGCCCTGACCGACACCGATGCACATGGTGCACAATGCGTAACGACCGTTACGCCGATGCAGCTCATGGCTGGCAGCCAGTGCCAGGCGGGCACCACTCATTCCCAACGGATGGCCTAAGGCGATAGCGCCTCCGTTGGGGTTAACATGTGGGGCATCATCAGGCAGCCCCAATTCGCGTAGTACACCCAACGCCTGGGCCGCGAACGCTTCGTTCAGTTCAATCACGTCCATATCGTGAATACTCAGCCCTGCGCGTTCCAGCACCCGGCGAGTTGCAGGCACCGGACCAAGCCCCATCAGGCGCGGTTCCACCCCGGCGGTTGCCATGGCTACGATACGCGCCCGCGGTGTCAGTCCTTGCGCTGCTGCCATCTGTTCACTGGCAATAATCAACGCAGCGGCTCCGTCATTCACCCCGGAAGCATTGCCTGCGGTAATCACCCCATTGGCACGAAATGGTGCTTTTAACCCACGTAACTGTTCCAGCGTCGTTTCCGGGCGCAGATGCTCATCATGTTGTATTTCTGTTACAACACCTTTCTTGTTTTTCAACACAACCGGAACAATCTCCTCAGCCAGAATGCCTGAGGATTGCGCTTTTGCCGTACGTTGCTGACTGCGTAGCGCAAAACTATCTTGATCTTCTCGTGAGATTTTTAACAGTTCAGCTACATTCTCTGCCGTTTCCGGCATGCTGTCAGTTCCAAATTGCTGAGCCATGAGCGGGTTCACAAATCGCCAGCCAATAGTGGTATCGAACATCTCAGCCTGACGAGAAAATGCACTGGCTGCCTTGCCCATAACAAACGGTGCCCGTGACATTGACTCCACGCCACCGGCGATCAGCAAATCGCCATCGCCCGCTTTAATCGCCCGTGCGGCAAACCCCAGTGCGTCCAGCCCGGAACCACACAAGCGGTTAATGGTTGTGCCGGAAACACTCTGCGGCAGCCCCGCCAGTAAAGTCGCCATCCGGGCTACGTTACGGTTATCTTCTCCCGCCTGATTAGCACAGCCGAGGATCACATCATCGACACACTCCGCATCGAGACGCGGGTTTCGCACCAGCAGTTCCCGCAAAGGGATAGCAGCCAGATCATCAGCCCGAACACTTGATAATGCCCCGCCGTAGCGACCAATTGGCGTACGAATTCCGTCACAAATAAAGGCTTCACGCATCAGGCTTCTCCTGTAATGGTGCCGCCGATGCGGTGAGATTTACCGCGAAACAGCGCAACCGTTTTTTGTTGTTGGTTAACAATTTCGATGTCGTAAACACCGGTTTGCTTGCCCTGATGACGTACCTGCGCAGTAGCAGTTAAGGTGTCTCCGGCAAAGCCTGGACGCAAAAAATCAATCGTGCAGGCAGAAGCGACGGCTGCCAGCCCCTGGCTATTGCAGGCGTAGGCAAAGGCAGTATCAGCCAGTGAAAATAGCTGCCCGCCGTGGCAACTTTGATGACCGTTAAGCATTTGTGCAGTGACGGTCATGGTCACTACAGCAAAGCCTTCATCCATTGAGATAATGTCGATGCCAAGCGCTTTGGCGCAGGCATCGTTCTCATACATTGCATGGGCATTTTGCCAGGCCTTATGACTCATAACCGCTCTCCAGAAGCGCCCGTTGGCGCAGCAATGAACATGGGCGATAGCGTTCTTCGCCATAGTGATGCTGTAGATTTTCAAGGAGCCTTAATATTCGCTGCCAGCCAAGTTGCGCTCCCCAGGCAAGTGGGCCATATGGATAATTCACCCCAAGACGCATGGCGGTATCGATATCCTGTTCAGAGGCCACGCCTTTTTGAAGCGCATCAAGGGCTTCATTGATGATCATTGCTACCGTTCGCCAAATCAGCATTCCTGGGTAATCTGCAATTTGCAGCACTGTTTTGCCCTGCTGTTGCAGGTAATAAATGGCCTTGCGGGTCGCTGAGTCCGGGTTCACCGCTGCAGCAGCAATGGTCACCACCTTGCCCGCCATTTTATCGATCACTACCACCGGGCGTGCCAGTCGTATTGCCAGCGCCTGTGCCGTCTCGCCTTGTGTCTCAATCAATAAAACATCGTCAATTTCCGTGACACCGTCACTTTTCTTTTCTACTTTCATTGGGCTAAAACTGTCGCTTACCGCTTCCAGGCCAACAACTGCCTCACGTTCCGCGCGCCAGTCGTACACGCCCAGCCCACTTTTCTTGCCCAACCGTCCACCAATCACCAGTTCCTGTTGCACCAGCGAAGGTAAAAAACGACGCTCCTGCCAGAAAGCGTTAAACACCGAACAGGTGACAGCAAAATTGACGTCCTGACCAATCAGATCGGTTAATTCCAGCGGCCCCATCGGGAAACCAGCGCCATCGCGAAGTGCAGCGTCAATCACTTCTGGTGCAGCAACCTGCTCTTCCAGTGCCCGCCAGGCCTCGGAATAATAAGGACGCGCAACACGGTTAACGATAAATCCAGGAGTCGAATGACAGCGCACAGGCTGCTTACCCCAACTCAACGTTAGTTCACACAACTGCTCAACAACTTCCGCCGCCGTTGCCAGCCCACTGACCACCTCCACCAACTTCATCACCGGTGCCGGGTTAAAAAAATGCAGCCCCGCAACACGTTCAGGATTTTTTATCTCCGCAGCAATCGCGGTTATAGAGATTGACGAAGTGTTAGTGGTCAATAGCGTTTGTGGCGGGCAAACTTCCGCCAGCTGTGCAAAGAGCGCTTTTTTGACTTCCAGACGTTCAGACGCCGCTTCAATGACCAGGTCCGCAGCTGCCAGCGCGTGAATATCGGTCACCGGGATCAGGCGTTTCAATGTGCGTTCACAGGTTTCAGCAGTCAGTTTTCCCCGCGTCACGCGTGAATTTAGCCGCGCGTGTATCCCGTCGATTGCGCGGGTCAGCGCTTCAGCAGTAATGTCATACAGTAAAACCTGGTGTCCATGACTGGCAGCAACTTCAGCAATGCCTGCCCCCATGGTGCCGCTCCCAATCACTGCCACAGTTTGCACATTTATCATCATGCTATTTCCCCGTGAACTGCGGTGAGCGTTTAGCCAGGAACGCACTGACACCTTCACGATAATCTGCGCTCCGTCCGGCAAGTCGCTGATAGTCACGTTCCAGATCCAGTTGCGTATCGAGCGTATTGGTTTCAGCGCTATTTATCGCTTGCTTGATAAGTCCAAGACCAAATGTCGGTTGTGTCGCCAGATGCCGTGCCAGCTGTTGCGCGGTATCTGCCAGCGTTTCATCATCAACAACCTGCCAGATCATCCCCCATTCGTGCGCCTGTTCAGCACTCAGTTGATTCCCCAGCAGTGCCAGCCCCATGGCGCGCGCTCGTCCGGCAACGCGTGGCAGTAACCAGGTTCCACCGCAATCGGGTATTAAGCCTAACTTACTAAACGCCATGACGAATTTTGCTGAACGGGCAGCAATAACGATGTCGCCCCCCAGTGCCAGTGTTGCGCCTGCCCCTGCCGCCACGCCATTGACTGCACAGATCACCGGTTTTGGCAGTTTTGCCAGGCGACGTACCAGTGGGTTATAGAAACGTTCAACTGACATCCCTAAATCCGGTGCGGGGCCTGTGGGATCAACGTTACGATCGTTAAGATCCTGACCAGCACAAAATCCGCGCCCGGCACCTGTAAGTAACAGGCAACAGATAGTGTCGTCGCGCTCGACCTGTTTCAGGCACTCTGCCAGTTGTGCGTGCATCTCATCATTAAAACTGTTCAGGCGTTCCGGGCGGTTGAGCGTTAGTGTCATCACGCCCTTTTCTACATGACTGAGGATGAATTCCATCATTAGCGTCCTTTAAAGTCGGGCGTGCGTTTTTGTAAGAAAGCGGAGATGCCTTCATGACGATCTTCTGTTGCCGCCAGCAAGGTGAATAACTGTCGCTCCTGGGCAAGTCCGGCTTGCAAAGCCACTTCCTGCGACTGGCGCAGCGCTTGCTTTGCCGCTTGTAAGGCCAGCGGCGAGTGACGTGCCATTTTCGATGCCAGCTGTAAGGCGTATTCGAGGGTTAAATCGCTGGGGAAGACGTCGCTAACCAGCCCGGCCTGCTGTGCTTGCTGAGCGGTGATACTTTCTCCGCTCAGCACCATTTTGCTGGCTAACGATTTACCGACACTACGGATTAAACGTTGCGTTCCGCCTGCGCCAGGCATGATGCCGAGAGTGATTTCCGGCAACCCAAAACGCACGTTCTCTCCGGCAACCACCACATCGCACAACAATGCCAGTTCGCAACCCGCCCCAAGCGCGTAACCATTGACGGCTGCGATAAGTGGTTTATTAAAGGCCTGCAATCGCGCCCATAGCTGCGGACGTGTATCGTTTAAGGTGGCCGCGAGATTTTTTTCTGCCATTTCGTTGAGATCGGCCCCAGCGGCAAAAAAGCGTGCATTACCGGTAATCACACAGACCGAAATGCTGGTATCGGTAGCCGCAGCTTCCAGTTCATTTACCAGTTGCATCAGCAGGGCATTATTTAGCGCATTACGTGCGGCGGGACGGTTAAGGGTCAGCAACAATACTCGTTGCTGACGGCTGACGATCAGTTCGCTCATGCCATCCCCTTCGCGTCAAAGTCAACCACCACATCGCTGGTCAGCGGCAGTGCCTGGCAACTCAACACATAACCTGCGGCCAGTTCATCCGGTTCCAGACTGTAATTGGTTTCCATCGCCACTTTGCCACGCAGCACTTTGCATTTGCAGGTCGCACAGACGCCGCCTTTGCAGGCATAGGGCAGATCCGCCCCCTGGCGCAATGCCGCATCGAGAATGCTTTCATCGTCGGCATTAAGCACGATTTCCCGATCCCGCCCATCCTGACGTACAGTCACTTTTTGTCCGTCACTTTGCACGTTAACGCTACGTTTGACGCGCGTGCCAGGCGTATTAAACCGCTCCAGATGAATGGTTTTATCTGGCATTCCCAGTGCTTTTAAGGCGGTTTCCGCGTCATCCATCATCGCCGCCGGACCACAAATAAATGCCTCATCATAAAGACGAAAATTAATGAGCGAGGCCCCAAGTGACTGTAATTTTTCACCGTCAATACGCCCGTGAAGCAGATCGCTGTCGAGGGTTTCCTGACTGAAAATGCACAACAACTGTAAACGCTGAGGATATTTGTCTTTCAGGTCTGCCAGTGCCTGGCGAAACATCATGCTCTGGCTGGTACGGTTACCGTAGATCAGGGTGAACTGACTTTCAGGCTCGGTTTGTAAAGTGGTGGCGATAATCGCCAGCATTGGCGTAATACCTGATCCTGCTGCAATTGCCAGATAGCGCCCCTGGCGTTCGGCCTGCGGCTGATAGCCGAAATGCCCCTGCGGCACCATGACCTCCAGCGTCATACCCTGGCGGATGTGTTCGCGGGCATAGCGGGAGAAACGTCCGCCTTCAATGGCTTTCACCGCCACACTAATTTCGCCAGGCAGATAGCTGCGGCAAATGGAGTAACAACGGCGTAATTCTTCACCATCAAAGCTGGCTTTTAAGGTCAAATGTTGACCGGGGCGAAAGCGATACGCCTCCTGCAAAGGCTGGGGCACCGCAAAGGTAATGGTCACCGCATCACGGGTTTCCGACTCGACTTTTGCCACTGTTAAGGAATGAAACGTTGTCATGGCATCCTCAAATACATTTGAAATAATCGAAAGGTTCGCGGCAACTATCGCAGCGGTACAATGCTTTGCAGGCCGTGGAACCAAATTCACTGATAAGTGTGGTATGGACGCTGGCGCAGCGCGGGCAACGTACTTCTGGCGGCAAATGGGCATGGCAACTGTGTCCGGCGGGCGGGCTAATGCCATACTCTCGCAGACGCTCACGGGCATCGGGGGTCATCCAGTCGGTGGTCCATGCCGGGTCGAGTTGCAGCACAACCTGAACGGGGGTAAACCCGTTGGTTGTCATTGCCTCACGTATCGCGCCAATCAAATGTTCCGTTGCCGGACAACCGGAATATGTCGGCGTAAAGCCGATCACCCATCCTTCTCCCATCTGTGTCACATTACGCACCATGCCTAAATCAGTAATGGTCAGCACCGGGATCTCCGGGTCCGGGATCTGGCTGAGTAGCGCCCATATCTCATGAACCTGTGGCGGTGCAATGGTGGCCAGACGTTGCATACCCATCTCCTCTGTTACCATTGCTGACCGGGCAAGACACGCTGGAGATACTGCATTTCTGCCAGCATGGGTCCAAGGTGTTCGGTATGCAGTCCTTTTTTACCGCCAGTGCGATACGCCTGCTCTTGCGGTACGTTCAATGTGGCTTCGTTGATCCCGGCAAAAACTTCGGCTTCCCACGCTGCGCGTAAAGTGCGTGGATCAACCGCAATACCCTCTTCACTCAGTGCAATATCAATCTCGTCGGCATCGAACAGTTCGGCGGTAAAACGCCACAACTTGTTGATGGCCTGCTGCATCTTTTGCCCTGATACGTCAGTACCATTGCCCAGTCGCTCCAGCCAGCCACGACTAAAACGCAGGTGATAGCGCGCTTCTTTAATTGCTTTGGCAGAAATCGCCGCCAGTTGCGGATCACGGCTTTCCATCAGACGGGTAAAGAGCGCCACATGCCATGCATCGATGAAATACTGGCGTGCAATGGTGTCGGCAAAATTGCCGTTTGGTTGTTCAACCAACAATAAGTTGCTGAACTGGCGCTCGTCTCGGGTGAAGGCCAGGGTATCTTCATCGCCTTCTCCCGCTAATTCAGCGGCATACGATAAGAAGTTGCGTGCCTGACCTAATAAATCGAGGCCAATGTTTGCCAGTGCGAGATCGATTTCCAGTTCCGGTGCGTGACCGCACCATTCACCCAACCGCTGGGAGAGCACCAGGCAGTTATCGCCCAGGCGCAAGGTGTAAGCCGTTAACTGATTCATTTCCGACCTCACATGTGCTCAATGCCATCAGGGATGGTGTAAAACGTTGGATGGCGATAGACCTTGCTTTCAGCCGGATCAAAAAATTCACCGCGTTCTTCCGGTTGCGAGGCAACAATTTCACTCGCCTTCACCACCCAAATTGAACATCCTTCGCTACGACGGGTGTAAGCATCACGGGCATTTTCCAGTGCCATCCGCTCATCGGCAGCATGTAAACTGCCAACATGGCGGTGTGATAAGCCCTGTTTGCCACGCACGAAAACTTCGTATAACGGCCAGTAAACATTACTCATTTTGAATCTCCTTATGCGACCTTACGGGCATGTTGTTTTTGTGCATGGGCCAGCGCTGCTTCCCGTACCCAGGTACCTTCTTCCCAGGCTTTACGTTTGGCGTCGAGCCTCTCCTGATTACAAATTCCGCGACCGTTAATTACTTCGTTAAACTCCTGCCAGTCGATCTCACCAAAGCGGTAGTGACCGCTTTCAGTGTCAAAATGCAGATCCGGGTCAGGAACGGTCATACCGAGCATTTCAACCTGTGGAACGGTGTTATCCACGAAACGCTGGCGGAGTTCGTCGTTGGTGAAACGTTTGATTTTCCAGGTGAGACTTCTGGCGCTGTTTGGCGAGTTATCATCGTTTGGCCCGAACATCATTAAGGCTGGCCACCAGAAACGGTTAATGGCGTCTTGCAACATCTGCTTTTGAGCTTCGCTGCCCTGCGCCAGTGCCATGCAGGCTTCAAACCCCTGACGCTGGTGAAAACTCTCTTCTTTGCAGATTTTCACCATTGCTCTGGCATACGGGCCATAAGAAGTGCGGCATAACGCCACCTGATTGACGATCGCTGCGCCATCCACCAGCCAGCCGATAACACCGATATCAGCCCAACTCAATGTCGGATAATTAAAGATGGAGGAATATTTCATCCGTCCGTCGAGCATTTTTTGGTAGATGTCTTCTCTGGCGCAGCCCAGTGTTTCGGCGGCGCTATAGAGATACAGACCATGACCGGCTTCATCCTGCACTTTGGCCAACAGAATGGCTTTACGCCGCAAGGTTGGTGCGCGAGTGATCCAGTTACCTTCAGGCAACATACCAACAATCTCGGAGTGCGCATGCTGCCCAATCTGGCGGATCAATGTCTTTCGGTAAGCATCGGGCATCCAGTCCTGTGGCTCGATAGCCGTTTCCTGGGCTATCCGTTGCTCAAAGCGTTCTTCTTGGGTCACGTCATCACCTTTACGATTCCAGTTTTCGTGAATTAATTAAAAACACGAATCACATTGTTTGATGAAAGTTACACAATAGTTAAGTAAAATCACAAATTTTGTATGTTTGAACTGTGACGGATTTCGCACCCTATTTTTATAAATCATTATTTATCAGTGCATTAATGTTTTCCGCAGTTGCTATACAGATCGCATAGTTAACATTTCGTTAAAAGATCCCTTGCTTTTTATGATTCGCGATTTAACTATTAGCAACAGAAATGTGAAACATCTGGAGAGTAGCGATGCAGCAGTTAGCCAGTTTCTTATCCGGTACCTGGCAGTCTGGCCGGGGCCGTAGCCGTTTGATTCACCACGCTATTAGCGGCGAGGCGTTATGGGAAGTGACCAGTGAAGGTCTTGATATGGCGGCTGCCCGCCAGTTTGCCATTGAAAAAGGTGCCCCCGCCCTTCGCGCTATGACCTTTATCGAACGTGCGGCGATGCTTAAAGCGGTCGCTAAACATCTGCTGAGTGAAAAAGAGCGTTTCTATGCTCTTTCTGCGCAAACAGGCGCAACGCGGGCAGACAGTTGGGTTGATATTGAAGGTGGCATTGGGACGTTATTTACTTACGCCAGCCTCGGTAGCCGGGAGCTGCCTGACGATACGCTGTGGCCGGAAGATGAATTGATCCCCTTATCGAAAGAAGGTGGATTTGCCGCGCGCCATTTACTGACCTCAAAGTCAGGCGTGGCAGTGCATATTAACGCCTTTAACTTCCCCTGCTGGGGAATGCTGGAAAAGCTGGCACCAACGTGGCTGGGCGGAATGCCAGCCATCATCAAACCAGCTACCGCGACGGCCCAACTGACTCAGGCGATGGTGAAATCAATTGTCGATAGTGGTCTTGTTCCCGAAGGCGCAATTAGTCTGATCTGCGGTAGTGCTGGCGACTTGTTGGATCATCTGGACAGCCAGGATGTGGTGACTTTCACGGGGTCAGCGGCGACCGGACAGATGCTGCGAGTTCAGCCAAATATCGTCGCCAAATCTATCCCCTTCACTATGGAAGCTGATTCCCTGAACTGCTGCGTACTGGGCGAAGATGTCACCCCGGATCAACCGGAGTTTGCGCTGTTTATTCGTGAAGTTGTGCGTGAGATGACCACAAAAGCCGGGCAAAAATGTACGGCAATCCGGCGGATTATTGTGCCGCAGGCATTGGTTAATGCTGTCAGTGATGCTCTGGTTGCGCGATTACAGAAAGTCGTGGTCGGTGATCCTGCTCAGGAAGGCGTGAAAATGGGCGCACTGGTAAATGCTGAGCAGCGTGCCGATGTGCAGGAAAAAGTGAACATATTGCTGGCTGCAGGATGCGAGATTCGCCTCGGTGGTCAGGCGGATTTATCTGCTGCGGGTGCCTTCTTCCCGCCAACCTTATTGTACTGTCCGCAGCCGGATGAAACACCGGCGGTACATGCAACAGAAGCCTTTGGCCCTGTCGCAACGCTGATGCCAGCACAAAACCAGCGACATGCTCTGCAACTGGCTTGTGCAGGCGGCGGTAGCCTTGCGGGAACGCTGGTGACGGCTGATCCGCAAATTGCGCGTCAGTTTATTGCCGACGCGGCACGTACGCATGGGCGAATTCAGATCCTCAATGAAGAGTCGGCAAAAGAATCCACCGGGCATGGCTCCCCACTGCCACAACTGGTACATGGTGGGCCTGGTCGCGCAGGAGGCGGTGAAGAATTAGGCGGTTTACGAGCGGTGAAACATTACATGCAGCGAACCGCTGTTCAGGGTAGTCCGACGATGCTTGCCGCTATCAGTAAACAGTGGGTGCGCGGTGCGAAAGTCGAAGAAGATCGTATTCATCCGTTCCGCAAATATTTTGAGGAGCTACAACCAGGCGACAGCCTGTTGACTCCCCGCCGCACAATGACAGAGGCCGATATTGTTAACTTTGCTTGCCTCAGCGGCGATCATTTCTATGCACATATGGATAAGATTGCTGCTGCCGAATCTATTTTCGGTGAGCGGGTGGTGCATGGGTATTTTGTGCTTTCTGCGGCTGCGGGTCTGTTTGTCGATGCCGGTGTCGGTCCGGTCATTGCTAACTACGGGCTGGAAAGCTTGCGTTTTATCGAACCCGTAAAGCCAGGCGATACCATCCAGGTGCGTCTCACCTGTAAGCGCAAGACGCTGAAAAAACAGCGTAGCGCAGAAGAAAAACCAACAGGTGTGGTGGAATGGGCTGTAGAGGTATTCAATCAGCATCAAACCCCGGTGGCGCTGTATTCAATTCTGACGCTGGTGGCCAGGCAGCACGGTGATTTTGTCGGTTAATCGGTGAATGAAGGGCAACGGCGAATAGTTGCCCTTTTATTTCACTAAGTTTTGTGACGTTGTCACATTATGCATGATGTGTACATCTATTTTCAGGGCATCCACTGTATGAAAAGCTGGCACACCTGCCAAACAACCTGGCAGGTGCAGGCAATCCCCTTTGCATCAGTACTGATAATGTGAACCTGACTAAACCGCCCACAGAGCGCGGTTGCTAACAAGAACACAACATCTGACGAGGTTAATAATGGGAAGCCCCTCTCTGTATTCTGCCCGTAAAACAACCCTGGCGTTGGCAGTCGCCTTAAGTTTCGCCTGGCAAGCGCCGGTATTTGCCCACGGTGGTGAAGCGCATATGGTGCCAATGGATAAAACGCTTAAAGAATTTGGTGCCGATGTGCAGTGGGACGACTACGCCCAGCTCTTTACCCTGATTAAAGATGGCGCGTACGTGAAAGTGAAGCCTGGTGCGCAAACAGCAATTGTTAATGGTCAGCCTCTGGCACTGCAAGTACCGGTAGTGATGAAAGACAATAAAGCCTGGGTTTCTGACACCTTTATTAACGATGTTTTCCAGTCCGGGCTGGATCAAACCTTTCAGGTAGAAAAGCGCCCTCACCCACTTAATGCGCTAACTGCGGACGAAATTAAACAGGCCGTTGAAATTGTTAAAGCTTCCGCGGACTTCAAACCCAATACCCGTTTTACTGAGATCTCCCTGCTACCGCCAGATAAAGAAGCTGTCTGGGCGTTTGCGCTGGAAAACAAACCGGTTGACCAGCCGCGCAAAGCCGACGTCATTATGCTCGACGGCAAACATATCATCGAAGCGGTGGTGGATCTGCAAAACAACAAACTGCTCTCCTGGCAACCCATTAAAGACGCCCACGGTATGGTGTTGCTGGATGATTTCGCCAGTGTGCAGTGATCCTACCCACGTAATATGGACACAGGCCTAAGCGAGGTTCTTGTTTTCAAAT
>OGDM01000402.1_pt1 | contig 14744 bp, 11 predicted proteins | sample 1570491 | NCBI WGS metagenome assembly OGDM01 (sample SAMEA2582159, study PRJEB24529) | metagenome
TGTCTGACAATCGTGAACACAGAGCGCTGTGGAAAGGAGTACCGCTTTCAAGAGACGGTAAAGTACGCCTGCGTGACGGACGTACCGGAGAATATTTTGACAGCCCGGTAACAATTGGACACATGCATTACTTAAAACTTCATCATCTGGTAGATGATAAGATCCATGCACGTTCAACAGGTCCTTACTCACTGGTAACACAGCAGCCGCTGGGTGGTAAAGCTCAGTTCGGTGGACAGCGTTTCGGAGAGATGGAGGTTTGGGCTTTAGAGGCCTACGGTGCATCTTATACACTGCAGGAGATCCTGACAGTCAAATCCGATGATGTTGTAGGACGTGTCAAGACATACGAAGCAATCATCAAAGGAGAGAACATTCCGGAACCAGGTATTCCTGAGTCCTTCAAGGTACTGCTCAAAGAGCTTCAGTCCCTTGCCTTGGATGTGCGTGTACTTCGTGATGACAACACAGAAGTGGAAATCATGGAGACTGTAGATTACGGCGAGACAGACCTGCGCTCGATCATCGAAGGAAAGAAATACCGCGATGAAAAAGAATCTTTCGGAGCACATGGATTTACAGAGCAGGAATTCGTCGGGGAAGAACTGGAGAACGTAGAACCACAGGAGGAAGAGGATTTCGCTCCTGATATGGAATTGGAATTTGATGAATTCATGGATGATGAAGAATAGGAGGAGCCGTTTATATGCCAGCAAGCAATAATGAACAACAATATCAGCCGTTAACTTTTGATGCGATCAAAATCGGACTGGCTTCACCGGAAAAGATCATGGAATGGTCAAGAGGCGAGGTTACAAAACCGGAGACCATTAACTATAGAACGTTAAAACCAGAAAAAGACGGTCTTTTCTGCGAGCGAATTTTCGGACCAAGTAAGGACTGGGAATGTCACTGTGGAAAATACAAAAAAATCCGTTACAAAGGTGTTGTTTGTGACAGATGTGGAGTGGAAGTAACAAAAGCATCTGTACGCCGTGAGCGCATGGGCCATATCGCCCTTGCGGCTCCGGTATCCCATATCTGGTATTTCAAGGGAATCCCAAGCCGTATGGGACTGATCCTGGACATCTCCCCAAGAACACTGGAGAGAGTTCTTTACTTTGCATCTTATATCGTACTGGACAAAGGGGAGACAGACCTTCAGTACAAACAGATCCTGTCAGAGGCAGAGTATCAGGAAGAAAAAGAAAAATGGGGAAGCAAAGCATTCCGCGTAGGTATGGGAGCTGAGGCAATTCAGGAATTGCTGCAATCCATTGATCTGGAAAAAGAATATGCAGAACTGCAGGCAGGACTTGTCAATGCCACAGGTCAGAAGAGAGCAAGAATCGTAAAACGTCTGGAGGTTGTAGAAGCATTCCGTGAATCCGGAAACAAACCGGAGTGGATGATTCTTTCCGCGATCCCGGTCATTCCGCCGGATCTGCGTCCGATGGTACAGCTGGATGGTGGACGTTTTGCAACATCTGACTTAAATGATTTGTACAGAAGAATTATCAACCGTAATAACCGTCTGAGAAGACTGCTTGAACTGGGAGCGCCGGATATTATCGTACGCAACGAGAAACGTATGCTTCAGGAAGCAGTTGATGCTCTGATCGATAACGGCCGCCGCGGTCGTCCTGTTACAGGTCCTGGAAACAGAGCTCTGAAATCTCTGTCAGACATGTTAAAAGGTAAGTCCGGACGTTTCCGTCAGAACCTGCTCGGAAAACGTGTTGACTATTCCGGACGTTCCGTTATCGTCGTAGGACCGGAATTGAAGATCTATCAGTGCGGTCTGCCGAAAGAGATGGCGATTGAATTATTCAAACCGTTTGTTATGAAAGAACTGGTGGCAAACGGAACTGCTCATAATATTAAGAATGCCAAGAAAATGGTAGAGAGACTCCAGCCGGAGGTTTGGGATGTGCTCGAAGAAGTGATCAAAGAGCATCCGGTTATGTTGAACCGTGCCCCCACACTGCACAGACTTGGTATTCAGGCGTTTGAGCCAATCCTTGTAGAAGGTAAGGCGATCAAGCTGCATCCATTGGTATGTACAGCTTACAACGCCGATTTCGATGGTGACCAGATGGCTGTCCATGTACCGCTGTCAGTAGAAGCACAGGCAGAATGCCGTTTCCTGCTTCTTTCACCGAACAACCTGCTGAAACCGTCCGATGGTGGACCGGTAGCCGTTCCTTCTCAGGATATGGTACTTGGTATTTACTATCTGACACAGGAAAGACCGGGAGCAACAGGTGAGGGTATGTTCTTTAAGAACTTAAACGAAGCACTCCTGGCATATGAAAATGGATATGTGACACTGCATTCCAGAATCAAAGTCCGTGTTTCCAGAGAGATGCCGGACGGAACGGTGAAGACAGGCACGATCGATGGAACACTTGGAAGAATGTTGTTCAATGAGATTATTCCGCAGGATCTTGGATTCGTAGACCGTGAAGTAGATGGAAACGAACTGCTTCTGGAAGTAGATTTCCACGTAGGAAAGAAACAGCTCAAACAGATCCTGGAAAAAGTAATCAATACACACGGAGCAACTCAGACAGCAGAAGTTCTGGATGATGTAAAAGCGATTGGTTACAAGTTCTCTACAAGAGCAGCGATGACCGTATCGATTTCTGATATGACAGTACCGCCGCAGAAACCGGAGATGATCCAGACTGCACAGGATACTGTAGACAAGATCACAAAGAACTACAAACGTGGTCTGATCACAGAAGAAGAACGTTACAAAGAAGTTGTTGAGACATGGAAAGCAACCGATGACAAATTGACAGAAGCTCTGCTTTCCGGGCTGGATAAATACAATAACATCTTCATGATGGCAGATTCCGGAGCCCGTGGTTCTGACAAGCAGATCAAACAGCTTGCAGGTATGCGTGGTTTGATGGCGGGTACAGCAGGTCGTACGATCGAGCTGCCGATCAAGTCCAACTTCCGTGAGGGTCTGGACGTACTGGAATACTTTATGTCTGCGCATGGAGCTCGTAAGGGAATGTCCGATACCGCGCTTCGTACAGCCGATTCAGGATACCTGACAAGACGTCTGGTTGATGTTTCTCAGGAGCTTATCATTCACGACAGTGACTGTGCGGCAGAAGGAAAAGAGATTCCGGGAATGTATGTAAAAGCATTCATGGACGGAAATGAAGAAATCGAAAGTCTGCAGGAGCGTATCACAGGAAGATTCTCTTGTGAAGATCTGAAAGACAAGGATGGAAATATCATCGTCAAAGCAAATCACATGATCACACCGAAGCGTGCAGAAAGAGTCATGAAGAAAGCGGTTGACGAAAACGGTGAACCACTGGATACAGTGAAGATCCGTACAATCCTTACATGTAAATGTAAGAATGGTGTTTGTGCAAAATGTTACGGTGCAAACATGGCAACAGGGGAAGCCGTTCAGGTTGGTGAAGCAGTCGGTATCATTGCTGCTCAGTCCATCGGTGAACCTGGTACACAGCTGACCATGCGTACATTCCATACGGGTGGAGTTGCCGGTGACGATATCACACAGGGTCTTCCTCGTGTCGAAGAGCTTTTTGAGGCAAGAAAGCCGAAAGGACTTGCGATTATCACAGAGTTTGCCGGTACGGCAACAATCAGCGATACAAAGAAAAAGCGTGAGATCATTGTAACAAATGATCAGACAGGAGAATCCAAAGCATACCTGATCCCATACGGTTCCCGTATCAAGATTCAGGATGGTGTATATCTGGAGGCCGGAGATGAGCTGACAGAAGGTAGTGTAAATCCTCACGATATCCTGAAGATCAAAGGACTTCGTGCCGTACAGGATTACATGATCCAGGAAGTACAGCGAGTTTACCGTTTGCAGGGTGTAGAAATCAATGACAAGCATATCGAGGTTATTGTACGCCAGATGCTGAAGAAGATTCGTATCGAGGAAAGAGGAGATACCGAATTCCTGCCTGGAACTATGGTAGATGTTCTGGAGTTCAACGAAGTGAACGAGCAGATGGAAGCAGAAGGAAAAGAGCCTGCAACAGGTGAACAGATCATGCTTGGTATCACAAAAGCATCTCTGGCTACAGAATCCTTCCTGTCTGCAGCATCCTTCCAGGAGACAACAAAAGTCCTGACAGAAGCTGCGATCAAAGGTAAGGTGGACCACCTGATCGGTCTGAAAGAGAACGTCATCATCGGTAAACATATTCCTGCAGGTACAGGTATGAAGAAGTACCGTGATGTTCAGTTAAACACAGAACTGGAAGCAGAAGAAGAGGCTGAAGAACTGGATGAAAGCGATGCAGTGGAAACAGAAGCAGTGGAGACAGCAGAATCAGCAGATCTGGAAGAAGTAGTTCTGGACGAAGAATAAAATAAAATACGATTGATAACAAGGGGAGCTTGTGTGACAGGCTGAGAGGAAGTTGTGAACTTCGACCTATAACCTGATTTGGATAATGCCAACGTAGGAACTGTAATCTCGTTTATACAAGGAACTCCTCCTTGTTTTCAATCACGAAAACAAGGAGGAGTTTTTTATGTTGAACTTTATGGTAAATGCAGAAGGCGGTCTGACGACTGCAGGATATGCAATTTGTATTGTGCTGGGAATCGTTGTATTTGGTATTGCATTGTTTTTTGCCGGTAAAAATTCAGAAAAAAATAAAATGTCCGCGAAACAGCTTGCGTGCTGTGCGATGGCAATGGCACTTGCTTTTATTACTTCCTATATCAAGATTTTCTCTCTGCCATGGGGCGGCAGTGTGACACTGTGCAGCATGCTCTTTATCGTGCTGGTAGCAAACTGGTATGGAGTAAGAACAGGAATTCTGGTTGGATTTACATATGGAATGCTCCAGTTTTTACAGGAGCCATACGTACTTTCTCTGTTCCAGGTATGCTGTGATTATGTATTGGCTTTCGCAGCACTTGGTGTGGCAGGTTTCTTTGCAAAGCAAAAGAATGGACTGCTCAAAGGCTATATCGTAGCTGTTCTCGCCAGGGGAGCGTTTCATGCGCTGGGAGGATATTTGTACTGGATGGACTACATGCCGGACAATTTCCCGAAATCACTTGCAGCCGTATATCCGATCGCATATAACTACAGTTTCCTTCTGGCAGAAGGACTGATTACAATCGTGATCATCTCCATTCCGGCAGTACAGAAAGCACTTGGACGGGTAAAAAAAATAGCAGTAGAATAAAGCGAAAAACAACGACTGTAAGATTCTCGGGAATTTTACGGTCGTTGTTTTTATAAGGTAAGAGGTTTAATAAAATTAGTTAATCGGTTAATTTATATCCGTAACGTGCTTTGCGGATAAATTTTTGGATAATGGTTACCGGCAGACTGATCAAAATGAACAGTGTGGAAAAAATTCCTGCAGAACCACCGATGATCATCAAAAGTATCATTACGATATTATTGCCCATTACTGTCACTCCTTTGAATGAAATTGCCCTTGTATCGGACCAGATTCTATTTTAGTGACAAAGGCATAAAAAGAAAAGAGATTTGAGGCCTTTTTAGCGCAATCTTAGCATAAGAGATTACTGCTAATCGTTTTCTGATGAATCCTCCTGCATTCGGTATCCAACGCCTACTTCTGTAAAGATATATTTAGGCTGTGCAGGGTCTTTTTCCAGCTTTCTTCGGATATTTGCCATATTGACGCGCAGGATTTTATTGTCGTCGTCTGCGTATGGTCCCCAGACATTGGAAATGATGGCGGCGTATGTCATGACTTTTCCGGAATTCTGTGCCAGATAGGATACAATTTTGTATTCAATAGGGGTCAGATGAACCGGCTGTTTGTCTAAGGTCAGTTCCCGTTTGGAAAAATCCAATACCAGATCTTCGTAGCGATAGGGCCGGATATAAAGAGAATCTGTAGTATATAAGCGGTTGCTGTGTCTTAAGGAGGTACGGATGCGGGCAAGCAGTTCTGAGGTTCCGAATGGCTTGGTAATGTAATCATCCGCTCCCTGATCCAATGCGAGAACCTTTTCCTTTTCGGCACTTCGTGCGGAGATGACAATGATCGGGGTACTGGTCCAGGTCCGGACTTCCTGGATAATATCATTTCCATTCATATCAGGCAGACCAAGGTCTAAAATAATTACGTCTGGACATTGGGAATGGATCAGATTCAGTCCTTCTTTCCCGCAGTCCGCATACAGTACACGGTAATCCTGTTTTTTCAGGATCTTTCCTACAAAGGTCTGAATATTTTTTTCGTCTTCTATAATCAATACAGTGAATTTAGGCATAGTTTGCGTTCTCCTTTTCTTTTGGAAGGGTAAAGGAGAATTCGGCTCCTTTATCCAGATTGGCAGCGTGGATCACGCCGTCGTGAGCATGAATGATCGTCCGGCAGATAGACAGTCCGATGCCGATTCCTTTGTGTCCGTCAGCGGTATCAGAGCTGTACTGTCCGTTAAAAATAAAAGGGATCTGGTCGGGATCCAGTCCGATTCCATAGTCCCGGACTGCAAATGTGACACAGTCCGGCTGATCGGTGATCAAAAGGTCGATGGGATCAGAGCTCGAGGAATGGACATAGGCATTTTCCATCAAGTTGATCAGCACCTGTTCGATCAAAGTAGCATCCATTGGGATCATCAGAAAATCTTCCGGCATAGAAACCCGGATCTGGATTTTAGGAAGGCGTTTCTGAAGTCGGACAATTGATTCGGAGACGACTTCTTCCACAATTTCCTGCGACTTTTTGACTTTGCTGGATTCATTTTGAATCTTCGTTACAGAGAGCAGGTTTTCCACCATATTCAGCAGCCACTGTGCATCCTCGTTAATATTCGAAATCAGCTCCATACGTTCTTGCTCGGACATATTCTGGGCATCGTCCAGATAAGAGGCAGAAGAGCCGATTATGCTCGTCAGAGGGGTACGCAGATCATGTGATACGGCGCGCAGAAGATTGGCATGAATTTTCTCGCGCTCTGCTTCTGCAAGCTTTCGTTCCCGTTCGGAGGCAATGGCTTTTTGTTTTTTGAGCATACTGGCGGTCGCGCTGGTGATAAGAGAAATAGCCAGCATGCCGATAAATGTGACCGGATATCCGTCCAGTATGAAGTTTAGTTTGAAATAGGGATATGTAAAAAAATAGTTTGCTGCGATGACACAAAAAACGGAGGCGGCAGCACCATACCAGTAACTGGTCGTATTCTGAGCGATCAGGATCAGAGCCAGAATATAAATCAGGGCAGTGTTGACAGAATTTTTTTGTCCTAGGTTAAAAAAGAAAAATGCCAGTATCGTGGAGATACCAAGGCAAAGGAAAGTAAAGGTCAGATTTTTAAAAAATGTCTTCATACATATAACACCTCTCTGCAACCAGATTACCATAATAAAAGGAAAAAATCCATACTGTGTAATAAAAAACAAAAAATGAAAGAAAGAAAGAATTAACTTGCAAAAATGAGATAATACTGTAAAGAAAAAGATTGAGAAATAAATAACAAATATACAAAATAAACAAAAAACAGACATATAAAAAGGATAATGGATTTTAAATATCAATTTTAGATGGAAAAAATAAACAAAACAGCTAAAAAGAAAAATAAGAGGAATGAATATAAAATGAATTTCTATGTTGAAAATTATTCATTTGTTTGGTAAACTATAGAAGCAGTGTCATCTGTATAAGATGGAGGTACAGATGCACAGAAAATCCCAAAATTGAGATTGAGGAGGAGAAAATGGAAAATTTAATGTACGTAGTTCCTGTCGTATCGGTTCTCGCGTTACTATTTGCCGGATATCTGGCTGTAAAAGTTGCGAAGCAGGAAGAAGGAACAGAGAAAATGAAAGAGATCGCATCTGCGATCAGTGAGGGTGCACGCGCATTCCTTACTGCAGAATACAAGATTCTGATCGTATTTGTGATGGTATTGTTTTTACTGATCGGATTCGGGATCGGTAACTGGGTAACAGCAATCTGTTTTGTTGTGGGAGCTTTGTTTTCTACACTGGCAGGTTATTTTGGCATGAATGTTGGAACAAAGGCGAATGTAAGAACAGCGAATGCTGCCAGAGAAAGCGGAATGAATAAGGCGCTTTCCATCGCATTTTCAGGCGGAGCCGTTATGGGAATGTGTGTAGCAGGTCTGGGAGCGCTTGGGGTCAGCGTTGTATATATTCTGACAAAAGATGTAGACGTGCTGTCCGGATTCAGTTTGGGAGCATCTTCTATTGCGCTGTTTGCGCGTGTTGGCGGTGGTATCTATACAAAAGCTGCAGACGTAGGGGCTGATCTGGTTGGAAAAGTAGAAGCCGGAATCCCTGAGGATGATCCGCGTAACCCTGCAGTAATCGCAGACAACGTAGGGGATAATGTAGGAGATGTTGCAGGAATGGGAGCCGACTTATTTGAATCTTATGTAGGATCTCTCGTTTCTGCACTGACACTTGGTGTTGCGGTTTCTGCAATTTCCGGAGTTGTATTCCCGCTTGCGATCGCGGGATGTGGACTTGTAGCATCCATTATCGGTACATTCTTTGTAAAAGGGGATGAGAAAGTAAGTCCGCAGAAAGCCCTGAAGATGGGAAGCAATATTGCGGCACTTCTGGTTGTGATCGTGTCTCTTGTACTGAGTAAGGTTTTATTTGGAAACTTTGACGGAGCGATCGCCGTAATCGCAGGTCTGATCGTAGGTGTTCTCATTGGTCTGATTACAGAATGCTATACATCAGCAGATTACAATCCGGTGAAGAAGATCGGAGAGCAGTCTGAGACAGGACCGGCAACCACGATCATCAGTGGAATCGCAGTCGGAATGCAGTCAACAGCAATCCCGCTGATCCTGATCTGCATCGGTATTTTTGTAGCATATCAGGTAGACGGATTGTACGGAATTGCTCTGGCAGCAGTGGGAATGCTTTCTACAACTGGAATTACAGTTGCGGTGGATGCATATGGTCCGATCGCCGATAATGCCGGCGGAATCGCAGAAATGTCAGGTCTGGACAAATCGGTACGTGAAATCACTGATAAACTGGATTCTGTAGGAAATACAACAGCAGCTATGGGAAAAGGCTTTGCAATCGGTTCTGCTGCGCTGACAGCACTGGCACTGTTTGCTTCGTATTCTCAGGCAGTACATCTGGAAAGTATCAATGTGCTGGATTATCGTGTGATCATCGGATTGTTTATCGGAGGAATGCTTACATTCCTGTTCTCTGCATTTACCATGGAATCCGTATCTAAGGCAGCATATAAGATGATCGAGGAAGTAAGACGTCAGTTCCGTGAGAAACCGGGAATTATGAAAGGAACGGAAAAACCGGATTATAAGTCTTGCGTATCTATCTCTACGACAGCTGCACTTCATGAGATGCTTCTTCCGGGAGCAATGGCAGTTGTTGTGCCGATTCTGGTCGGAATCGTGTTAGGAGTGGAAGCTCTTGGCGGACTTCAGGCAGGTGCGCTTGTGACAGGTGTTCTCATGGCGATCTTTATGGCAAACTCAGGTGGTGCCTGGGATAATGCCAAGAAGTACATCGAAGAAGGAAATCACGGCGGAAAAGGAAGCGAGGCTCACAAGGCAGCGGTTGTCGGAGACACTGTTGGAGATCCGTTTAAAGATACATCAGGACCATCCATCAATATCCTGATCAAACTGATGACAGTTGTGTCACTTGTATTTGCGCCATTGTTTATGGCGATCGGTGGATTACTGTAAGATATTTCATAGAACAGTCGATTTTCAGCTTGAAAATTGGCTGTTTTTATGCTGATTCTGCTGGCTGCAAGAAACACTGGTGGATCGGATTTTGTTATCAGGGGGAATGAAAACCAGATTTCCACCATATGAAATAAAGAGGGAAACTGTCAATTAATGAAACAGTTTCCCTCTTTTTTAATTAAATCGTTTCTCCGTTTTTATATTTCTGCAGTACATGCTGGATTCTCTCATCCGGGCTTAAGATACTGCTGATAGAACCGTCGTGGTTCAGTGTATCGATGATCAGAGCGATATATTTGCTCATGTCACAGTTGATATAGTATGGTCTTGATAATAATTCCGGTGTCTGATAGATCAGGTTAGTTGTCAGAATACCGGAGATTGTTCCGTCCTCATATGCCTGATCGAACTTGTCCAGACCGTTTGTGAAAAGACCAAATGTAGCTGCAGCAAAGATTCGTTTTGCTTTTCTGCGTTTCAGCTCTGTTGCAACTTCGATGATAGAATCTCCGGAAGAGATCATGTCATCGATAATGATCACGTCTTTGCCTTCTACAGAGCTTCCTAAGAATTCGTGGGCAACGATCGGGTTGCGTCCGTTGACGATCTGTGTATAATCACGGCGTTTGTAGAACATACCCATATCCAGTCCAAGTACGTTTGCAAGGTAGATCGCACGGTTCGTACCACCTTCATCCGGGCTGATCGCCATCATGTGGTCACTGTCGATCTGCAGATCTTTTACATTGCGCAGAAGTCCTTTGACAAACTGGTAAGTTGGAGGAACTGTCTCAAATCCGCTCAGCGGGATGGCATTGGATACACGAGGATCGTGCGCATCAAAAGTAATGATGTTATCAACGCCCATGCGTACCAGTTCCTGAAGTCCGAGTGCGCAGTCTAAAGACTCGCGGCTTGTTCTTTTGTGCTGACGGCTTTCGTAAAGGAATGGCATGATCACATTGATGCGGCGCGCCTTTCCTCCGACTGCAGCGATTACACGCTTTAAGTTCTGGAAATGGTCATCCGGTGACATATGGTTTGTGTTTCCTGTCAGAGAATAGGTGAGGCTGTAGTTGCATACGTCGACCATCAGATAGAGATCTTTTCCACGAACAGACTCTTTGATGATTCCTTTTGCCTCTCCGGAACCGAATCTCGGAACATCGGCATCAATGATAAAAGTATCTCTGTCATAACCGGTGAAAGCGACATCTCCTTTATGTTCAGAACCGCTTTCTTTGCGCCATTTTACCAGATAATCATTGACCTTGTCTCCAAGACCTTCGCATCCTCTGACCGGAATCAGTCCGAGCGCTCCTACTGGAATATTTTCTAAGTTTCTTTCTTTTCGACGTAACATTAATTTTCCTCCCTGTTTTTTAATTTCTTTTTGATTCGGATGTCATCGCCTATCAGTTTCAACATGATATAATTACTTGTGATTCTGGAAAAGGACCGTTCTGTATAAAGATCAGCCAGAGTGTCCAGTGACAAGTTTGTTGATATAATTGTAGAACGGCTGTTAAGCAGTCGTTCGTTGATGCATGTGAAGAACTGGGATGCAATAAAATTGTTCGTATATTCGGTTCCCAGATCATCAATGATCAGACAGTCACAGTTGTAGATCAGTTCAAACATATTCTGCGCATCTACATCTTGCTTGTCAAACGCATGTTTTGCAAGACTGGAAAAGAACTTGGATGCAGAAAAGTAAAGAACAGAATACTCTTTATCCATCAGTTCCTTTGCAATGCAGTTGGACAAAAAGGTCTTGCCCACACCAACATCTCCATACAGAAAAAGATTCTGGAAATCTGTTCCGAAAGAGGTGACGAAATTCCGGCAGATCCGCAGGGCATCTTCAATTACCTGGCGGGAAGAACGGCCGGTCTTCGGGTCAATAAAGTTGGTGGAATAGTAGTCCAGAGCAAAGTTGCTGAAGTTTTCTTTTTTGAGAATTTCTTTTAAGTTTGACTGTTCATAAAGTAAGTCAATGATGGCTTTTTTGAAACAGTGACATTTTTGGTTTCCGATATATCCGGTATCTTTACAATTCGGACAATCATAGACCGGTTCCAGATAATCAGCCGGAAAACCACTGGATCGTAAAAGCTCCTGCTTGCTGGCGCGTAAAATGGCAAGCTCTTCTTTTAAAGAAGAAATTGCTTTTTGATCGCCGTTTAACAGGCGTTTTCCATATTGAACAGACAAAATGGAAATGGAATCATCCAGTGATTTAAATTCAGGCAGCTGACGGTAGACCTCTTCATAATGCTGTGTCAGTATATCATGGTTTCGGAGTTGTTTTTGCTCGTACTTACGCATAATCGCCTGATATTGTGAATTTTTTAGTCCCACGACAGTGCTCTCCTTCTAATTGCTGTTTAATAGTTGCTCCTCCAGAGAATCCATGTCATATGAACGGCGTTCGAAATTGTTCAGATTTCTGGAGACAGGTTTTGCCTTTGGAGCTGAGGCAGCCGAAACGGCTTTTTGTTTCTGGTATGCATCATCCAACACCGAAATATCTTTCAAATGATGTACATGGCTGTTGTGCCATCTGGTCAGGATCGTGTCTGCATATTCAAAGCTTGGCTGATGAGTTGCAGAAATTGTTCTGCTGCAGGCTTCTTCGATGATGTCCAGAGTAAATCCATAGGTATCGGTCCATTTCTGGATATACGAAACCTCAGATGCGGCAGGTCCCCGATTTTTCCGAAAGCATTCAGAACAGTGTAGCAGTTTTTGTTATAACTGCGGGATTGCTGTTTTGCCTGCTCTTTGGTAGTGATCCCGCTGTCTGCCCAGGATAAAGCGACCTTCTGAATATAATGAATACTTTTGTGGCCGTTTTCCACGCAGGATTCGATCAGATATTCGATCAGGTCAGCCGACATGCCGAGATGATCATAAAAATAAGTGATCGCATCCATATCTGTCTTTGTCAGAGTCTTACCAAGATACTGTTCCGCAATGAACAGGAGCGATTTTAGCTGCTTTTGCGCCTTTGCGGCATCTGCGTGCTGCCACAGCTTTGGGAGTAGCAGGCTTGACAGAGACGACCGATGCGGAAGGCTTTTTGGCCGCAGTGATCGGTATCTGTGCTTGGGTCTGGGGAATCTGGATCAGTTCCAGTTCACAGACATGTCCCTCTGCATCACATTCCATCTGAAGAAGTCCTTTGGATGCCCAGAAATTGAATGCGCGCAGGATAGGATTTTCTGTGTTGTTCAGACAGTGTGCAACTGCAGAAACTGTCAGAGAAGAGCCGGCATTATCCAAATGTCTTAAAAGGAACAGATATACTTTTACAAATTCGCCGTTTGCCTGCACCATATAGTGATCGATAAAGTCGTTCGCAACCAGTGTGGCATTTGTCTGGAATTTATTTTTTAACGTAAATGTCTTCATAGTCCTCTCCCTGTTTTCCGGAATTCATACGCTGCTCTCTCATGCGCAAAGGTATTATAGCATCTTATCTGAACGGGCAAAAGCCTTTTTTCAAGGGAAAATCTGCTTTTTTGTGAATAACCCATGTGGATAATGTGGATAAGTCCTATTTTAAGAGATCTTCTCCAATTTTTACTACATCTCCGGCACCCATTGTAAGAACAAGATCTCCTGCATTCCAGTTTTCTTTGAGAAATGTTTCGATCTCTGCAAAGGATGGAAAATAGTGAGAATCTGTTCCAAGGCTGCGGATCGCGTCTGAGAGCGCTTCAGAGGATACCCCAAGAGTATCTGTTTCCCGTGCGGCATAAATATCCGCAAGAATCACATGATCTGCATGGGAAAGAGCTTCTGCAAATTCCTGGAAAAATGCTTTGGTCCTTGTGTATGTGTGCGGCTGGAATACGCACCAGAGTTTGCGGTGCGGATAGTGCTTCGCAGCTTTTAAAGTTGCTTTGATCTCTGTCGGATGATGTGCATAGTCATCTACGATGGTGACATCATCGATCGTTCCCTTGTATTCAAAACGGCGGTCCGTTCCGGAGAAGGAAAGCAGGCCTTTCTGGATCGTATCCATGGAAAGTCCCAACAGCTCCGCTGTTGCGATCGCGGAAAGGGCGTTGGATACATTGTGATCTCCGGTCACGGAAAGGACGATGTGTGTGTCCATCTTTCCGTTTCGGAAGAAATCAAATGCAACCCGGCCTTTTTCATCGTAGGTGATATTCTGCGCACTGTAGTCAAATTCTGGAGACATTCCGTAAGTCACCACGCTGCAGTCCAGACCTTCGCAGATTTCCTGATACTGATCGATCTCTCCGTTAATGATCAGTGTTCCGTCAGATGGCAGCAGGGCTGCAAACTGATGAAAGGAGTGACGGATATCTTCCAGATCTTTAAAGAAATCCAGATGATCGGCTTCAATGTTCAGGATGATGCTGATCTTCGGGAAAAAGTGCAGGAAGCTGTTTGTATATTCACAGGCCTCTGTGACGAAGATGCCGGAGCTTCCGACCCGGATATTTCCGCCGATGGCCTGCAGAATCCCGCCCACAGAGATGGTAGGATCTGTGGCACCTGCCAGCAGAACATGAGAGATCATGGAAGTTGTTGTCGTCTTGCCATGAGTTCCTGATACTGCGATCGGAGTTTTGTAATTAGCCATCAGCTGTCCAAGCAGCTCCGCACGGGTCAGCATTGGGATTTTTTTTGCAACAGCTTCCATCAGCTCTGCATTTTCTCTGCGGATCGCGGCAGTGTATACGACGCAGTCGATCCCGTCGATGATATTGGATGCTTTCTGACCATAAAAAATCTGAGCCCCTTTTGCTTCCAGATGTTCGGTAAGCGGAGAGACTTTCGAGTCAGAACCGGATACGGTAAATCCTTCTTTTAGAAGAATCTCGGCAAGACCGCTCATGCTGATGCCGCCGATACCGATAAAATGAACGTGAATAGGCTGATTGAAATTGATTTTATACATATGATGATTACCTTCCCTTACTATGAAAATAGTTGAAAATCTTGTGTGTTTTATTTTAAAACTATAAATGAGCAAGTTCGTGATTTTGCATAAAAGAAAGACA
>OGDM01000419.1_pt1 | contig 14018 bp, 13 predicted proteins | sample 1570491 | NCBI WGS metagenome assembly OGDM01 (sample SAMEA2582159, study PRJEB24529) | metagenome
AGAGCCACTTTGGAAAGGTATTTAAGGTGCATAAGAATATGACGCCGAAGCAGTACAGGGATTACTATAAAAGTCCGGAATTTGTTTCAAGAGAAGAAATTTAATAAAAATGATGGAAATATAATAAATAAAGCAGAAATATGATATAGAAAAAAGACGAAAGCAGATATGATAGCATCATCAAATGAACCGGCCGGTCATCTAGGAAAGTACAGAGGAAAGGATTGAAATATAGTGATGATGAAAGGAATAGGAACAAACAGCAAAAAATTTATCTGGCGTCAGAGAATAGGGTTTGGAATTTCAGATTATGCCTGCAATCTGGCATATTTAATGGTAAACACATATCTGCTTATTTTTTATACCGATGTGGCAGGAATACCAGCGGCAAGCGCTGCGTTTATGTTTTTGATTACAAAATTTATTGATGCATTTACGGATTATATGGTTGGAGCACTGGTTGACCGGACCAACACCAAAATGGGACGAAACAGACCGTGGATGCTGGCAGGTGCTCCGGTACTTGCGATTGGAATGGTACTAGTATTTACGACACCTGATTTTTCAACAGGTGGAAAACTGGCATGGGCGTATATTACATATATTATTTTCTCTTTTGGATATACGCTGGTAAATATTCCGATGGGATCCATTTTGCCGACTTTGAGTGCAGATGCCACAGAACGTACTAAAATTGCCACTACAAGAACAATTTTTTCGAACCTTGGATCTTTGACATCTGCATCTATGGCATTGTGGCTGATTGAAAAACTGGGACATGGAAATCAGGCGCTGGGATATAGAAATACAAATATTGTGTTTGGGATCATGGTGTTTTTGATCATGCTGATCTGTGTGGCAAGTATTCGTGAAATCAATCTGCCGCCAAGAACAAATGAAAAAACAAGTATTATCAAAGACATTGGATATCTGATAAAAAACAAACCATATATGTTAATGATTACCTATACGTTCTTTTTATTTTTGGGATATCTTGGCATGTTTGCAGCGATTGCATATTACTTCAAGTATATTGTGGGAAATGAGATGATGACTTCTGTGGCAGTGACGATCACAACGATTGTTCCGATTTTTTCAATGTTGATTGCAGCACGTCTCAATGCAAAATACAGTAAAAGAAATATCTCGATTGTGGGAACTTTGATTCAGATTTTGGGGTCTTTGATCATCTGGATAGGCGGCAGCAATGTAGTGATTGTATTCCTGGGAGTGGGAATGATGGGATTCGGAATGGGATTTCGTTCCAACATGTATTTTTCTATGCTGGCAGATGTGGCAGATTATGGAGAATGGCAGAGCGGAAGAAATCTTGCAGGAACACAGATGGCAGTCAATGGATTTTCCAATAAAGTTTCCAGTGCATGTGCGAGTGCGATTGTAGCAGGTTTGCTTGCATGGGGAGCTTATGACGGAACGGCGGCAGTGCAGTCATCAAAAGCGAATATGGCAATTCTATTTGCATTTGTTATTCTTCCGATTATTGCAAATATCGCAAGTATTGTTGTGATGTATTTCTATGATCTGGATAAACAGTACGACCAGATGGAACGTGAATTGAAAGAGCGGAGAAAAAAACTGGCAGAATAAAGGATAGAAAATCTGTTTTGAAAGCGGAAAAGATAAGGAGGAGAAGCGTATGTGGAAGTATGCATATCAAGTACCGGAAAATAAAAAAATAAGAGTGATTGTTCATACGGATTGTAAAAATGAGGCGGATGATCAGTTTGCGCTTGCACACCATCTGATGACTCCCAAGTTTGATGTGCGGGGAATCGTAGCGGGACATTTTTGTAAAAATCCCCAGGAATACGGAGAGGAGAATACTGCAAAAGCAAGCTATGATGAAGTAATCAGGATGATGGAGCTGATGGGGATAGAAGGAGAATATCCGGTAGCTCTGGGCGCTTCAAAGGGAATGGAAGACGAGCAGACTCCGGTAGAATCAGAGGGCGCCAGATTTATTATCGAAGAAGCTTTGAAAGTGGATGAAAGACCATTGTATATTGCTTGTCAGGGAGCTGTTACGGATGTGGCATCTGCTTTGCTGATCTGTCCGGAAATTGCAGAAAGGATTACGATTATCTGGATCGGAGGAGCCGCCTATCCGAATGGAGGATTTGAATTTAATCTGATGATGGATATTCATGCGGCAAATGTAATTTTTGCTTCAAAAGCGGAACTATGGCAAATTCCAATGGATGTATATAAACAGTTTGGTGTTTCACTGGCAGAATTGCAGTTGAAAGTGCATCCATGTGGAAAAGTAGGCAAATATTTGTTTGAGCAGTTAGAAGAATTTAATCATAAGGCGGCAGTTTACAATATGGCATGGCCTCATGGAGAAGTATGGGGGCTGGGAGATCAGGCGACTGTGGCAGTTCTTATGGAGGAACTGGAAAAAGTAAGCTATGAGATGATACCGGCACCGAGAGTGGCTGATGACATGACCTATATTCACGGGCAGGATTATCGAAAGATCAGGCTTTATAAAACAGCGGAAGTCAGATTGACGTTAGAAGACTTTTTTGCAAAACTGGCGATCAATTTTGGATAGTAAGGGTGAGGGTAAGATGAAGAAATATCTGGTGATTGATGCAGGCGGTACAGCTGTAAAATATGCGCTTATGAATGAAAGTGCCAAGATATTGGAAAGAGGCAAATTTCCGACGCCGGGATATGTGGATCATACGCTGGAAGACTTTTTGCAGAGACTGGATGTTGTTGTAGAAAAGTATCAGAAACAAATAGAAGGAATTGCTGTCAGTATGCCGGGAATGTTGGACAGCCGGAAAGGCTACTGTGTGACCGGAGGAATGTTGGCATATTTTAGTGAAGTTCCGGTCGTGCAATTACTGGAACAAAGATATAAACTTCCGGTGACGATTGAAAATGACGGAAAGTGTGCGGCACTTGCAGAAAAATGGAAAGGTAGTCTGAAGGACTGCAGAAACGGAGCGGTTGTAGTGCTGGGTACTGGTGTGGGCGGTGGGATAATCATAGACCACAAATTGTACAGGGGAGGGCATTTTACAGCCGGTGAATACAGTTATATATTGACAGATCAGAAACGATCAGAGGAAGCGAAAGGATACTGGGGCATGGCAAACGGCGCAGAGACCCTTGCCCAAAAAGCAGCTTTTTATACAGGAGAAGATCCGGAAAAATTGGATGGGATTCAGATCTTTGATCGTGCAAACAAGGGAGAAGAAGCGGTATTGAAAGCACTGAAAGAATTTACAGATACGCTGGCAGTTCAAATTTATAATTTAAATGTGATACTGGATTTGGATGTGGTGGCAATTGGCGGAGGAATCAGTAAACAGCCGCTGCTGCTGGAATATTTGAACAGAAGCATGAATGAATTAATGGAACATCATCCGATTCGTAAAATTACACCGTATGTTCCGAAACCTGAGATAACAAACTGTAAGTTTTACAATGATGCAAATTTAATTGGAGCCTTGTATCATTATGGTGTATTAAAAGAAGGGAAAGTGGAAGAATAATGTTTCCGAAAAATTTTTTGTGGGGAGGCGCAACAGCAGCCAATCAATGTGAGGGTGCATATCTGGAAGATGGAAAAGGGCTGGATATCCAGGATGTGACACCAAAAGGAATTGTGGGACCAAGAACAGAGGTTCCGACAGAAGATAACATGAAGCTGGTGGCAATAGATTTTTACCACCGATATAAAGAAGACATTAAATTGTTTGCAGAGATGGGGTTTAAGGTTTTTCGGCTGTCAATTGCCTGGAGCCGCATTTTTCCAATGGGAGATGAAGAGCAGCCAAATGAAAAAGGGCTTGCGTTTTATGATGCGGTATTTGACGAATGCCACAAATATGGAATAGAGCCGTTGGTTACGATTTCTCACTATGAGACACCATTGCATTTATCGAAAGAATATGATGGATGGGTAAACCGGAAAATGATCGGTTTCTATGAAAAATATGTCAGAACGATTTTTGGCAGATATAAAGAGAAAGTGAAATACTGGCTGACATTTAATGAAATTAATTCGGTTTTGCATGAACCGTTTTTGAGCGGCGGGATTTATACGGAAAAAGAAAAGTTATCGCGCCAGGATCTGTATCAGGCAGTTCATCATGAACTAGAGGCAAGTGCACTGGCAACTAAAATTGCTCATGAGATGATGCCGGAGGCAAAGATTGGATGTATGGTACTTAATATTCCGATTTATCCTTTGACACCGCATCCGGATGACATGATAGAAGTGATGGAAAGACGGCATATGAATGATTTTTTCCTGGATGTACATGTAAGAGGTCGGTATCCGGGCTATATGAAGCGCTATTTTAAAGAACATAAGATTCAGGTGCAGTTTGCCCCGGAAGATGAGGAAATTTTGAAGCATACCGTAGATTTTATTTCATTCAGTTACTATATGAGTATCTGTGCTTCTGCAGATCCGGATCAGGGAGAAGCAGGACGGGGAAATCTGATGGGTGGTGTTATGAATCCATATCTGGAAGCTTCAGAATGGGGATGGCAGATCGATCCAAAAGGTCTTCGATATGCACTCAATGAGATGTATGACCGTTATCAGAAGCCTCTTTTTATCGTGGAAAACGGTCTTGGTGCGGTTGATGAACTGGTAGAAGGAAAAGATGGAAAACTGACAGTGGAGGATGATTACCGGATTGCCTATTTGAAAGAACATCTGTTACAGGTTGAAGAAGCAATAGAGGACGGAGTTGAAATCATGGGATATACATCATGGGGATGTATTGATCTGGTAAGTGCTTCTACAGCAGAGTTGAGAAAGCGGTACGGATATATTTATGTTGACCGCAATGATGATGGAACAGGAACTTTGAACCGGTATAAGAAAAAATCGTTCTACTGGTACCAGAAAGTGATTGAGAGCAATGGAGAAATTCTTCATCAGGAATTAAAATAAATAGATTGCATCCCGGGCGGCCGCATGATAAGATAGTTCTGTAAGTTATAGAAAACAGAACTTTATCATGCAGCCGCCTGTGCTGTATCATACTCGGTTATAACCCAGACGTTCAAGGAGTTCTTCCAGGTCTGTTCAAGAGAGTTTCCCCTGTGATGGATAAAAAGAGGCTATTCTATGGTTTTATCATCTCTGTTTTCTGTAGAAAAACAGTAACGAAAGGAGGGGGGCGGAGTAGGATGGAAAAAATTACTTGACAATTCAAGGAGCATATAATAGTATAATAAACAGAAGCGAACAACTGTTCGGGTAAAAAGGAGAAGATTCGGTATGGCAAGTGATGAAAAGAAAAAAGCGCTGGATGCGGCGATTGCAAAGTTAGAGAAGGATTTTGGAAAAGGTACTGTGATGAAGCTGGGAGAGGGCAGTCATGTTGCTGTAGAGACGGTTCCTACAGGGTGTCTGAGTCTCGATCTGGCACTGGGACTTGGCGGTGTTCCAAAGGGACGTGTGATTGAGGTTTATGGTCCGGAGTCCAGTGGTAAGACGACAGTGACACTCCACATGATCGCAGAAGTACAAAAGAGAGGCGGGATTGCAGGATTTATTGATGCAGAGCATGCGCTGGATCCTGTTTATGCGAAGAAGATCGGAGTAGATATTGATGAATTATATATTTCACAGCCCGACAGCGGAGATCAGGCTCTGGAGATTGCTGAGACGATGGTGCGCTCCGGAGCAGTGGATATTATTGTGATTGACTCTGTTGCGGCCCTGGTGCCAAAGCAGGAGATTGAAGGAGATATGGGAGACAGCCATGTCGGCCTGCAGGCGAGACTGATGTCGCAGGCACTGCGTAAGCTGACACCGGTCATCAGCAAATCCAACTGTGTGGTTATCTTTATCAACCAGCTCCGTGAAAAGGTAGGCGTAATGTTTGGAAATCCAGAGACAACGACAGGTGGACGCGCATTGAAGTTCTACGCTTCTGTCCGTATGGATGTCCGCAGGATCGAGACGCTGAAGCAGAGCGGAGAGATGGTCGGCAACAGAACCCGCATCAAGATCGTGAAGAATAAGATTGCGCCTCCGTTTAAAGAGGCAGAGTTCGATATCATGTTTGGAAAAGGAATCTCCAAAGAAGGAGATGTTCTGGATCTGGCAGTTGGTATTGATCTTGTCAAGAAGAGTGGTGCGTGGTATGCATATGAAGGAGAGAAGATCGGACAGGGACGTGAAAATGCAAAAGCATATCTGACCAGTCATCCGGAGGTGATGGAGGAGCTGGACAGAAAAGTACGCCAGCACTATCATTTGATCGAAGGAGAGGAAGAGGTAAAAGAGAGTGATCTGAAGCTGACTCCAAAAGAAGAACAGATGGAACTGTCGATCGAGGGAGAAGAATAAAAAATAGTCGTCACGAAAGTAGAGATGCTGACCAAGATCAAATATAAAGTGTATTTAGATGAGGAGTTCGCCTTTGTGTTATACAAGGGCGAACTGTCGCATTACCGGATTGTTGAGGGGACTCTTTTGGAGGAGGATACTGTACAGGAGATTCTGCAGAAGGTGATCTGTAAAAGAGCAAAGCTTCGTGCCATGCATCTTCTGGAGGATATGGACCGCAGCGAATCGGCACTGCGGGAGAAGCTGCGTCAGGGATTGTACCCGCCGGAAGCAGTGGAGGCAGCGATTTCTTATGTGAAGTCTTTCGGATATCTGGATGACGCGCGGTATGCGGAAAATTTTGTACAGAGCAGAAAGGCATCCAAGAGCAGACGAGAGATTTTATATCAGCTCTGCCAGAAAGGTGTATCAAGGGAAATTGCGCAGCAGGTCGTAGAAGAGTGCTTTGACGGACAGGATGAGACTGAGGCAATCCTTAAGATTATCGAGAAAAAGCGTGTGGATCTAAGGACGGCTACACCGGAGCAGATGCAAAAATTATACGGTCATCTGGCACGAAAAGGATTCCGATATGAAGACATCCGTCAAGTGATACAAAATTATGATGAGAATGCTTGACAGGGTTGGTAAAACAGTATAAAATTTAAGTGTTGTATTTATGTATGCAGATACATAAACATGTACAATGAAAATTAAATAAGGAGGTGCTCCTGTGCCGGTAATTTTATGTGTAATTATTGCGGCGGCCCTCGCGTTGATAGTCGGTGTCGTAACTCGCTATCTGACCATTACCAATCTGAAGAACAATGCGGAATCCAAGATTGGAAATGCGGAAGCGAAAGCAAGAGAAATCATTGACGATGCCGTGAAAACTGCTGAAACGACAAAAAAGGAAGCTCTTTTGGAAGTGAAGGAAGAGTCCATCCGGACGAAGAATGATCTTGAAAAAGAGACGAAAGAAAGAAGGTCGGAACTGCAGCGCTATGAAAAGCGTGTGCTGGCAAAAGAAGAAGCAGTAGACAAACGTTCCGAAGCTATTGAGCAGCGTGAAGCAAAATTTACAGCAAAAGAGGAACATTTAAGACAGCGTGAAGCCAAAGTGGAAGAACTCAGTCAGAAACGAGTGCAGGAACTGGAAAGAATCTCAGGTCTTACCTCCGAGCAGGCAAAAGAATATCTGTTGAAAACTGTTGAAGAAGATGTGAAACATGAAACAGCAAAGATGGTCAGGGAGCTGGAGTCTCAGGCAAAAGAGAACGCAGACAAGAAAGCAAAAGAGTATGTTGTCAATGCGATTCAGAGATGTGCAGCTGACCATGTAGCGGAGACTACGATTTCAGTCGTGCAGCTTCCAAGTGATGAGATGAAAGGAAGGATCATCGGACGAGAGGGACGAAACATCAGAACTCTTGAGACTCTGACAGGTGTAGAGCTTATCATTGATGATACACCGGAGGCAGTTGTGTTATCCGGATTTGATCCGATCCGAAGAGAAGTTGCCCGTATTGCTCTTGAACGCTTGATCGTGGATGGACGTATCCATCCGGCAAGAATTGAAGAGATGGTGGAAAAAGCACAGAAAGAAGTAGATTCTATGATTCGCGAAGAAGGAGAGGCAGCAGCCATCGAGGTTGGTGTACCGGGTATCCATCCGGAATTGCTGCGTCTGCTTGGACGTATGAAATTCAGAACAAGCTACGGACAGAATGCGCTGAAGCATTCCATCGAGGTTGCTCAGTTGTCAGGACTTCTGGCAGGAGAGATCGGGCTGGATGTGCGTATGGCGAAAAGAGCCGGACTTCTGCACGACATCGGTAAATCGATCGATCACGATGTGGAAGGATCTCACATTCAGATTGGTGTGGATCTTTGCAGAAAGTACAAAGAATCAGCGACTGTGATCAATGCAGTCGAAGCACATCATGGCGATGTAGAGCCTCAGACTTTGATCGCCTGTGTTGTACAGGCTGCAGATACGATCTCAGCAGCAAGACCAGGTGCAAGAAGAGAGACATTAGAGACATATACAAACAGATTGAAACAATTAGAAGAGATTGCAAACCAGTTCAAAGGTGTTGACAAATCTTTTGCTATTCAGGCAGGTAGAGAGATTCGAGTAATGGTAGTTCCAGATCAGGTAACTGATGATGATATGGTACTTATGGCCAGAGAGATTGCTAATCAGATTGAATTTGAATTAGAGTATCCTGGTCAGATCAAGGTAAATGTGATCCGCGAATCACGCGTCACGGATTACGCAAAATAGAAAACTGAATATGAAATGAAAAGCGGAATTTCTGAAACATCGTAAGATGGGAAAGGAAGTTCCGCTTTTTCGTGGATGAAAGGAAGAATTGTGTAATGAGCGAAAAGATCAAACGTCTGAAGAGAGAATTAAAGTATAAGGGAGCAATCGTAGATTTTTATCAGGATACGATGGAGATAGACGGCACTCATACGGCCACATGGGATTTTATCAGTCATAAAGGGGCTGCAGCGGTTGTTCCTGTAACAGAAGATGGAAAAATTCTGATGGTGCGCCAATATCGAAATGCACTGGAACGTTATACACTGGAGGTTCCGGCAGGCGCGCTGGATGCGGCAGATGAGCCGGGAATTGTATGTGCAGGCAGAGAGTTGGAGGAAGAGACTGGATTTCGCAGTGAGAATCTGGAATGGCTGATCACATTGCGGACAACAGTGGCTTTTTGCAATGAACGAATTGAGGTTTTTGTAGCAAGAGATCTGATTCCCTCCAGACAGCATCTGGATGAAGATGAGTTTATAGATTTAAAGGCATACACACTGGAGGAGTTAAAAGAAAAGATTTTTTCCGGTGAGATAGAAGATTCCAAGACCATTGCCGCTCTTCTGGCATATGAGACGAAGTATCGAAAAACTGAATAAATAAAAAGTCCCGGCATATAATGAAATATCGAAAGGAAAAGGAGAAAAACCATTGAAGATGTTTCATGTAAAGAGGCAGCTACTGGCTCTTTTTATGCCGGGATTTTTATTGGGAATTTTATATGTCAATCTGGAAGCGGAGCAGTTTGCAGCGGGGGCAGGGATTTTCAGCGAATATTTTTTGAAACAATACCGGGCGGCAGATATTCTGACGGGAGAGTATATCTGGTATTTGCTGCAGGTCCGTCTTTTGCCGTTTTTAGTGCTGCTGGGATCTGCTTTTACAAAATTCAGAAAAGCGGCAGTTATTCTGTTCTTGATTTGGACGGGCTTTTCTGCCGGACTTCTGTTTTCTATGGCAGTTCTCGGGATGGGAGTAAAAGGGAGCATCCTGTGCATTGCAGGAATGCTCCCCCAGTTTTTATGTTATATTCCAGCGTATCTGATTGTGGTGTGGTATGCGTACTGCTACCCGCGTATGCAGTGGAATATACAGAAAAGTCTGGTTTCCGGAGGTCTTCTTTTAGTTGGTATCGTGTTAGAACTGTATGTAAATCCGGTTTTGGTCGGCGCATTTTTGAAAACCCTTTAAGCAGAGATGAGATGTTTTAAGACAACACTGCAGCAGATGCTGACTGCAAGCTGGCTGATCAATAAGCCCCATAAATATCCCTGGATACCGAAAACGGGAATTGCGAAAAACACACTTCCGATGCGGATGGCAAGCCCGACCATGTTGATCGTAAAAGAGGTTGTTGTTTTGCCAAATCCGTTCAGGACACTCAGCAGAGAACCATTTACATACAGAAAAGGACAGATCCACGCCAGTGTGATGATAAAATTGCCGGCCAGATCACTGGCAAACAAAAATTGTCCGATCAACTGTCCGAAGAACAGGAAAAACAGACAGCAGAACAATCCCATGAGAAAACAGGAGCCAAGTACTTTTTGCAGCAGTTTTCTGATGCCGGATGCCTGGTCTTTGACCTGAAGCTCGGCAACTGTCGGCATCAGCATGATAGAAACAGAATTGGTGATGGCGGACGGGAATAGAATACAGGGAAGTGCCATTCCAGTCAGAACGCCATAGGTACTCAATGCTTCGGAAGTGCTGTGATTATAAAGTTTCAGACAGCCGGGGATCGAAACAGCTTCAATTCCCTGGAGCAGGCCAAGCAGTACCCGGTTGGCAGTAAGCGGCAGGGACAAGGGGACAAGTTCCCGGAAGCGGAGTCTTATAGAAGAGAAAGAAAATCCCGGGCGGAAAATATCAGATCGGCTCTTTTGAAGTCCTCTGACAGAATAAAAGGTAGAAAACAGTTCTCCGAATGCAATTCCCGCAGCTGCGATGGAAATGTCCGCATGAAGTCCGTTTCGTATCGCGAAGCGGTACAGGCAGAAAACAGATAAGATCCTGGCAGTCTGCTCGATCAACTGTGAAACGGCAGGTATCTGTGTCTGTTTTAAACCATAGCAGTACCCCATGATACAACCATGAATAGAAGAAAGCGGCAAAGCGTAAGATAAGAGAATCAGGATCTCTTCACAACGTGGATCGCCGAGCAGCGCAGTCGAGAGATCGGCTGCGTTTTTTTGCAGGATGATCATCGTGATCACAGAGAGCAGGCATGAAATAAAAAGTCCGAGACAAAGTGTCTCAGAGGCTTCCCTGGGTTGATGGAGGGATTGTTTTCTGGCTACGGTTCTGGAAATGGCGGTCTCTAATCCTGCGGATGTAAATGAGATGCAGAGAGCAAATACCGGAAAAGTAAGCTGGTATAGGCCGACATTTTCTTCTCCGAATGTGTGGCTTAAAAAGATACGGTAAAAAAATCCCATGAACCGACACAGAAATCCCACGGCAGTCAGGATCAGGGTTCCTTGTAAAATTGTTTTTCTGGCAGACATAAATTCACCTGGAAAGAAGTGTTTTTAATAACATATTCGGTATTTTGCCTTGACAGAACAAAACGGCAATGGTATTCTACAAGAGGAAATCCTAGTAAAACAATAGGGATTGGAAAATAAGCGAATCAGCAAGAAGGTGAGAGCGTGAAATTATCTACAAAAGGAAGATACGGACTGCGCGCACTGATTGATCTTGCACAGCACGGCGGGGAAGGACCTGTATCGATCACAAGTATTGCGGAAAGACAGGAAATTTCGGAGCGGTATCTGGAGCAGCTGATGTCAAAATTAAAAAAGGCAGGTATCATCCAGAGCATCCGCGGAGCACAGGGGGGATATGTCCTTGCAAAGGAACTGGAAGAAGTTTCGGTGGGGGAGGTACTCCGTGCGCTGGAAGGAGATCTCAATCCGGTAGAATGTTCCGGGTTTCTCTTAGAGGGCGGCTGCCAGGCAGCAGATAACTGTGTGACAAAGTATGTGTGGCAGCGAATCAATGACAGTATCAATCAGACCGTAGATGAGATGAATTTAAAAGCACTCGTAGAAGTGGGCGAGAATCTCAAGGAGAGCAAGGCCGACCAGACGTGTGTTTCCAATAGAGACTGCAGAAAATAAACAAAAGGAGAAAGAACATGAGCAGACTGATTTATTTAGACAATGCGGCAACAACGAAAACTGCACCGGAAGTAGTAGATGCAATGATTCCGTACTTTAACTACATCTGAGAAATTTAACCATGGATTGAAAGGCTTTACAGAGCACTATGGCAATCCATCCAGTGTGTATAGTTTTGCTTCCGGAAATAAGGAAGTGGTGAGCAGACAAAGAGAGATTATTGCGCAGGCACTTGGCGCACAGGCTAACGAAATCTATTTTACGGCAGGGGGGGCCGAGTCTGACAACTGGGCACTGAAAGCGACTGCCGAAGCGTATGAGAAGAAAGGAAAACATATCATCACGACAAAAATCGAGCACCATGCAATCCTGCATACATGTGAGTATCTGGAAAAACAGCGTGGATTTGAGATCACATATCTAGATGTGGACGAGAACGGTGTCGTAAAGCTTGATGAACTGAAAAAAGCAATTCGTCCGGATACGATCCTTATTTCTGTGATGTTTGCAAATAATGAGATCGGAACGATCCAGCCGATCCGAGAAATTGGAGAGATTGCACAGGAACACAAGATTTTGTTCCATACAGATGCAGTACAGGCATTTGGCCAGATACCGATTGATGTGGATGCCTGTCATATTGATATGCTCAGCGCAAGCGGACATAAGCTCAACGGACCGAAAGGAATCGGATTTTTATATATCCGCAAAGGAGTCAAGATCCGATCCTTTGTACACGGAGGTGCACAGGAGAGAAAGCGCCGTGCCGGAACAGAAAACGTGCCTGGTATTGTTGGAATGGGGGCAGCTGTGGAGCGTGCGATGCGGACAATGGAAACAAGAACCGCAAAAGAGCGAAAACTCAGAGATTACCTGATCGAGCGGATTGAGACAGAAATTCCATACTGCCGCTTAAACGGAGACCGCACGAACCGGCTTCCGGATAATGTAAAATTCAGTTTCCGGTTTATCGAGGGAGAATCTCTTTTGATCATGCTGGATATGAAGGGAATCTGTGCATCCAGTGGTTCTGCCTGCACATCAGGGTCTCTGGATCCGTCGCATGTATTGCTGGCGATCGGACTGCCGCACGAAATCGCACATGGTTCTCTGCGCATGACACTGGGAGAAGAGACGACCAGAGAAGATCTGGATTATACCGTAGATACACTCAAAGAGATCGTGGCAAACTTAAGAAGTATGTCACCATTATATGAAGACTTTATCAAAAAACAGAATGCATAATAAAAAGGAGTATTGATATGTATACAGAAAAAGTAATGGATCACTTCCAAAATCCAAGAAACGTAGGAGAAATTGAGAATGCAAGCGGTGTGGGAACCGTTGGAAATGCCAAATGTGGGGATATTATGAGAATTTATCTGGACATCGATGAGAATCAGATCATTCGGGATGTAAAATTTAAAACATTTGGATGTGGAGCTGCGGTTGCTACAAGCAGTATGGCAACAGAACTGGTCAAAGGAAAAAGTATTTATGAGGCGCTGCAGGTGACGAACAAGGCGGTTATGGAGGCTCTGGACGGACTTCCGCCGGTAAAGGTACACTGTTCTCTTCTTGCAGAAGAGGCAATTCATGCGGCGCTCTGGGATTACGCGGAGAAGCATCATATTAAGATCGAGGGGCTGGAAAAGCCGAAATCTGATATCCACGAAGGCGAGGAAGAGGAAGAAGAGGAATACTAAAATGAGTAAAGTTGTTGTTGGAATGTCCGGAGGGGTGGATTCTTCCGTAGCGGCATACCTTTTAAAAGAGCAGGGGTATGACGTGATCGGAGTGACCATGCAGATCTGGCAGGACGAAGAACAGGCCGCTCAGGAGGAAAACGGAGGCTGCTGCGGACTCAGTGCGGTAGATGATGCAAGAAGAGTGGCAGCTGCACTGGAAATCCCATACTATGTGATGAATTTTAAAAAAGAGTTCAAGGAAAATGTGATCGACTATTTTGTGGAAGAATATCAGAATGGAAGAACGCCCAATCCCTGTATTGCCTGTAACCGGTATGTAAAGTGGGAATCTCTTTTACAAAGAAGTCTCTCGATCGGTGCAGAGTATATTGCGACGGGACATTATGCAAGAGTGGTACAGCTGGAAAACGGAAGATATACTCTTCGGCGCTCTGCTACGCTTGCAAAAGATCAGACTTATGCATTGTATAATCTGACACAGGAACAGCTGAAAAGGACTTTGATGCCGGTGGGGAAATACACAAAAGACG
>OGDM01000426.1_pt1 | contig 13668 bp, 13 predicted proteins | sample 1570491 | NCBI WGS metagenome assembly OGDM01 (sample SAMEA2582159, study PRJEB24529) | metagenome
TGGCTCAGAGTTCCTTGGTGCAACCCTTTCTCCACTTTCTATTGCATTATGGACAATCTTTACACTGTGGCTTTCGACCATTCTTTACTTTGGGGGGGCTAGAATCACTGGTAACATCAGTTCATTCACTATTTGGGGTGTAATTATCCCTGTGGTCGGTATTTCTATCATCGGTTGGAAATGGTTTGATGGTACGATGTATATAAATTCTTGGAACCCACACAATGTGCCTACCTTTGAAGCGATTGGCGTCTCTATTTCAATGACATTATGGGCGTTCTTAGGATTAGAATCAGCTTGTGCGAATGCAGATGCTGTTGCAAACCCAGAGAAAAACGTACCAATCGCAGTACTTGGTGGTACTTTAGGGGCAGCGGTAATTTATATCGTTTCAACTAACGTGATCGCAGGTATTGTACCTAACCTTGAACTTGCTAACTCAACAGCACCATTTGGTTTAGCCTTTGCTCATATGTTTAATGAAACAATCGGTAAAGTCATCATGGGCTTAATGGTTATGTCTTGCTTTGGTTCATTATTAGGCTGGCAGTTCACTATTGCTCAAGTATTTAAATCTTCAGCGGAAGAAGGCTATTTCCCAGCATTCTTCAAAAAAGTTACCAGTAAAGATGCACCAATTGTTGGTATGGTGACTATTACTGCGTTACAAACTTTACTTTCTCTAATGACAATTAGCCCATCATTAAATAAACAATTCAATGTGTTAGTGGACTTAGCAGTGGTCACAAACGTCATTCCATACTTGCTCTCAATGGCTGCTCTTGCAGTGTTATTGAAAGCGGAAAATGTTGCGCCACAAAAATATAAAACAACCGTTTTTGTTGCCTTTATTGGTTCTCTCTATAGTATCTATGCACTTTATGCAGCGGGTGAACAAGCGATGTTATATGGTTCAATTGTGACCTTTATTGGTTGGACATTGTATGGCTTTGTTTCTTACAAATTTGATCTTAAAAAATCACACGCTAATTAAAAAAGAAAAGCCTACATTTTCATGTAGGCCTTTCAAGTGGTAGGTTGCAATAAGCTAAGTACAAAAGAGCGGTTGAAAATTTAATTGTTTTCAACCGTTCTTTTTATTTAGAACAATACTCTCAACAATACAGGCTGAAATTCCGTTTGTTGACCGAGTTTTCGGGTGTAACGTTTAACCATGACAAAGGAAAGTGCGGTCAAAATAAAGATTAAAATCGCACGGATGATCTCATTTTCACTGATATAACTTGAAAGCAATGTTGCAACTAATAGAGTGAAAAGTGGCACGATATACATTAATAGTGCGGAGAAAAGCATGGATTTTTCTTCTAGACCGATTTCTACCATTTGGCCTGCACGCAGTGGTGTGATGGTTTCTAGCGTGAAGATATGCTCGCCTCGTTTTCCGTTAAGTTCAGAAAGGGAGGCTGTCCCACAGGCTTCTCTAGCCGAACAAGCGCCACAGGCACTCTGGGACTGACATTTTACTTTAGCAAGACCGGTTTCCGCATCATAGCTCATCACAACGGCACTTTCTTTTAGCATTGTGCTTCTCCCATATAAATATCAAAGCGGTGATTTTTGGTTTCACGACTAACATGGGGCGCTTTTTGCGCTAAGAATTCCGCATAATCAGGACGTTTTACCACCACGCGTTTACGGGCTAATTGTAACGCAGGTGTCAAGAGCTCATCAGCATCCAAATCGGCACCAACTAAATGTTGGAATACACGCATTTCTTTTTTAACCAGGGCAGATTTTTGCTTATGTGGATACATTGGATCCAAATACACCACATCGGCACTCTCTGTTTTTGGATTGAGTTCGGCAATATGATGAATGCCCAATAATTGCATATTTTGTTGCATCATTTCGCCTATTTCTGCATCTTGATAGGCGCGGTTGAGGCCGTCCTGTAATAGCAAATATACCACGGGATGGCGTTCCACTAAACGTACTTGGCAACCGATAGAAGCTAGAACAAAAGCATCTCGACCAAGTCCGGCTGTGGCATCACGGAAGGCAATTCTGAGCCCTTAATGCCTACAGCTTTGGCAACAGCTTCGCCACGTCCACCACCGAATTTACGACGATGGGCCATTGCACCGGCTACGAAATCCACAAACACATCGCCCAATTTAGGCTCATCCAGTTTACGCAAGGCAATATGGGTTTCAGTTTGTACCAATGCAAGCGGACTTTCAGTACAATGTTCGATACCAAGAGAGGCACAAAGTGCGGTCAATGCTGACAATGTTCCCGCTTCGGCAAGCAGTTGAATTTTTATTTTCTCACCAGCCATACGCCGCTTTCCATATGATCTGTGTAAGGGAATTGATCAAACAGCGCCGCTTTTTCAATGCGGTGGGTTTGGCTTAGGGTTTGCAAATTCTCACAAAGGGTATGTGGGTTGCAGGAAATATACAAAATACGATCGTAATTCTGCATCAGTTTTACCGTGTCAGGGTCAAGCCCTGCTCGTGGTGGATCAACAAAAATTGTATTGCATTGATAGGCTTTTAAATCAATGCCTTTTAAGCGATTAAACTCACGTACACCATTCATGGCTTGGGTAAATTCTTCTGCGGACATACGAATAATTTGCAGATTATCTATACCATTTTCCGCAATATTAAATTGTGCAGCTGCAACAGATGGCTTGGCGATTTCGGTAGCAAGGACTTTACGGAAGTTTTGTGCAAGGGCGATAGAGAAATTGCCGTTGCCGCAGTACAGCTCTAATAAATCGCCCTGAGAACCTTGAGTGCAATCAATCGCCCATTCCAACATCTTGCAATTCACGGCTGCATTTGGCTGAGTGAAACTATTTTCTACTTGGCGATAAACATAATTGCGTCCTTTTATCGGTAACACTTCATCGACAAAATCTTGCTCTAAACAGATTTTTTGTTTACTCGCACGACCAATCAGTTGCACATCAAAACCAAGTTGTTGTAATTCGCCTTTCAAGTTTTCGGCAGCATTTTGCCATTCTTCCGTAAGTTGCTTGTGGTAAAGCAGGCTTACAATAATTTTATTGCTAAGCGTGCTCAAATAATCAATTTGAAACAGTTTTTTATGCAATACTTCCTGCGTTTTTAACAACGGTAGTAAGGCTTTCATCATGCGATTTATCAGTTCACTGGCAATCGGGAATTCATCTACTCGATAGCGCTGCAAGGTGCTTTGATCAAACATGATGTGATAAAAATCGCCTTTATCATGCCAAATACGAAATTCTGCACGCATCCGATAATGGCTAGTCGGTGAATCAAACACGGCTATTTCTGGGGCGTTAAAGGGCTGCAAAAGTGCGGTCAGTTTTTCAGTCTTTTTTTGCAGGAGTTCGGTATATTGGGAAATGGGTAGTTGCATTGATGTTTACGTTTGAATGATAAATATCCCACAGCCCTTGGCAAGCATGGGGATTGAGTAAAAAAGCAAAAGGCAAGCTTCTGCCTGCCTTTTTAAGTGTATTATTCGCCAGAATAATCTTCGCCGCCAGAAGCCGCTTCGCTCACATCTCCTGATAAGGTGTAAACACGTTTTGTTGTGTTAATGCGAGTACGATATTTATTCCAGGTTTTTTCGAAGAAAGTTTCCGGTGCACGTTCACCACGGCAAAAAGCAACAAATTCTTTTTCTTCTTTTGTCGCTGGCTTGCGTTCGCCTGAATCTAATGCTTTAAACGCTTGACCATATTGCTCTAATACTTGGGATTCTTTGATTGTATAATCACCGTGACGGGAAAATCCGCGTGGGTAGTTTTTGTCGTCAAAAAAACGACGAGTAACACTGAAACTAGCAGCCATAATCATCTCTCTTCTTTATATTTAAAAACGGCAGGCATTAAACCAATTTTTTTTTATTTTTGCAATAAACCTTTCACGGTTTCTACATAATCTTTGACGAAATCATCGTAATTTAAGCCTTCAGGGTTTACACGATATTTGCCATTGACATAGAAATCAGGTACGCCATGTACTTTAAACTGCTCAGCCGCATTCACTTGTTTATTCACTAAACCGTTTACAGCAAAGCTATTGATATTGTTATCAAATTGTTCAGCAGTCACGCCGTTATCAATGAAGATTTTACGGATATCGTCCATTGAGGTTAATTTATCTTGTTGTGCGGCTTCAAATAAAGGCGCTTTCACTTTGCTTTCTGCACCAAGCGCCATCGCTAATGCCCATGCACGAGTGAGGTTTTCAGATTGACGACCTAAGAAGTTAACGTGATATTGTTTAAATTCAGTGCCTTTTGGTAAGCTTTCTGCAACTTGTTTTGGAATATGGTATTCCATTTCAAAGGCGTAGCAATGCGGGCAGTAGAAAGAGAAAAATTCAATCACTTCAGGCTGTGCAGAAGCGGTTTGACCCACTTGAACGTATTGTTTACCTTCTTCTAAATTAGCTGCGAATGCGTTAAATGAAAATAAAGCACCGAGTAAAAATAAAACTTTTTTCATTTGTTTTCCTTATTTAATAATTCCGCGCGCTTTTAACAATGCGGTTTTAAAATCTTCTTCATAATCTTTTTTGATACCTGGAATCGGCTCAAACTTATCTGTGTCGTGCATTTTTAAATGATAAATAATCACTTCATCAGATAATTCTGCCACGGGCTTATCGAAACCTGCTTCATCAGCAATTTTTTGCAAAATTTGTAGCAAGCTCAGATCTGGGTCTTTAGACCAGTAAGGTTGTAAAAGTTCCAAAACTTCATTTAAACGCTTACATTTCATTGCTATTTCCTTTTAAATGGAGAAAAATAAGGCTAGATCATACTTCAAATAAGGCAATAAGAAAATATGGAATACACAATAAGTGCGGTTATTTTGGCTGGCGGAAAAGCACGGAGAATGAATGGGGCGGATAAAGGCTTACAGCTTTTACAAAATAAACCGTTAATTAGTCATGTGATTGAGCGCTTACAACCCCAAGTGGTTGATATATCGATTAATGCTAATCGTCACCATACGGAGTATGCTCAATGGGGTTTTCCCGTATTTTCAGATGAATTGCCTGATTTTCAGGGACCGTTGAGTGGTATGCTAACATCACTCGAAAAAGCTAAAACGGATTTTGTACTGTTTGTGCCTTGTGATAGTCCGTATTTTCCACAAAACTTATTAGAAAAACTAAAAAGCGCGGTTAAAAATGACCGCACTTTAATTGCTTATGCAAAAGATAAGGAGCGTGAACACCCGACATTTTGTTTGATGTCCGTTCAGCTTAAAGAGAAGTTACGTGCCTATTTAAACGATGGCGAACGACGTTTATTACAATTTATGAACAAAAATGGGGCGGTTGCTGTCCAATTTGACGAACAAGAAGGACGATTTGTAAATTTTAATACCTTAGAAGATTTACAATAAATTATTTGTTTAGCCTTGAATTTTGTAAAAAATTCTCCATTATTGCAGTGTTTACTTTCTATTTTATTGAGGAACTTTATTATGATGCGAATCCTTTTATTTTTAGCCACTAACTTTGCTGTGATGCTTGTGTTAGGGATTATTTTAAATGTGACCGGTATTGCAGGAAATAGTACAGGTGGCATTTTAATTATGGCGATGCTTTTCGGTTTTGCCGGATCATTGATTTCGTTATTTTTATCAAAAACCATGGCATTGCGCTCTGTGGGCGCGGAAGTGATTACCGAGCCACGTAATCAAGCTGAACGTTGGTTGGTAGAAACGGTACGCCGCCAAGCACAGCAAGCCGGCATCCCAATGCCAGATGTGGCGATTTACCATTCTAATGATGCGAATGCATTTGCTACGGGGGCAACTAAAAACAATTCTTTAGTGGCGATTAGTACGGGTTTATTAAACTCCATGACGGAAGAAGAAGCAGAGGCGGTATTGGCTCATGAGGTCTCACACATCGCGAATGGCGATATGGTGACCATGACTTTATTGCAGGGCGTATTGAATACCTTCGTGATTTTCTTATCTCGCGTGATTGCCAATGTGGTAGCAAGTTCTCGTAATGGCGATGAAGAAAGCCGTAGTTCAGGCATTTACTTCTTGGTTTCAATGGTGTTAGAAATTGTATTTGGTATTTTAGCGAGCATTATCGCGATGTGGTTCTCACGTTATCGTGAATATCGTGCAGATGCTGGTTCTGCGCACCTTGTGGGTAAAGAAAAAATGATTGCGGCATTACAACGTTTACAACAAATTCATGAGCCACAAGAGATGGAAGGTTCACTTAATGCCTTTATGATTAACGGCAAACGTAGCGAACTCTTTATGAGCCATCCTCCGCTTGAAAAACGTATCGAAGCATTACGTAATTTATAAAAGATAAAAAATAAAGGGCTAAATGTAATATTTAGCCCTTTCTATTTGTAGATTATTTAATACCCGCTAAGACTTTAGTGAGTAATTCCCAGTATGTTTGTACTGTTGAAATTTGGACTTTTTCATCTGGCGAATGCGCATTACGAATAGTTGGTCCCACAGAAATCATATCAATATTCGGATAATGTTCTTTCAACAAGCCACATTCAAGCCCCGCGTGAATCACTTTAATCTCAGGCTCTTTGCCAAGCACTTCTGCATAATGTTTTTTCATTAATGTCAAAATTGCGGTGTCATTTACTGGTTTCCAACCTGGGTAAGAACCTGAAAATTCAACTGTTGCACCAGTGAGTTTAGCGAGTGAGGTTAAGGTGTCTTCTACATATTCTTTACCGCTTTCAAGGGTTTTTAACACACCAATACTTAACGAGCTTTCCACGACATTTTTAATCACATCGCTATTGCGGATGACACCGTTTGGTAACACATTCAGCAAATTAATCACTTTTTGGGTGCTTTCAAGCGTGAAGGTTTGTTGTGGATTTTCAACTTGCTCAGCGGTTAAGGTTAAGTTCGGCTCAGCGATAGCGAGCTCTTCTTTCAATAAAACTTCAAAATCTTGGACCGCACTTTTTACGCTTTCTACATCATGATTGAAGCAAATGGTTGCAGCCGCTTCACGTGGAATCGCATTACGAATTGAGCCACCACGAATTTCTGCAAGGGCAAAGTGCGGTTGATTTTGTGAGAGTTTTGCTAATAAACGCGCTAATACTTTAATCGCATTCGCACGTGTGGTGTGAATATCACAGCCTGAGTGACCGCCGCGTAAACCTTTTAAGTTAATTTGTAAACTATGGCTGAATGAATTGGTTTCACGGTGAACAGGTAGTTCAACATTCGCATTTACCCCACCAGCACAACCAATATAGATTTCACCGATTTCTTCGGTATCGGTATTAATTAAGATTTCCGATTTTAACCAGTTACGACGAAGGTGTACGGCACCATCCATGCCGGTTTCTTCAGTCATGGTGAGTAACACTTCAAGTGGTGGATGTGCAATATCGGTACTTTCTAATACCGCTAAGGTAGAGGCTAAACCGATACCGTTATCTGCGCCAAGTGTGGTACCTTGCGCTTTAACCCAATCACCGTCGATATAAGGGCGAATAGGGTCTTGAGCGAAGTTATGTGGATTGCCTTCATTCGCTTGCGGAACCATATCTAAATGTGCTTGTAAGACAACAGGTTGACTGTTTTCCATTCCTGCAGTAGCGGGTTTACGAATTAATACATTGCCGGCTTCATCTCGTTCTGCAAAGAATTGTTTTTCTTTTGCCCAGTTGACAATAAAAGTGGCAAGCGCATCTTCGTGATGAGAAGGATGTGGAATCGCACAAATTTGATCAAACCATTTCCAAAGTAATTTCGGTTGTAATGTGGTAATTTCTGACATAATGAACTCCTTTTTTCATTAAAATTTTTGCGGAAATCATAGCATAAAACGCCATTTCAGGTTAAAATTCCGCAATTTTTTTATTTAGCGACAAAGTTTAAGGTATTTGTTATGAGCGAAAAATATGTTGTGACTTGGGATATGTTCCAAATGCATGCCCGCAAATTAGCGGAACGTTTACTTCCTGCCACTCAGTGGAAAGGTATCATCGCAGTAAGCCGTGGTGGTTTATTCCCAGCAGCGGTACTTGCTCGCGAATTAAATATTCGCTTCGTGGAAACCGTGTGTATTGCGAGTTACGATCACGATGAACAAGGTGCGTTAAAAGTATTACACCGTGCAAGTGGTGATGGCGAAGGAATGATCGTGGTAGACGATTTAGTGGATACCGGCAACACTGCTCGTGCAATTCGTGAAATGTATCCGAAAGCAAAATTTGTCACAGTATTCGCAAAACCAGCAGGTGCTGAGTTAGTGGATGATTATGTGATTGATATTCCACAAAATACTTGGATTGAACAACCTTGGGATTTAGGTTTAACTTTCGTGCCACCATTGGCAAGAAAATAATCACAAATGTAAGTTGGAAATGCGGGGTTTAACCTCGCATTTTGTTTTATTGAGCCAATTGCAAAATCCCGTTAGAATTAACCGCACTTTTACTTAACAAGGAATTTGAATGTCAGCCAAACCGCGTTTTGTGCATCTTCGTACGCACACTGATTTTTCTATGATTGATGGAATCGCGAAAGTGAAACCATTAGTCAAGGCGTGTGCAGCAGATAACATGGTCGCGTTGGCATTAACAGATTTTACGAATTTTTGTGGTGAAACCCTTTCTTCGGGGATTAAACCGATTATTGGTGCAGATGTTCATGTTAAAAGCGAGTTGTTCGGCGAGGAATTATTCACGCTCACTTTACTTGCTAAGAATAATGAAGGCTATAAAAACATCACTTTACTGCTTTCAAAAGCCTATCAGCGCGGCTATGTGGATCTTCCTTATATTGACCAAGAGTGGTTGATTGAACACCGTGAAGGTGTGATTATTTTATCGGGTGGTACTCAAGGCGATATTGCTAAAAAACTCCTTAAAGAAAATAGCTCTGAAGCTAAAAGTGCGGTCAGTTTTTATCAAGAATTTTTTCCTGACCATTTTTACCTTTCGCTGTCTAGAACGGGTCGTCCGGATGAAGAGCGTTATATTCAAGCCGCATTAAAATTGGCTGAGGAACATGATTTACCGCTTGTCGCAACCAATGATGTTGTCTTTCTTGCGCCTGATGATTTTGAGGCACACGAAATTCGAGTTGCTATTCATGATGGCTATACCCTTGACGATCCGAAACGTCCAAAACGTTATACCGAGCAACAATATTTCCGCTCAGAAGAAGAGATGTGCGACTTATTTGCGGACATTCCTTCTGCACTTGAAAATACGGTATTAATTGCGCAACGTTGTAATGTGACTTTACGTTTGGGGCAATATTTCCTCCCTCAATTTCCAACTGGCGAGCTGAGCACGGAAGATTATTTGGTGATGAAAGCCAAAGAAGGCTTGGAAGAGCGTTTGGCGTTTTTATTCCCTGATGAAAAAGTGCGGGCAGAAAGACGACCAGAATATGATGAGCGTCTTCAAGTCGAACTGGATGTGATCAACCAAATGGGTTTCCCGGGTTACTTCTTAATCGTCATGGAGTTTATCCAGTGGTCAAAAGACAATGATATTCCGGTAGGACCTGGACGGGGTTCGGGTGCGGGTTCATTGGTGGCTTATGCACTAAAAATCACCGATTTGGATCCCCTTGAATTCGATCTTCTTTTTGAGCGTTTCCTCAACCCAGAACGTGTTTCCATGCCTGATTTCGACGTGGATTTCTGTATGGATGGACGCGATCGCGTTATCGATCATGTGGCAGACACCTATGGTCGTGGTGCGGTATCACAAATTATTACTTTCGGTACCATGGCAGCGAAAGCAGTAATTCGAGATGTAGGTCGCGTATTAGGGCATCCTTATGGCTTTGTGGATCGTATTTCGAAAATGATTCCACCTGATCCCGGCATGACTTTAGACAAGGCTTTTGAGGCTGAACCACAGTTACAAGTGGCATATGATTCAGATGAAGAAGTCAAAGCCCTAATTGATATGGCGCGTAAGCTAGAAGGTGTCACTCGAAATGCGGGTAAACACGCGGGTGGCGTGGTGATTTCCCCTTCTTTGATTACAGATTTTGCACCACTTTATTGTGACAATGAGGGGCTTCATCCTGTTACTCACTTTGACAAAAATGACGTGGAATATGCAGGTTTAGTGAAGTTTGACTTCTTAGGTTTGCGTACACTCACCATTATCAAATGGGCGTTGGATATGATTAACGCTCGCCTTGCTCGTGAAGGCAAACCGCCAGTCGATATTGCTGCTATTCCATTGGATGATCCCGAATCCTTTGAGTTGCTGAAACGGTCTGAAACGACCGCCGTATTCCAGTTGGAATCGCGCGGGATGAAAGATTTGATTAAACGCTTACAGCCAGACTGTTTTGAAGATATTATCGCGTTGGTGGCATTATTCCGACCAGGCCCATTACAATCAGGCATGGTAGATAACTTTATTGACCGTAAACACGGCCGCGAGGAAGTGTCTTATCCTGATGCAAACTACCAACATGAAAGCCTTAAACCGATTTTAGAGCCAACTTACGGTATTATTTTGTACCAAGAGCAAGTCATGCAGATTGCTCAGGTGTTAGCGGGTTATACCCTTGGTGGTGCGGACTTATTACGTCGTGCGATGGGTAAGAAAAAGCCGGAAGAAATGGCGAAACAACGTTCTGTATTTAAAGAAGGCGCAGAAAAAAATGGGGTTGATGGCGAGCTTTCCATGAAGATTTTCGACTTAGTGGAAAAATTTGCCGGCTATGGTTTCAATAAATCGCACTCCGCCGCCTACGCATTGGTATCTTATCAAACCCTTTGGCTGAAAACCCATTTTCCTGCTGAGTTTATGGCAGCGGTAATGACCTCGGAAATGGATAATACGGATAAAATTGTCGGCTTATACGATGAATGTTTACGTATGGGCTTAAAAGTTACCCCACCGGATATTAACGTAGGAAAACATCATTTCAGTGTGAATGAAAATGGTGAAATTGTTTACGGTATTGGCGCCATTAAAGGTGTGGGGGAAGGCCCGATTGAGGCATTGATTACTGCACGTAATGAAGGTGGGATTTTCAGAGATTTATTTGATTTATGTGCTCGCGTTGATTTGAAGAAAATTAACCGTCGTACCTTTGAAAGTCTGATTATGTCGGGCGCATTTGATAAGCTAGGACCACACCGTGCGGCGTTATCTAAGAATCTAGAAGATGCACTCAAAGCCTCTGATCAGCATGCAAAAGATGAGGCCATGGGGCAAACCGATATGTTCGGTGTGCTGACAGAAACACACGAAGAAGTGGAAAATGCTTACGCGCACACGCCGCCTTACACAGAAAAACAAATTTTAGATGGTGAGCGTGAAACCCTTGGTTTGTATTTAAGCAGCCATCCAGTAAGTCGTTATTTAAAAGAGCTTTCTCATTACAGCTCTATGCGATTAAAAGATCTTACGCCAAATCGCCGCGGGCAAATTAGCACGGCAGCAGGTTTGCTGGTATCAACTCGCTTCGCGACAACGAAAAAAGGCAATCGAATTGGTATCGCAACTATTGATGATCGTTCTGGGCGTTTAGACCTAACCCTATTCGGCGAAAGCTTAGACCAATTTGGTGAGAAACTGCAAAAAGACACGGTTGTGGTGGTATCTGGTCAGGTGAGTTTTGACGATTTTTCAGGTGGATTAAAAATGTCAGTACGGGATTTGATGACCTTAGATGAGGCTCGCTCCCGTTATGCGAAATCTTTGGCTATTAGTTTGTCTGAGGAACAGATTAGCCCAAGTTTTATCAAGAAACTGAAAGAAATGTTAGAACCTGTTAGTGGCGGTACTTTACCAATTAACGTATATTATCAAAGTGCAAAAGGTCGTGCGTTATTGCGTTTAGGGATTCAATGGTCGATTACACCAACGGATGAAATTCTAACAGAATTGGTGAATTTGCTCGGCGAAAATGCGGTAGAGCTAGAATTCGGTTAATATTCCAGTAAAAGTGCGGTCAAAAAATCCGTGTTTTTTAACTGCACTTTAAGCGGTATAAATAAAGCGAGAGATAAAATGGAAAAAATCATTATTGATGCAGACAGATTTTTACGCACCATTTCACGTATTTCCCATGAAATTATTGAAAAGCACCAAGATTTCAATAATGTGATTTTAGTTGGGGTGAAACGTCGCGGTGCCGAAATTGCCGAATTGATTCAACGTCGCATTGAAGAGTTGAATGGTGTAAGTCTTCCAATGATGGAATTGGATATCACGTTTTACCGTGATGACTTAGAGTATGTTGAACCTGAAAATCCAACTCCTGTGTATAGCGGTGCCTCCAGTTATATGAATATTCAGGGTAAAGAAGTCATTTTGATTGATGATGTATTATTCACTGGAAGAACCATTCGTGCTGCGATGGATGCGTTAACAGATTTTGGACGAGCAGCTAAAATTGAATTGGTGATTTTAGTCGATCGTGGACATCGTGAATTACCAATTCGAGCTGATTATGTAGGGAAAAATGTGCCGACTTCCCGTGATGAACAAGTTCAGGTGCGTACATTAAAATATGATGGTTGTTATGAAGCGGCATTATTGCCTAAATAACGATCAGCCTATTGTGAACCTTTGATAAAATTGATAATCTAACGAGCATTATCCTATTATTTTTTAAGACAACTAAAATGAAAAAATCAATGTTAAAATCTCTTTTATTTGCCATGATCGGTCTGTTTACTTTTTCTCAAGTACAAGCAGAAGAACGTGTAGTGGCGACTGTAAATGGTACCCCAATTTTACAAAGCCAAGTGAATGCTGTGATGGGCAAAAAAGGTAGCCAACGTGCTGCGCTAGATAAAATTATTGACGACATGCTAACAGAGAAGGCCATCAAAGAATCTGGTGTAAAAGTCAACCAAGCAGAAGTAAACCGTATCGTAGAAGATATTGCGGCGAAAAATGGTTTAACTTATGGTCAATTCTTAGATGCGTTGGATTATCAAGGCATTTCCTTAAATGCATTTAAACAACAAATTTCTCGCCAAATGTTAATGGCGGGCGTGCGTAATCATGCCATTCAAAACAGCGTAGATGTCACTCGTGAGCAAGTGGAGGCATTGGGTAAACAAATGCTTGATGAAGCGAAAGCAAAAGGTACGGCGCAAAAAGTGATGGGTAAAGAGTATGAAGTTCGTCATATTTTATTAAAATTAAATCCACTATTGGACGATGCACAAGCAAAAGCAGAATTAGAGCGTATTCGTAGCGAGATTATTTCGGGCAAAATGACATTTGCTGATGCGGCATTAAAATACTCTAAAGATTATTTATCAGGTGCGAATGGTGGAAGTTTAGGCTATGCTTTCCCTGAAGCTTATGTAGGTCCATTTGCAAAAATGGTTGAAACAACCCCACAAGGTACTATTTCTGCTCCATTTAAATCTGAATTTGGTTGGCATATTCTCGAAGTAACCGGTAGTCGTGATGGCGATAAAACAGAAGATGCCTATCGTCAAAAAGCTTACGAACAAATCGTGAATAGCCAATTACAAGATGCAACCAAAGACTGGGTGAAAGCATTACGTAAAAATGCTGATATTCAATATTTCGATAAATAACAGAAACCGTTAGAATAAGGGGGCATTTTGCCCCTTTTGTCGTTTTTATAAATTGAGTGATACATGAAAAAATTTTTTATCTTTTTACTGATTCTTCTGCTAATTCTTGGCGGCGTTGGTTTTTGGGGTTATC
>OGDM01000448.1_pt1 | contig 12935 bp, 10 predicted proteins | sample 1570491 | NCBI WGS metagenome assembly OGDM01 (sample SAMEA2582159, study PRJEB24529) | metagenome
TGTGCGAGATACATTGAGTACCTCAGCCATTTGCTCGCGGTTGTGGGGTAATTGAATTGTGTTAGAATGCTGACGTTTATAAATATCTGTTAAGTACGCAAAAATCTTTTCGCGCATCCCTTTTAATGTGAGGTAATGGACTTTTCTGGTTAATAGAATTGCTTTTTCAGATAAATCCTCTAATAGATTAGATAGGATTTTAGTTTGGCATTGATGACAATCCGGCAATGTTTTAATAAAGGTTTCAAGCGGAATAAACATAATTTTAGTTGCTTTTGTTGCCTTAATGGTAGCAGGCCATAAAGGCTGTTTACTAAATAGTAGTGCTTCTCCAAAAATATCTGATTGCTCTAAGTTTGCCATAATAACCCGTTGGCCCATGACATTTTCACGAGTTAGTAAAGCGCTGCCCTCAAGGATGACGCCGATACCCTCCATAGGATCTCCAGCGAGGGCTATAAAATCGTTTTTTTTGTAACTGTGGATGATAACTTTGGCATTATTTAAATAGCCACGCAGCTCTGGCTCTCCTAATGTATTGAATAAAGGACATTTCACGAGGGTGGGCATATATTGATTAATGATATCGTTTGAAAGTATTTGTTTCATAGGCACCTCCGGTGTGATAAAGTCTATAGCAATTAAAAATGATTATTGTATAATAATATAGTTAGATCGAATGGTCTACCTGTTCCAAAAGGGGAGCAAGGAAAATTTTTGAAAAAGTTTTTATTTGTTGCTCAAGCTACAGAAATTGTATCATCTTTACGTTATACTTTCAAATGTAATCAATCAGACACCTGATAATTCATCAGTGTAATGTATAGGTTTGATATTATCTAGCTTGTATGCGAGAAAGTCTCGCAAAGGAGGATTTTTAAATGAGCATGTTCTGTTATCAATGCGAACAATCTGCAGCACCAGGCGGCTGTACTGTACAAGGTGTATGTGGTAAAACTGCACCAGTTGCTAACTTACAAGACGAATTAACTGCTGCTTTAGTTGGTTTAGCACGCGCTTTAGACGTAAAAGGCCAAACTAAAGAAGGCGTTGACTATTTAATGCGCGGTTTGTTCATGTGTGTAACAAACGTAAACTTCTCTGAAGATCGCGTTCAAGAATTCATCGACGAAGTAAACGCTTATCATGCAAAAATCGATAGCGCAGCACAAAACTTCGATTGGGAACAATTGTGGAAAGGTGAAGAAGATATCGTATCCCTTCGTTCCACTTTATTGTTAGGTATGCGTGGTATGGCTGCTTATGCATGGCATGCTGCACGCCTTGGCTTCCATGATGCTGACGTTGATGCTTGGTTCATCAAAGGCATGGTAGAATTCGCTAAAGACCACAGCGCTGAAGAATGGTTGAACTTGTTGATGGAATTCGGCCAAATCAACTTGAAATGCATGGCTGTTCTTGATAAAGCTAACACTGAAACATACGGTACTCCAGTACCAACTACAGTACCTTTGACTGTAGAACCAGGTCCTTTCATCGTTGTAACTGGTCATGACCTTCACGACTTGAAACAATTGTTGGAACAAACTGACGGTAAAGGTGTAAACATCTATACTCATGGTGAAATGTTGCCTTGCCACGCTTACCCTGAATTGAAAAAACATCCTCAATTAAAAGGTAACTTCGGTACTGCATGGCAAAACCAACAAAAAGAATTCGTTGACGTTCCTGGCGCATTCTTGTTCACTACAAACTGCATTATGCCACCAAAAGAAAACTACAAAGCTAATATCTTCACTACAGATATGGTAGGTTTCGATGGTTGTGCACATATCGAAGAAAAAGAAGATGGTACTAAAGACTTCTCCGCAGTTATCAACCGTGCTATCGAATTGGGCGGCTACAAAGAAGCTCAAGAATTCACTGGTATCAACGGTGGTCACGAAGTAACTACTGGTTTCGGTCATGGCACAGTTTTGGGCATTGCTGATAAAGTAATCGACGCTGTTAAAGCTGGCGCAATCAAACACTTCTTCTTAGTTGGTGGTTGTGACGGTGCTAAAGTAGGCCGTAACTACTACACAGAATTCGTAAAACAAACTCCAGATGATACTGTAGTATTGACATTGGCTTGTGGTAAATTCCGTTTCAACGACCTTAACATCGGTGAAATCGGTGGTATCCCTCGTATCCTTGATATGGGTCAATGTAACGATGCTTACTCCGCTATTCAAGTAGCAGTAGCTTTGGCTGGTGCATTTGAATGTGACGTAAACGACTTGCCATTAACATTGGTATTGTCCTGGTACGAACAAAAAGCGGTATGTATCTTGTTAACATTGTTGGCATTGGGTATCCGCAACATCTACATCGGACCTTCCTTACCTAAATTCTTCTCCAGCAATGTATTGAACATTTTGGTAGAAAAATTCCAATTACATCCAATTACAACTCCAGAAGCTGACATGAAAGCTATCTTGGGCTAATCGGATCCATTAATCTGTTAACCACAGTCCTACTTCCCCTCTCTTTTATGATTTAGGACTGTTGTTATAAATAACGCACCTTAGGTTCGCCTAAGGTGCGTTTTTTACTATTTTTTTGAAAGCTATATCTTAGTGGCTGTATATTGATGGGGCCCAGTTTTGTATCTACAACTTAGTTAAAAAGGAAAGACTATACTTCTTTGCTCCTCGTGACCTGATGTCGCTGCATAAGTATAGTCTTTCCTTTTTATAACTGTAGATAAGAAGGCGTCCCATCAATATACTAATTCTTAAATAGCTTTCACCAAAATAGTACTTGGAGAGGGATGCGGTTTGCACTCAATAGGTTGTGCCCATTAGCAGAAAGGTTCGTGGAAAATAAGTTCCATCAATATACAAACTTATAAAATAATGTTTTTCAAAATAGTAACGTAGAGTGGGGATGTCGATGTATACGTATAGTCCTCTGTAGAAGTACAATTATGCCTCTAATGTGCATATAGACATTAATCAATATCGATTGTTATACTATAGGTAAAGTAAGATTTTTTCACATTGTTTATGTGTATATAGAGGCGTGTATGAATAGTATTTTTGATATTATAGGGCCTGTTATGATCGGTCCGTCTAGTTCGCACACAGCGGGTGCTGCGCGGCTAGGTAAGATGGCGCGGTGTATTTTCCGTTCCACACCTAAAAAGGTAGATTTAACCTTATATGGCTCTTTTGCAAAGACCTATAAAGGTCATGGTACAGATCGTGCTTTGATTGGCGGTCTATTGGGGTTCAAAGAGGATGATACGAATATTCGTATTGCTCATAAATTGGCTGAGAAAGAGGGGATGGAGTATAACTTTATCGAGTCTCCTCTCGATGTAGGTCATCCTAATGTAGTTCGTTTTGATATGTACGATGAACATAATCGTCATATGACTGTTATTGGTCGTTCTCTTGGTGGTGGTCAAATTATGATTACCGAAGTAGATGGCAATGATATGTCTATTACTGGCGATGAGTTTACCCTTGTCGTATTTCATGAGGATAGACCTGGTGCCATTTCTCTTGTGAGCCAAGCATTGAGTGAGTCCGATATTAATATTGCTACGATGCGTGTATTCCGTAAGGGTAAGCATAAGGACGCAGTGATGGTTATTACTACGGATACCGTAGTAAATCCTATTACCGTTCAGTTTATGCGCGAGTTCCCAGGTATCCAAGATGTGATGACCTTTGAAGCGTTATAGGAGGGCGAATGATGAGTTATGCATACGATACAATTGCAGATATTATTCGCTTAGCAGAGGAAAATAATATTTCCTTCGGTGACGTAGTACTGCGTTATGAATTAGAAAATTATGACCGCAGTGAAGAAGCGGTTATTCGTGAAATAGAGCATCGGTTAGACATCTTTGAAGGGTCTATTCAAGATGGTATAGATTATGCGGAGAAAACGGCCTCTGGTATGTCCGGTGGTCAGGCAGCACAGCTTAACGGTCAAACTCCTAGATTTATGAGTGAGATTGCGTATAAAGCAATGACCTATGCTATTGCTGTAAATGAAGCGAATGCTAAAATGTTCCGCATTGTTGCTTGTCCTACAGCAGGCTCTTGTGGTGTTATGCCTGGTGCTGTGAAAGCCGTAGCTGATCATTACAAGTTAGATAGAGCCACTGTAGTAAAAGGTTTCTTGGCCGCTTCTGGCATTGGCAATGTAGTAGCTAATCGCGCTTGTGTTGCTGGTGCAGTTGGTGGTTGCCAAGCAGAAATTGGTACTGCTGCTTGTATGGCTGCAGGTGCCATTGTAGAAATGATGGGCGGAACGCCACGTCAAGTCGGCCATGCTATTGCATTGTGCATGAAAAACTTATTAGGTCTAGCTTGTGATCCTGTGGCGGGTCTCGTAGAGGTACCATGCGTGAAACGGAATGGATTCTATGCAGTTCATGCTATTACGGCATCTGAATTGGCGTTGATGAATATTGAAAGTCAAATTCCACCAGATGAAGTTATTGAAGCGATGAATAATATTGGTCGCGCTATGCCAGCTGCATTGCGTGAAACAAGTGATGGTGGCCTTGCGGTAACACCGACAGGTACAGCTATTGCAGAACGAGTGCAATCCTTATAGGATTGCACTTTTTTCATGCTTTCATTTGTAGTAAAATAAAGATTAGACTAGTTTAGAAAAGGGGGTGTGCATGATGGAACAAGCAAATCGAATATTGACTGTACTAGAAGAGGCTGGCTATGAAGCGTATATTATAGGTGGAGCTGTACGCGACATATTAATGCATCAAAAGCCTCATGATTTCGATATTGTGACGTCTGCACGTCCTGATACGGTCATTGATGTTCTCCGCAGTCATGATATTCAAACCACAGACCTTGTGGGTAAATCCTTTGGTGTTGTGGTGGCAACATTAGAAGGTAAGCAGTATGAAATCGCTACGTATCGAACAGAGCGATATGGAGCAGATAGTCATCGGCCGGAAGAAATAGCCTATGCCGATACCTTAGAGGAAGATGTACTGCGCCGTGACTTCACGGTTAATGGCATGGCTATGAACCGCTATGGTGAGGTCATAGACTTAGTAGGGGGACGCCGAGACATTAAGCATAAAACGTTGCGCACTATTGGCGATCCGCAGAAACGTTTTGAAGAGGATGCATTGCGATTATTTAGAGCCTGTCGCTTTGTAGCAAAGCTAGATTTTTTACCGAACAAAGATCTTTTAGAGGCTATGCCAAAGGCCTTTCATCGTGTACCTGGATTATCTCTCGAACGAGTTCGCAGTGAACTGGATCGATTGATGCTAGCGCCTGCTGTAGCGAAGGGACTTGATGTATTGGTGCAATCGCGATTGGCCGAATGCTCTTGCCGCGTCGTAGAAAATGGGGTGGCTCGTGAAGTTCCTATTTTACCGGAGCTATATCATCTTGTGAATTTACCACAAGAAAAAGACTTTCATGAATTTGATGGTTGGTATCATACATTGGCCGTTGTATCTCATACAGAGCCAGACTTAACATTGCGTTGGGGCGCTCTATTACACGATGTGGCGAAGGGGATGCCTACGGTGCGAGCTGTTATTGATGGCCGATTGACAGATCGTGGCCACGATACATTAGGCGCTGAGATGACAGAGACGTTGCTCACCCGTTTAGGGTATCCGAAAGCCTTTGTGCGCCGTGTAGCTTGGATTGTAAAAAACCATATGCGCTTTCACTATTTTGTACAAAATGGAGAAGCTAATGAGAAAAAGTGGATCCGTAAAGAGGCTCGCAGTGGTGAGTTCCGGGATAGTCAAATTATGCGGACCGCATGGGAGCAATTAGCTAAGGTTTGTGCTGCCGATGTATTAGGCTGTGGGAAGCCCTATGCATCGACTGATGGTACATTAGCCTTTGGGGAATGTATGGCGGACCTTAGTTTAGAGATGCCTATCCATACAAAGGATTTAAACTATGATGAACGAGTTATTCAGCTTGCAGGGAAAAAAGTGGGGGAAGGATTGCAGTATTTATTAGGTCAGGTGCAAAATGGAGTGATTCCTAATGAACCAGATGCACTATATGATGCATTAGACCATAAGTTACGCCGTCCAGTGGAGAAATGATGAAGTTATTAAATAAAGCGTTACTACGCATGAGTGATTGGAGTCGCACTACATGGTGCCTTGCCATACTCATGACAGTTGCTTTCGTCCTTGTTGGGCGTTTAGCACAGTTACAGGTCTTTGATACCTTTGACCTGGAGAAGAAAAACTTATTACAAGTTCAGGTGGACAGAAAACTACAATCGCCACGCGGTACAATCTATGACCGTAATGGTAAGCCGTTGGCCATGAGTGTGGTTACAAAATCTTTATATGCGGATCCGAAGATGATTAAGCAGTCTCCTCAAGAGATTGCAGAGCTCATATCGCCCTATGTAACGATGTCAAAAGAGAATATTGTGAAAGCTTTGCAAGAGGATACCGCCTTTGTCTGGTTGAATCGTATGATGGATGCAGACAAATCAAAAGCGGTACAACAAGTTATTAAGGATAATAATATTGCAGGCCTCAATTTCGTTGAAGAATCTAAGCGCTATTATCCAAATGGTGTCTTAGCGGCACAAGTATTAGGCTTTGTCGGCACTGATGATAAAGGTCTTGATGGGCTAGAAATGGTTCTTGATGACGAGCTAAAAGGTGGCGTGCAACAAGAAATTGTAGCTACTGATAATAAAGGGAATGCCATCTTTGGTTCCGTATTATCTAAATTTTTACCAGATAAGGGTAAAAGCGTAACCTTAACCATCGATGCAACAATTCAATTTATTGCAGAACGCGCTCTTGATAAGGCGATGGTTGATACAGGAGCTAAGCATGCCAGCGTTATCGTTATGGATCCAAAGAACGGTGAAATATTAGCGATGGCCAATCGTCCAAGTTATGATCCTAATAACTACAACCAAAGTGGTGAAGAGGCTTTCAAAAATATTGCGGTTACCAATTTATATGAACCAGGCTCTACATTCAAACCTATTATTGCATCTGCAGCTCTTGCAGCAGGCAAATGGAAGTTAGACACTGTGTATAACGATAAAGGGGCCTTCGCTGCCAATGGACATATCATTAGAAACTGGAATGGTGAGGGATATGGTCCTGTTCGTTTGCTAGATATTTTGAAGTACTCTATTAATACTGGTATGGCTGAAATTGGTACATTAACAGGTGCAGATATTCTCTCGAAATATGTACGTGATTATGGCTTTGGCTCTGAAACAGGTATTGAATTGCCTGGTGAAGGAGCAGGTATTTTGTATAATCCAGAGGATATGAGTAAGCTAGACGTTGCTACAATGTCTATCGGTCAAGGTATTGCGGTTACACCATTACAAATGGTTCGCGCCTTTGGTGCACTTTCTAATGGTGGGGCTATGATGAAACCACATATCATCAAGTCTTATAGTAACTCTCAAGGCGATGTAACAAGTACGACTGAAACATCTGTTGTGGGACAACCAGTTCCGGCGGAAACCGCTAAAACCATTGTAGATATTCTAGAAAAAGAAGTATCCGAAGGTGGCGGTACAAAAGCGATGGTAGAAGGTTATCACTTCGGCGGTAAAACTGGTACGGCGCAAAAACTAGATACCAAACATGGCGGTTATCTCGACGGACAATACATTGCGTCCTTTATTGGTTTTGGCCCTGTAGAGGATCCAAAATTTGTAGTTCTTGTCGTTATTGATGACCCACAAAAGGGTTCTTTTTATGGTAGCCAAATTGCAGCCCCTGTATTTAAGGACATCGTATCTCAGCTTGTACGGTATTACCAAATGAGTCCGTATGTTAAAGAAAGTACACCAGTAGCTGTTAAAGCTGCTAATACATTACCTGAACCAAAACCGGGAAGTGATGGTTCTGTTACATTGCCTAACTTTACTGGTTTTACTTATGGTGAAGTACGTGATTGGTTACATAAGGCGGGACTTGCCTTTAAACCGGATGGAACTGGTACGGCTACATCTCAAGATGAAAGTAGCGGTACAACTGTTCAGGCTGGTACAGCAATTACTGTCCATTTCCGCAGATAAAACGAATTCGGTCATAATTAGAAATTATAGACAGTTCGTTATATAATAGAATAAGAGACTTAGGTGCCTCTCAGGAGGCACCTTTTTTATAAATAGTTTGAATGAATGGAGATACACATGATCGAATTACGCGGTAAAGCAGTAGCAGATGCTCACAAGGCGATTTTACAAGAAAAAGTTGCAGCAGTAGGAGACTCTGTAATTACTATGGCAGTATTACTTGTTGGTGAAGACCACGGTGCTCATATGTATGCTACATTTATGGAAAAGACAGCAAAGAATTTTGGCTATAGCTTTGTATTAAAACAATTACCTGAAACGGCTACACAGGATGAAGTGGTGGCAGCATTGCAAGAATTAAATAATGATGCGGCTGTTCATGGAATTTTACCGTTAATGCCGATGCCTAAACACATTGATACTGAGGCTCTTATCGATATGCTAGATCCTAAAAAAGATATCGATGGTTTAACTACGTACAATATTGGTCTTGTAACTGCTGGCAAAGGTGGCTTTGCTCCTTGTACAGCAAAGGCGTGCATGGCAATTTTAAACCACTATGATATTCCTGTGGAAGGCAAACATGTGGTTGTAGTTGGTCGTAGCCAAGTTATCGGTAAACCAGTAGCTCTTATGACTCTCGGTGCAAATGGTACGGTTACAATTTGTCATTCCAGAACTCCTGATTTGGCAGAGCAAGTAAAACGAGGCGATATTGTTATTGCTGCAGCGGGTCGTGCTCATATGATTACAGCAGATATGATTAAGCCAGGTGCTGTTGTTATCGATGTAGGTATAAATGAACTGGAAGGTAAGACGGTAGGCGATGTTGATTATGAAGCGGTAAAAGATATTGCATCTGCAATTACTCCGGTGCCCGGTGGTGTAGGCTCTGTAACGACTACTATGATGCTTGAAGCTGTATATGAGGCATACCATGCATGAGATGTCTATAGCAGAAGGCATACTTGATGTAGCCCTCGATACGTTACGCCAATACGATGCATCTGTGATCCATTCCGTTCAACTCGATTTGGGCCTTATGAGTGGAGTAGAGCCAGATGCTCTCCTATTTTGCTGGGAAGCCGTTACAAAGGGGACTGCCGCAGAAGGTTCTCGCATAGAAATTAACACAATTCCTATTGAAGGAAAGTGCTTGGATTGTGATAAGACTTTTCCTGTAGAAAATTATAAGTTTATCTGTCCCTATTGTGACAGTCATTTCGTACAAACCATTGGTGGCCGCGAACTACAAGTGACCTCCATGGATATCGATTGATAGAAAGGTTAGGACATGCAAGTTCAAGTTAAAACTAATGTATTGGCAAAAAATGATGCCATTGCAGAGTCCTTACAACAGTTGTTTAAGGAAAAAAATATTTTTGTATTTAATCTATTAGGTTCTCCAGGGGCTGGTAAAACATCTCTGTTAGAGGCAACTTTACATGATTTGAAAAAAGATTACCGCCTTGCTGTTATTGAAGGTGATTTATTTACCGCTAAGGATGCAGAACGTATTCATGAATTGGGTGTTCCAGTTATTCAAATTAATACAGTTGGAGGATGCCATCTAGATGCACAAATGATTCAAGATGCATTAGGTGATCTAAATCTTGATGAACTAGATATGATCATCATCGAAAATGTAGGCAACCTAGTATGTCCTGCAGAGTTTGAGATTGGTGAAAGTATGAAAGTAACCGTGTTATCTGTTACAGAAGGTGAAGATAAGCCTCTTAAATACCCATTAATCTTTAAAGAGTCAAAGGCTATCCTCATTAATAAGATAGATTTATTGCCTTATGTGCCTTTCAAAAAAGATAAGGCTATACAAGACATACGTAATTTGAATCCCACAGGAGAGATTTTTGAAGTAAGCTGCACGGCCCATAATGGGCTAGAGCCATGGTTGACATGGTTGCGTGCGCAATTGGAGAGTAATCGATGAATCATTCTATTAAGAGCCGTATTGTAGCGGCACTTTTAATAGGCTTATCTGCTACAACGGTAGGGTATGCGGCAGAGCCGGCTATTTCCACAGTGAAACCGACGGCTGTAGAAGCTACAGAGGATACAAATGATGCGGCAGCTACTGCTGCACCTGTAGAAACGGCGGAATCTAATGCGGCTGATTCTGTTGCTTATATAGATAATGCACCGATTAAAGCCGTTAAAATTGATACAAAAACAAAGAAGGAAAACACTAAAACAGGTTGGTTGGCCGAACAAATGGCGGTTACCGAGTTTGGTGATTCCATACAGTTTTGGCAAGCAGCTAGCGAAAATGAAGGTTCCTTGCCTAGTGTAACGCAAAATAATTTAGCGGATATCGGCAAGTCCTATACGGCTAATAATTTACCAACTATAGGGTCTGAAGATGATTATGCCATTGATGGGTACCGCTTAGGCGATCAGTTTGTAGCACCTAAAGATGTAGAAAAAACGGTAGTGCGTGATAACTTTACGACGTACTATATGAAAGACTTGGAGGTAACCGTATATACGGGACCTGCTCAAGAACGCTTGATAAATAATCAATTGCGCGGTCAAGGGGCTACCTATTTCTTTGAACCTAATACTATTACTAATATTCATAGTACGAAAAAAGGCGCCCATACTGTACGCGATATAGGCGTGGGTAGTACGCGTATGGAACTGGTATTTGCTTATGGCAGTCCTAATGCGATGTGGCGTGATTTGAAAAATGAAAGTTATATCTTCCTTTATGAAGGTCATTCCGAAAATTCATTGTCTCAAAAAAAGGAATTTAATGGTTCGGTAGAGAATACAAATAATAATAGCCAACAACAATCTATGCTAGGTCAACAGAAAGAATATATTGCTTTCACCATCAAACAAAGCAATGTAGAATCTGTTGATATGATTAGTGGTCAAGTATGGCCAAGATTTGGATTACCTAAAGCTCCGGTATATGATTTCGAAGCTGGTAAGTTGACTGCTGATGATTTTGTATTGCGTGGCTATAAATTGAATGATCATTTTGTTAATGATCCAAATAACGACTGGAAACATCAAGGTATGTTGTTTGGTTCCACCTTTATTGGATATAACGAATATGGTGTAAGTGTTGATAAAAAAAATCTTATCAATCGCGTATTGTTAAACATTTACACACCTACCCGTCGTGGCATCGCGATGGGCGATACTAAGTATCTATTGCTCTTTGTGTATGGTATGCCAACTCGTATCGTTGAATCTACAACAAATGCGGGTACGTCTACCGTATATGAATATAAAAATCCAGCGGCAAGCGATTCATATTTACAGTTTGCCCTAGATGATAAAAACCAATATATCAAATCCGTTATGTTATCTGACCGTCCAGTTAAGTAGGATTGGTCACAGCGAGGAGGCAAAGGATATGGTTACTGTTCAAGATGTAAGAGAACGTTGGGAAAAAATTCAAGGTGATGATGAACGCATATTGTTTATCGTTGGTGGTCCTGGTTCTGGTAAAAGTTTGCTAATTCGTGAATTGTCTGAGCAAAAAGGTTGGAAGTACTTAGAAGCGAAACAACTTATTGAAGAAGAATTTTTGTTAGTACCTCGTGATGAAAGACCACAATTGGCAGAAGAAGTAATTCGCCGTGCATTAAGTCGTAGTGATACAGAAGTGGTGCTCATCGATGGTATTAATGTATTGTTTGCACCGATTTTAAATTTAAATCCTCTTGAACTATTAAAGACTATTAGTAAAACATATCCGATTGTTGTAGGTTGGCGTGGTCATCTCGAAGGTGATCAATTATACTTAGAACACAATAATGATCCAAAACATGCGGTTGTAACAGTTACAAAACCTGAACGTGTTATGGTTATTGATTAATTAAAGCTATATTGATTACTGAGGGCATTATATATTGCCATGAGTTATGACCGCATTTATAAAGGTAGGTGATATCATGGAACAATATATAATTGCCCTCATTTTGGGTATTATAGAAGGTATAACCGAATGCATTCCTGTATCTAGTACAGGTCATATGATTATTATTGGGCATATGCTTAATTTTGAAGGCGCTCATGCCGATGTATTTGAAGTGTTTATTCAAATTGGCGCCATTCTTGCTATATATACACATTATAGACGGACCTTTAATAGCTTTTTAAAACGGAAGAATTGGATTAAAACTCGTGGCGTATCTCTATTACATATTGGGGCAGGTGTGCTACCTGTATTAACAGCGGGCTATCTTTTACAATATATTATTAAAGGGTATCTATTTGGGCCAATTCCTGTCATAGTAGGCCTTGTGCGACCATTGCGGGAGGCATGTTGATTGGATGTACGCGTAGAGCTGCCGCTGATTTTTCTTTTATTATGGCTGTACCTGTTATGATCATTGTTTGTGTATATGATTTGTTACGGGTAATTCATTTACTAAATCTAAATGATATTATTATGTTTGCCATTGGCACATTAGTATCGTATATAGTAGGGTATATTACTGTAAAAGTATTTTTATGGTATTTAAATCGCTCTTCATTATCCTCCTTTGGATATTATAGAATTATTGTTGCTATACTAGCGATTATCTACCTTTATCTATGATTGCCGATGAGGAAAAAATGAAGTTTAAAAAGTTTAGAAAAAATACTTGCATAGGGTATCGTTTCATGTTATTATGATTAAGCACTAAGGGTGACCACAGTGAACGAAAAACTTCAAAAAAGTTTTTAAAAGGTTCTTGACACTTAGTGTGCTAGGTGATACAATTCATCTTGTCGTAATGATGCTGGCGTAGCTCAATAGGTAGAGCAGCTGACTTGTAATCAGCAGGTTGTGGGTTCAATTCCTATCGCCAGCTCCATTTTATTTTTGGAGGGATTCCCGAGCGGCCAAAGGGAGCAGACTGTAAATCTGCCGTCATCGACTTCGAAGG
>OGDM01000463.1_pt1 | contig 12466 bp, 10 predicted proteins | sample 1570491 | NCBI WGS metagenome assembly OGDM01 (sample SAMEA2582159, study PRJEB24529) | metagenome
ACAGCATTTTTTTTCAATTTATTGACCTCCTCAGGACAATCAAAATAAACCTTAAGTAATCGTTTACCTATGTAAACTTGAGGAGTATAGCACCTTTTTTGCAAAAGGTTTGACATATTTTCCCATCAGGGTAAGATTCCCTCAATTTCAATTTCATGTTAATTAGGCATCAATCATGCTCGAATTTGCTCATCAAGAACATATCAAATCTTATTATTTCGACAGTCGAAACCAAACCTTCGAATTACCGTCTCTCAGTCAGCAAGAAGAAGCGGATGTTTGTGTTATTGGTGCGGGTTTCTTCGGTTTATCAGCCGCCCTTGAATTAGCAGAAAAAGGCAAGAAAGTCATTGTGTTAGAAGGCGCAAGAGTGGGATTTGGCGCATCCGGCAGAAGTGGCGGTCAAGCCATTAATGGTTTTGAAGAAGGCATTGACGAATATATTGCTCAAGTAGGCTTTGATAAAGCGAAGCAACTTTGGGATATGTCGCTAGAAGCCATTGATATTATTGATGAACGCATTGCGAAATATGGCATTCAATGCGATTGGAAAAAAGGTTATGCCACATTGGCGTTAAATGAACGTCGTATGGACGATCTCATTGAAATGGAAAAAGCCAGCCACGCGACTTTTGGCTATGACAAAATGCAACTTTGGGATAAAGCCAAACTGAAACAACATCTAGGCAGTGATATTTATGTAGGCGGTTTATACGATAGCAACTCAGGCCACTTACACCCATTAAACTATTGCTTAGGTTTAGCAAAAGCCTGCTTAGATTTGGGCGTGCAGATTTACGAACAATCTCCTGTTGTGGATTTAGTAGAAAAATCAGGCTGCATTGAAGTCAAAACCGATAAAAGTGCGGTCATTTCTCAAGACGTTATTTTAGCTACCAATGCTTATATTGATGCACTACCGAAATCCATTCATCACGGTATTAATCGTAAAATTTTGCCAGTCGAGAGCTTTATTATTGCGACCGAGCCCTTAGATCAAGCCACGGCTGATTCCGTGATCAATAATGGCATGTCTGTTTGCGATAACAATATTTTGCTCGATTATTATCGTTTGAGTGCGGATAACCGTTTGTTATTTGGTAGTGACTCGAGCTCAGAAAAAGATATGGTGCAAATTATGCGCCGCAATATGCTGCATGTCTTCCCACAATTAGAAAATGTCAAAATTGATTATGGTTGGGCAGGACCGATTGATATGACAATGAACGCTAGCCCTCATTTTGGTCGTATCTCACCGCACATTTATTTTGCACAAGGCTATTCTGGACACGGTGTCGCACTCACTGGACTTGCTGGACGCATTATTGCAGAAGCAATTTTAGGTAATGACGAACGTTTGAGAATTTTTGAGGGATTAAAAGTACCTTCGTTTTACGGTGGAAAATACCTCAAAAACTTAGCCACCAAGATCGGCGTACTCTATTACAAATTCCTCGATCGTTATCGTTAATCAAAAAAAGCAAAGGCGTGTTTAATACACGCCTTTATTGTTTCGGTGACATTTAAGGTTTAATGTCTCGCAAAATTGGATTTTGCATGGAAATCAAGGTTTCTGTTGATTGAATCTCATCAATTAACTGGATCTTAGTCGCCAACACGGAATGTAATTCAGCAATCGTGTGTGTCATCACTTTAATAAAAATAGAATAATTCCCCGTGGTGTAATACGCCTCTACCACTTCATCGAAAGTTTCGAGCTTTTTAATCACTTTTTCGTAATCTTTTGCGCTTTTCAAAATAATACCAATAAAGCAGCACACATCATAACCCAGCTTACGCTCATCAATAATCGCTTTTGTGCCTTCAATCAAACCAGACTGGCGCATTTTCTCTACGCGAACATGAATCGTACCTGGACTCACCCCAAAGTTTTTGGCCATTTCAGCATAAGGTGTACGGGCATCTTTAGTCAGTACACGGAGAATTTGGCGATCAAGTGTATCGATATTGTTCATAAAACACTCCTTATTAGATCTTTTTTAAAATATCTTCTTTATTTTTGATAATATTCAACATTTAAAACAATGTAAAGAAATTACTTGAAATAATTTGTTATTTTATTGAATAATACATAATAAATCTTACCAGTTATTATAAGAAGAAGGATAAATATGAAAAAGACGTTTATTTTACAACAACAAGAAATTAGCTTTGTGAAGAACACCTTTACTCAAAACTTGATTGAACAACTTGGCATTATCGAAGTACAAGGTCCAATCCTTAGTGAAGTTGGCAACGGTATGCAAGATAACTTATCAGGCATTGAGAAAGCTGTTCAAGTAAACGTGAAATGTATCCCAAATGCGGTTTATGAAGTGGTTCACTCATTGGCTAAATGGAAACGCCATACTCTCGCTCGTTTCCACTTTAAAGAAGGTGAAGGCTTATTTGTTCACATGAAAGCATTACGTCCAGATGAAGATTCATTGGATCAAACTCACTCTGTTTATGTGGACCAATGGGACTGGGAAAAAGTCATTCCTGAAGGTCGTCGTAACTTTGCTTATTTAAAAGAAACGGTACGTTCTATCTATCGTGCAATCCGTTTAACTGAATTAGCGGTAGAAGCTCGCTTTGACATTCCATCAAGCTTACCGAAAGAAATCACCTTCGTTCACAGTGAAGATTTAGTGAAACGCTACCCAGATCTTTCAAGCAAAGAGCGTGAAAACGCCATTTGTAAAGAATATGGCGCCGTGTTCTTAATTGGTATCGGTGGCAAATTATCAGATGGTAAACCACATGATGGTCGCGCACCTGACTACGATGACTGGACAACAGAATCTGAAAACGGCTACAAAGGTCTAAACGGTGATATTTTGGTGTGGAACGCTGAGTTAGGTAAAGCGTTTGAGCTTTCTTCAATGGGTATTCGTGTAGATGAATCTGCATTACGTTTACAAGTTGGTTTAACCGGTGATGAAGATCGCTTAAAAATGGATTGGCACCAAGATTTATTAAACGGCAAATTACCTCTCACCATCGGTGGTGGTATCGGTCAATCTCGTTTAGCCATGCTTTTACTTCACAAAAAACACATTGGTGAAGTGCAATCAAGCGTATGGCCAAAAGAGATGTTAGAACAATATCAACATATTCTTTAATCGAACGAGAAAATAAAAAAGTGCGATGAAATTTCACCGCACTTTTGTTTTTAGGAAATTGATTAATCTTGTAATGCACCACTGTTAAACATTGGTAATCCCATTGTTTTTAAGCTGTCGCGATAAATACCCAACAAGTCTTTCTCCGTAATTTTTTGTAACTGATCTAACGGTTTATCTAACGCAGCGACTGTTTCAATCACAAGACCTTGTGGACCGGATTCTTGCGTCGCAATTTCAAATAACGCTTGTCCGCGACGAACGTGACTACCCGAACTAATCAACACAGCATGTTTGATTTTATGTTTCGCTAAAGAGTAACGAGAGAAAAGCGCATTTTCAACAGTTGAACGTGCATAGTTATCAGAATAAATACGATTTGCATCCACGCCTTTCTCAATCAACCATTGCTTCATCAAATCCCCTTCGGTTTTATTGTTTTGTGGCACACCGCCTGTCACAATAATTAACGCATCTGGATTTTGATTCGCAATTTCTAGAGTTTTCTCTAAACGTTGCACCAAAATATCATGCATGCTGCCATCTGGGTTTAATGCATAGCCCAATGTAATAATTGCAGATTGTGCAGGTAACTTGGTTTCGAGTTTATCGGTAATTGGCTGATTAGCCGCTTTATCAATCACGGCAAAGACTTTTTCTAATTTGCTCGCACTTTCTGGTGAAAGTTGTTTTAAGCGTTCTAAATGTTTAGTAGTTTCTGCTTGATTGCCTTTAAAACGATTCCATGCCGCCAAGTAAGTGTGGGCTTTCACATCATCTGGCGCCACATCAAGCACTTTTTGGTAAAGCTCAATGGCTTTATCTGTATTACCGTTATAAATATTGGCATTCGCTGCGCCAAACAAAAAATCCACACGATAAGGCTCAAGCTTATACGCTTCCAATAAAAGATCCGCAATACGCTCCATATTAGAAGGAAGTTTCGCCGTAAAACCTGCATTTGACACACGAGCCGGCGAGTTTTGGATTTTCACTGCTTGTTCAAGCAACTCATCCACAACCTGTCTTTGAGTAAGAAGTTGTTGGTAATTTAATTGAGGCTCAAGCACTTTCACTTCTGCCGTGCTGGCAAAGCTGTTGACCGCAAGGGATGAAAGCACAGCAAGTAAGGAAACTTTGAAGATTTTTTGCATAATTAATTCTCCATATTGGATTGAATAACAAAAAGAGCGGTCACTTTTTTTTATCAGTTTCCGCTCTTTTCACTAAACTTGATTCATTGACATACACAATAATGTTAATGGATGGATACAAGTCACGTTAGATGACATATCGATCTGCCATTTACAAGTTTGGCATTCAGAGATTACGTAATCAAATCCGCCTGCATTGATGTTATCGAATAAGTTTTTACCGATAGATTGGGAAACCTCGTAGTTTTCTTCTTTGAAACCGTATGTTCCTGCGATACCACAACATTGTGATGGTAACATCACTACTTCTAAACCTGGAATTTGTTTTAACACTTCCAAGGTGTAGGGTGCCCAACCCGCTTTATCCACGTGACATGCGGTGTGATAAGCCACACGCAATTTCAGTGGTTTAAGTGGTAAAGTTTTACCTTCTTTAAAGAGTTGATATAAGAATGGTGTCACCATGTGAATATGCGGACGAACCTTGGCATTGTCGATACCTAAAATATGATGATATTCATCTCGTAAATTTAAGGTACAACTTGATGCTTCACTGATCACATCCAAGCCATTTTCATCCACCATTTTGCTGATGTAATCGGTGTTAAATTGAGCGATTTTCTTCGCACGTTCTGGGAATTGGTTTACGCTTAATGGCAAGCCACAGCATTTTTCTTTTTCCAATAACACCACACCAATATCCATGGCATTGAATACTTGAATAAATTCTTTGCCCAATTGTGGGTTATTGTAGTTCACATAACAGCCATGATAATACGCCACTTTACGTTCGAATTTTTGTTGGCTTTCCACCATTTTTTTCATATACCAGCTACGGAACGTACCAAAGGAATATTTTGGTAACGTACGATGACGGCTGATTTTTAACGCTTTTTCCAACACAAATTTTGTCGCTTTCAAGCCCGTAATCGTATTCACAATTGGTGCAAGCGGTGTGTTAAGTGAACCCATAATATCGGTGTTACTTAAAATCGCATCACGTAATTTTTGCACTGCGGGCTTGTGTTGTTGAGCAAGGTATTTGTTTCTTGCGCGAACGATAATGTCACCAATTTTTACATCAGACGGACACGCAATTTCACAACGTTTACAGTTAGTGCAGTATTTCAATGCTTCATCATAAAGCTCAGCTGATTTTAAGCGTAAACGCTCACCATCCGGGCCCGATTGTTTTGGACCTGGATAGTTTGGATTTTGACGCGAAACCGGGCACACTGCTGTACACGCCGTACATTTAATACAACTTTCAAAACTCTCATCAAAGGCATGATGATGTTGTGGTGCATTAAGGGATTGTTTTGCATTTTCAATTAATTGTTGAATGTTCATAACGCCTCCTTAATGTGTGTTGTGAAGAATTTCATCAGCAACAGCAAGCGCTGTTATCACTGCTACGCCTGAACCACAACCAAGTTCTAGTGCATTGAAACCACCAATCACATTACCCACCGCATATAAATTCGTTAAAAATTGACCGCTCTTTTGCACTTGGCATTGCGCATTAATCGCCACGCCCGCAGATTGATACGGTTGTGGATTTGAGAAACGGTGATTAGTCCAAGTAAAACGATCCGTATCGTTAAAGCCTTCTACACCGATGATGTCAGAATGGAATACGGGTTCGTAGATTTTATCGAATTCAGAAACTAAACCTTTACTGAAGAAACTGCCTGATGCTAAGACGAAGTGCTCTGCCATGATTTCTTCCTCTTCGTGCAACCGCGTTTGAATAGCGCGAACTTTGTTGCCATGAAAATGCGCTTTTAATGCACTATCACCATTCATCATGAGCCCACCTAATTTCTCAAAACGATGACGTAATTGAATACGTTGGCGCATACCTAATAAAGAAGGCGGTAAGGTTGGTAATTCAAATAATGGTAAGCCTGTTGCTTTGCGAAGTGACTCCATAAATTCTTGATTTTCTAAACCGAAACATGCTGGTAAGAAAATTGCTTCTGTGCCTTTCGCGGTTTCTTTCATTTCAGCCACAAGATCATCAAATTTAAGTTTATATTCTAAAACTTGCGCAATGTTCACACTGCGGAACTCACGGGAATTTGCGCGTAACTGATCTAATTCTGGAATATTTAAAAAGCCGGTTTTTACTTCACAATGTGCAAACTGTGGATTCAGCGTAAGGTTATCTGCCAATAATTCTGGTTGGAAATCGTGATAGCCTTCAATGCCTAAAACCGCAATTTTTTTATAAGGGAATGGGGTTTCGCCTTGCACGGTTGGCACGCTATTTGGTGAAAGCCATGCACCACGCAAGCTGCCTAAACCGGTAACGCGAAAATGATTTTCTGCACTTGAGCCAATTAAATCTAAATTTAACGATTCCGCTAATTTTTCAAAATCTTGCGCTTTCGCTAACACGCGTTCAGCACCCATGATACTATAAGGGTGTTGTGGTAATTGAGCTGCAAGTACGGTCAAATTTTCAGAAACATTTTTAACAAATGCACCATTTGGTAAACGGCTTAATAAATCTAATGAGCCGGATGCAAAATCAATCGCTGCTTGGCCGTTATTGATGATGACACAACGTTTGCCTTGTTCTTGTAGAGCGATGCCGCAAGTTAAACCTGCAAGGCCGCCACCAATAATCACTACATCAAAATTCATTGTTATCCGTCCCTTGCTGTTTGTCAGTTTCAAGCGGTTGAACATCGTTTAAGCCCAACACGCTACCATACATCCATGAAGTAAATTCGGCTTCACGAATCGCTTCACCCCATGCAATAGGCTCAATACCGCGCCAACGCTCCTCCATGAAAGCGGTTAATTGTGTGGTCGATTGACGAGGTGTTGCCACTTCAAAACGGTTCATTAACCCCGCTGCACGGCATGCGCAAAGCTCAGCTTGGCAAGTACCCATACCTACACGAGTACGGCGACGTAAATCCACTAAGTTATTGACATTTAATTCATCAACGGCATAACGTACTTCACCCGCTGTTACTGCTTCACATTCACACACCATTGAACGATCGAGACGTTCTTTATCTAATAAACGAGTAGCACGGGAACCATGACGGTACACGGCTGAATAACGAATCGTACTTGGAAGTGAAATAACTTTCTGATTGGTTTCTGCGCGGCTTTCGGTTGAACCCGGCAATGGACGCTCAGCGGTTGTACAACGTGCGGTTTTGTTGAGTTTTTTACAAACAAGATCCGTTGCCCATTCTGCCATTAGGCGATAAGTCATTAATTTACCGCCAGTGATCGTGATAAAGCCGTCTAAGCCATCACGCTCTGCGTGGTCAAGCAACACGATACCTCGACTCACGTTACGACCAGATGGGTCATCATCAGACGCGACTAACGGACGTACACCGGCATAAGCACGTAATACGCGAGTATGACGCAAGCTTGGTGCAAGTTTTTCCCCCTCACGGAATAAGATATCTACTTCTTCTGGGGTGACTTCCATGTTATCGATTTGATCGTAAGGAATACGGCTAGAGGTTGTACCGATAACACAAATGGTATCACCTGGCACAAGAATGTCCGCATCCGCCGGTTTACGGCAACGGTTAATGACCATTTTGTTGATGCGGTGCCCCATGACAAGTAATGCGCCTTTTGCTGGGAACATTTTGATTTTGAGATCCGCATATTCTGCGATACCTTGTCCCCAAATACCACCCGCATTGACGACTAATGGCGCAAAGAATTTACGATTTACACGATTTTTGTGATCGTAAACATCCACACCGATCACTTTTCCACCTTCGCGAATTAAGCTTTTTACTTCACAATAAGTGAACATTTTCGCGCCATTTTCGGTGGCATCCATCACGTTGGAAGCCGTTAAACGGAAAGGATCGATTGAACCATCTGGCACCACAACGGCACCCACTAAATTAGGGTTGACTGATGGTTCCATAATTTGGGCAAGTTTAGGATCAATGGCGACAGCTTCAATACCGGATTTGGTACAACTTTCGATGAAGGTTTTTTGATAATCAAGGGAATCTTCAGGTAAGGTGATAAATAAACCTTCTGTTTCATCCACACAGTGACGAGCGATATTGCGCAGAATTTTATTTTCTTTAATACATTCTTCTGCTGATTCCTGATCGTTCACGGCATAACGCGCACCACTATGTAACAAACCGTGGTTACGACCTGTTGCGCCTGTCGCAATATCACGACGCTCTAATAAAATACAGTTAATTCCACGCAATGCGCAGTCACGTGCAATCCCCGCACCTGTTGCACCGCCACCAATGATAATCACATCCGTCGAGATAGGTGAAAAATCACCCACATCACGATACATATTAGGCGATAATCCCATTGTTACCCCCAAAGCCAAAATATTAATAAAAAGAAACGTAAAAACTGTTACAAATTCCATGGCTATTGTATGGGAGAGCGGTTAAATTCACAACATTTTGAGCGAAAAAGAAAGCTGTTTTGTGAGACAGATCACACAATTTTCGAATTCGCTCATTTGTTAAAAAATATTTTGTGAAATACATCACATTTTTGAATTATTTCTCTTTTTAATTTCTATTTTTATTTTATTATGCACGCTATCCCCAGCATGGGGGTGGACTCATAATTAAAATGATATTGGAGAGAAATTATGTTTGGACCATTTAAACCCGCTCCGCATATTGCGGAACTTCCAGCGGAGAAAATTGATTCCACGTATAAACGCTTACGTTGGCAAGTGTTTGCAGGGATCTTCTTTGGTTATGCTGCTTACTATTTTGTACGTGCAAACTTTGACTTAGCACAACCCGGTTTAATTCAACAGGGCTTGTACACTAAAGCGCAACTAGGTGTTATCGGCTCAGCGGCTGGTCTTGCCTACGGTTTATCTAAGTTCGTAATGGCAGGTATGTCTGACCGTTCGAACCCTCGCGTATTCTTACCATTTGGTTTATTGCTTTCTGGTCTTTGTATGACCATGATGGGTTTATTCCCATGGGCAACCTCTGGCGTTGCCATCATGTGGGTAATGATCTTCTTAAATGGTTGGTTCCAAGGTATGGGTTGGCCTCCATGTGGTCGTACAATGGTACACTGGTGGTCTAAATCAGAACGCGGTACTATCGTATCTATCTGGAATACCGCGCACAACATCGGTGGTATGATGCCGGGTGCAATGGTGCTATTAGCAAGTGCCGTCTTCTTCAGCACTCATGGTGTCGAAGCACAAGCAAAAGACATTTGGCAACAATCCCTCTACTATCCGGGTATTGCGGCAATGCTCTGTGCAATTCCAGTTTACTTCGTGATGCGTGATACTCCACAATCTTGTGGTTTACCATCAATCGAAAAATGGCGTAATGACTACCCAGATGACTATAACGAAAAAACTTACGAAAACGATTTAAGCACAAAAGAAATCTTCGTTACTTATGTATTGAAAAACAAATTGTTATGGTACATCGCGATTGCTAACGTATTCGTATACTTAATCCGCTACGGCGTATTGAAATGGTCTCCGGTTTACTTAAGTGAAGTAAAACACTTCAACATCAAAGGTACTGCATGGGCTTACACAATCTATGAATTAGCAGCAGTTCCAGGTACATTATTATGTGGTTGGGTATCAGATAAAGTCTTCAAAGGTAAACGTGGTTTAACCGGTTTCATCTTCATGATCTTAACTACCGCAGCAGTTGTAGCATACTGGATGAACCCAGCTACACCTGAAGCAGAGCTTGCAAACTATGCAGCTTGGTATGAAAACCCATATCAATTAACTGACTTCATCTTAATGACCTTAATCGGTTTCTTAATCTACGGTCCTGTAATGTTAATCGGCTTACACGCTCTTGAGCTTGCACCGAAAAAAGCAGCAGGTACAGCAGCAGGTTTCACCGGTTTATTCGGTTACTTAGGCGGTACAGTATCAGCGTCAGCTGTTATCGGTTGGGCAGCACAACACTATGGCTGGGACGGCGGTTTCTACGTCATGATCGGTGGGGGTGGCTTAGCGGCGTTATTACTCTTCATCGTAATGGTTGAAGAAGGTAAACACAAAGCTAAATTAGGCGATACCTACGGTAAATAATCTATAAATTAAAGGCGACAGGCGAAGGCTTGCCGCCTTTTTTATTACAAAAAACAACTGAATTTTTAACCGCACTTTAAAAGGAGATAATGTGATGAAATTGAATAAATTAACCATTATGTTAGGGGCGGCAGTTATGACAAATGCAGCATTCGCAAATCAAACTTGTGAAGCGCCTTATCGTTCAGCCCTCCCCGCTTATACTTATAAATTAGACAAAGTACTCGAAGTCAACGGACGTCAAGGCATTACCACTGATGGTAAATATTTATATGTATCAGGCAGTAAAACCCTATCTAAATACGATATGGACGGAAAACTGATTAAAGAAAATAAAGATCCTTTTGTCGGCTACCAAAAAGAAGCCAATCACATTGGCGACATTGATATCTACAACAATGAACTTTATGTTTCCTCCGAATGGTTTGATGCTGGCGTAGGTAAAAATATTCAAATTGCTATTCACGATCCTGAAACCCTCGCATTAAAAAGATCAGTTGATTTTAATCCTGAGTCAGGTCAAGTCGAAGTTTCCGGCATCACCGTAGATACCGTTCACAATTCAGTTTGGATGGCATCTTGGGTTGGTGAAGAAAGTGGCCGTTATTTATATGAATATGATCTTTCAACGGGTAAATATAAACGTAAAGTGCATTTACAAGCTGTTCCACAATGGATTCAAGGGGTTTATGCCTATAACGGTGATCTCTACGTCACATCTGATGATGGTACGGCGGATGAAAAGGAACCCGATCATATTTATCGTGTAGAAATTTCAGATAAAAATAATGAAGCTCGCGTTGTTTTAGAAAAAACATTGAATGACATTCGAGATGTCGGCGAAGTTGAAGGCTTGAATGTGAATCCGAAAACAAAACAACTGCTTGTCCATGCAAACCGAGGCAAACAAATTGTGTTAGGGATGCCAAAAGGATTTTATCCAGGATATGACCGTGAAATTAGTGAAATCTATTTTTACGACATGAAACCAAGATGTAATAAGTAAATCAAGGAGAACACACAATGAAACTCAAAACTTTAGCGCTTTCTTTATTAGCTGCAGGCGTACTTGCAGGATGTAGCGCACACTCTTCTGTGGACACGATGAAATCAGACAAAATTATCATTGCTCACCGTGGTGCAAGTGGTTACTTACCAGAGCATACACTTGAGTCTAAAGCGCTTGCATTTGCACAACATGCAGACTACTTAGAACAAGACTTAGCGATGACAAAAGATGGTCGTTTAGTGGTTATCCATGACCACTTCTTAGATGGCTTAACTGACGTGGCGAAAAAATTCCCAAATCGTCATCGTAAAGATGGTCGTTACTACGTAATCGACTTCACCTTAAAAGAAATTCAAAGTTTAAATATGACTGAAAACTTTGAAACTAAAGATGGTAAACAAGTTGCAGTATATCCAGGTCGTTTCCCACTTTGGAAATCACACTTCAAAATCCATACTTTTGAAGATGAGTTAGAATTTATCCAAGGTTTAGAAAAATCGACTGGTAAAAAAGTGGGGATCTATCCTGAAATCAAAGCACCTTGGTTGCACCACCAAAATGGCAAAGACATTGCAGTTGAAACCCTTAAAGTGTTGAAAAAATACGGTTACGACAAGAAATCAGACATGGTGTACTTACAAACCTTCGACTTCAATGAGTTAAAACGTATCAAAAACGAATTGCTACCAAAAATGGGCATGGATTTAAAACTTGTTCAATTAGTGGCATACACCGACTGGCATGAAACTGAAGAAAAAGATGCGAAAGGCAAATGGGTGAACTACGATTACGATTGGATGTTCAAACCAGGTGCAATGGCTGAAGTGGTGAAATATGCGGACGGCGTTGGCCCAGGCTGGTATATGTTAGTAGATAAAGAAAAATCTAAACCAGGCAACATCGTGTACACCCCATTAGTGAAAGAACTTGCACAATACAAAGTGGAATTACACCCATATACTGTGCGTAAAGATGCGTTACCTGAATTCTTCACTGACGTAAATCAAATGTACGATGCGTTATTGAATAAATCTGGTGCAACCGGTGTATTCACCGACTTCCCAGATACTGGCGTTGAGTTTTTGAAAAAACAAAAATAATACGTAGATAAAAGTAA
>OGDM01000464.1_pt1 | contig 12424 bp, 12 predicted proteins | sample 1570491 | NCBI WGS metagenome assembly OGDM01 (sample SAMEA2582159, study PRJEB24529) | metagenome
TTTCGAGGTGAAGATAGATTATGTGGATATTTCCGCCGAGGAATTTGAGCAGAAAATGGCAGAATTTTCGGCGGATTTAGATAAGCTCTTTGCGGAATCTGCTGAATTGGAAAAAGAGATTAAGGAGAAGCTGAAATCTCTAAGATTCAGTGATGTAAATTGATAAACACCACTTATTTCCCTTAAAAGCCTTTAGTTAGTATGGATAAGAAATTAAGCGTACAGAAATATAAAATGAAACTGATTAATGACTTATTCATATCTAAAGGCTATTTATCATTAGCGTAATATATCGACCATTTACCTTATACCATCCAAAATATGGATCAACGGGATAGATTACAGTAATACTGTGACCATAAAAATTTTTTAGATCAAAAGTTAAGGTATCTTTAAGAAACTTACGGCGATAACCGCTCTCTCTCCCATTTTCCATCATTGAATAAATAACAAATTCTGTCATGCAATCGACTTGGGCGACCTTGCCAGAATTCGATACGATCAGGAATCACAAGATAACCACCCCAATGTGGTGGACGAGGTACGTTTAATGGGTGTTTTGCTGCAATCAGTGCCGCTTTCGCTAATAAAGATTTGTGGCTAGAAATGACCGCACTTTGCTCGCTGGCCCAAGCGCCAATTCGGCTGGTGTAAGGGCGAGTTGCAAAATATTCATCTGATTGTTCAGGCGAGATTTTTTCAGCTTTGCCCTCAATGCGTACTGAACGTTCTAATTCAGGCCAAAAGAATGTCAGGGCGACGAAAGGATTATGTTCTATAGCTCGACCTTTTCGGCTGTGATAATTTGTGAAAAATACAAAGCCTTGTTCGTTCACTTCTTTCAACAGCACCATTCGACTTGTTGGTCGTCCGTCTTCATTGACCGTCGCAACATTAACACCTGTTGGCTCATTTACTTTGGCGGTAATAGCCTCATTGAGCCATTTTTCAAATTGTTTTATCGGATTAGGATCGCAATCATGCTGAGAAAGCGCCTGTTTGCAATAATCCTCACGAATATCATGTAAGTCCATTTTCTTTCTCCTTTTGCTTGAAAACAAAAAGCCCTTGCAACTGCAAGGGCTAGTATAGTCCGTTAATTATTTACCATCAACACTCACGCCATAAAACGCATCATAGCCAAATGGGCTTTGTACATAGCCTTTTACGCGAGGGCTTAGTGGTGCGAAACCAACAGAGTGTGCAACTGGAATCCATGGTGCTTGATCGTGGAAAATTACTTGTGCTTGTTTATAAAGCGCTGCACGTTCTTCTTTATTTGTTAAGCCAATCGCTTTATCTAATAAGGCATCAAATTCTGCATTTTTGAAACGCGCAAAGTTTGAGTTGCCAGCATTAGCACTTGCAAGTAATGGAGAAAGGAAGTTATCCGGATCACCGTTATCACCTGACCAACCGAAGATACCTGCTGTTAATTCGCCTGCTTTAGCACGTTTTTGATAGTCAGCCCATTCAAACGTTACTGGATTTGCTTTTACGCCAACTTTCGCCCAGTCTGCCATCACAAGTTCAGCCATACGTTTTGGATTTGGGTTAGACGCACGTACCACCGGTTGAATCCAGAAGTCCGTTTCAAAACCGTTTGGATAACCTGCTTCCGCTAAAAGTTGTTTCGCTTTCTCTGGATCATACGGATAATCTTGGATTTCGTCGTTATAGCTCCAAATTGTTGGTGGCAATGGATTTTTCGCTGCCGTACCCGCACCTTGATAAACCGCTTCAATAATCGCTTTTTTATCTACTGCATAATTCAATGCTTGACGCACTTTTACGTTATCAAACGGTGCTTTTTCCGTATTGAATGCGATATATGCCACGTTCAAACCTTTTTGTTCCAAAAGCTGTACTTTTGGATCAGTTTTCATTTTGGCTAAATCCGCCACATTCGGGAAGAGAATTAAATCACAAGAACCCGTTTGTAACTTCGCATAACGCGTCGTCGCATCTGGTACGATGCTAATCACTAAACGATCAAGTGGTGTACGACCTTTCCAATAGGTTTCATTTGCTACGTATTGTGCCGCTTGGTCAGTTTTGTAATCCACAAAAATAAACGGACCTGTACCAACCGGTTTGTTATCAATCGTTTCTGGTTTACCCGCTTTCAGCATCGCATCTGCATATTCAGCTGAGTAAATAGAAATAAAGTCCATGCCCAAGCTTGCTAAGAAAGTCGCATCTTTTTTATTCAAGGTGATACGAATGGGGTTGTCGTCTACTTTCTCAACTGATTTTAATAAATCTGGGAATTTCATTGCTTTGAAATACGGATAAGTCCCTTTCGATACATTGTGATAAGGGTGGTTAGGATCTAACTGACGTTGGAAAGAAAAGAGCACATCATCCGCATTAAAATCACGTGTTGGCGTAAATTCTTTTGTCGTATGGAATTTCACCCCTTTACGCAAATGGAACGTGTAAGTTAAACCATCGTCACTGATCTCCCAACTTTCAGCCAAGGCTGGCTCAAGATCAGTAGAGCCTTTTTTGAATTCAACCAAACGGTTATACACTTGTTGTGAACTTGCGTTGTAAGATGTACCTTCCATTACTAATGCTGGGCTAAAGCCAAGTGGTGCCTTCGCTGTACAGTACACAAATGTATTATTACCTGAAGGTTTTGCTGTTTCTGCTTTTGCATTTTCTTTTGTCGCAGAACCAGATTGATCACAAGCAGCCAAAAACAAGCTAGCTGCAATAAGAGTTAAGGTCGCTTTTAATTTCATAAGTTTTCCTTCTTTAATCGGGTAAAACACCCAAACATGATATAAAATTTTACCTAAGATATAAGCAAATCAAACTTTTACGAAATAAGAAAAAGATCTTTCTTATAACAAATTAGACTAAGGCATTTAATATTAGCGTTTTTTTCGCAAATGATCCCCGTCTGTTTTGCGTAAATAACTCAATATCCAAACTAATGCAATAGCAAAAACAGAAGTGGTCAGAAACGTGTAACTGAAAGCATGTTGTAATGCATCGCCGTCGTTACCCATGAATTGACGATATAACGTCAAAATAATAGATGCCACAGCGATACCAAATCCGATACCCACTTGTTGCACAATGCTTAGTACAGTTGAGCCTACACCGCTTTGAGCCTGTGATAGATCGCCAACGGTAAGTGTATTAATTGAGGTAAAAATCATCGACATGCAGGCACCGTACCACATCAGATTACATATAATCCACGTCGTTGATGATGTGGTATCAAGCCATGACATGGAAACTGTTGACCCAGCCATTAAAAGTGACGATAAAATTAACGTGGTTTTATAACCTAGCATATTTAAAATATGCCCAATAAAGCGTTTAAATACGACGGACATTAGCGCAATAGGTGCAAGCAACCAGCCTGACTCTTCAGCTGAATAGCCAAAGGAAAGTTGGAACATTAATGGCAATAAGAACGGCACAGCTGAGCCAGAAAGACGAATAAAGATATTGGCTGCAATGCCTAATCGGAATGTTCTTGTATTGAAAAGAGATAACGGCAAAATGGCACGTTCATTACCTTTCGCATAAAAATAGTAGGCGACCAATAATACAATACCAACCGACAATGCACTGTATGTGGTCATATTGTCACGGTGACTTTCTCCGAGTAAATCAAGCCCAAGAGTGAGCCCAACTAAACCAAACGCAAAGAGCAAAAAGCCCGTCCAGTCTAACTTATTCGCATTACCCTTATGATTGCCCATCACTTTAGCCGCAGCCCAAAAGCCTAACATGCCAATCGGAATATTGATTAAGAAAATCCAATGCCATGATGTATGTACCACAAGCCAACCACCTAAAATCGGGCCAAGAATAGGGCCAATCAATCCTGCTGTTGCCATTAAATTCCAGGCATTAATCAATTGATTTTTCGGTACGTTTTGAATAAGCGCAAGGCGAGCGACAGGCATCATAAATGCTCCGCCAATACCTTGGAGAATCCGTGCAAGCACAAGGGTCTCGAGAGAAGTGGCCATCGCACAAGCGACTGAACCGAATACAAAGGTAAAAACAGCTGAACGAAAAACAGTGAGTGTACCAAATTTAGCTGCCGCCCAAGCGGTTAAAGGAATAAATAAGGCAACGGCAAGAGAATAGGCGATAATCGCCATTTGCATTTCAAAGACAGGGGTTTGCAGATCTGTTGCAATGGTGGGTAAGGCAGTATTTAAAATAGTCGCATCCAAGCTTTGCATAAACAAAGCCATGGAAGCTACCCAAGCCAGCCCTTTATAATGCTGGCGTTCTATTACTGCGTCTTTTTCCACCATTGATAAATAAACTCAGCGATCTGTTCAATGTGATTAATATCTAATAAAGTGCGGTGAGTTTCAAGCGAATAATCTGTTGCTAAAGCCAACACGTTTTCATCTAATTCCGGCAAAGGTTTTGTCATCTCTTGTCGATGCAATAGAATCTTTGGAATAAGTTCTTGTTTAAATCCTTCTACCAAAACTAAATCCGTTAAATGACGATCAAATTGTTGGCTTAAATAAGTTAACGAAACCGGCGCTTGAGGCGTTTCTGTCATTAACGCCCAACGAGTATCACACGCCATAATAACTTGCGCAGACCCCGCCTCTTTCATGCGCCAACTGTCTTTGCCCTCTTTATCCACATGAGCGTTGTGATGGCTGTGTTTAATCACTGAAACACGTAGGCCTTTTTTAATTAATTGAGGAAGCAATTTTTCCAGCAATGTGGTTTTGCCACTACCGCTGTAACCTGTGATGCCAAGAAGAGGAAGGGGATTATTCATTGTAAAAACCTTAAGAAAAATGACCGCACTTGATAAAACAAAACCCCGCAGGACGGGGTTTAGCTATCAAAATCCATTAGGTGAAGAAAGTATAGCAAGGGGAAACAAAATAGCAACTTTCTCACTTCTAGTGAATTATTTTAGGAATGTTACACCTTGCACAATTCGCTTAGCAGCGGCAATTGGAAGCTGTCCGATAAAGGTAATTTCTTTATCGCCCATTACTTCACTGTAAATCGTATAAGCCCCTTGTTTCCACGTATTTTCTTTTGCAGCGGTGCTGTCGGCTTTATTGACATAAAGGGTGAAAGTGAAAAGACCATCACTAAATAACGCATTTTCAATCACTTCACCATCTATCACATCTTGATTTTGTCGAACTAAATCAAAACCTTGTGGTAACCAATCAGTTTTCCAATTGATTGAAAGCGATGACTCTTGTTTCCCTTCACTTAAAAGTGGTGGCACTGACACCTTATTAAGGTAATCTGTTAAACCTCGTAGACGATTATCGATATATAACGTGACCACACGGAATTGATCAAGCAACTTACCTTCGCGATCAAGCATATCACCACGCAATAACAAACTATTTTCTTCATCTAAGAAAATGAGATATTGATAGCGAAAATCGTCTTTTGGCACAATGCGAATGGTATCGACAAATCGTCCTGCAATTCGGTCTTTTCCAAGCTTAATAAAATCATAATTCTGACTAAGCTTACTAAAATCAGTACGAATTACTGCAGGTAGTGCATCCACAATTTCACCACTGTTAATTGTGAAAGCACTTGAACCTGGCTGGAAATAGCTGACTAAATTACCGCGTTGGATGATTTCTTGTTGTTCACCATCTAATGTCACCAATTGTGCATACACTTTTTGCCCTTGCTTAATATGACGATAACGGAACGAGTCCATATTCGTTGGCGTAGTTTGCACAAAAGCAATCTCATAATTTAAATCCCGCATTGCTTGCGACATTTTATTTAATGACTGGATTGGCTCTTCTGCAAATGCCGTAAAAGGTAATAAGAATAATCCTAAAAGTGCGGTTAATTTGAGAAACGTTTTTTTCATAAATAAATCAATTGATCCATAAAAAAATTCACCACGCCTAAGGTGGTGAATTATCGATTAATTGCTGTAATTATTTCGCTTGGTTGCTACCCACATTTAAGCTATCTGCATGCATACGACGCTGTAATTCATAGTTTTGCAACATCGTACCAATACGGCGATTTTTTTGCTCAACCTGTTCCGAAGTGGCTACATCTTTGGTCGGAGCGTTGTAACTTACTTCTTGAACAGAACTGTTAAATGGCAAGGTTTGTAAAACTGGGTTTTCAGGTGTAACCGAGGTGCTTTTCGCATTAAATGATTGCACACCTACTACTGCCACCAAACACACACCTGCAGCCACCGCAATTTGTGTCATTGGTGCAAAGAATGCTTTTAATTTTTGCACGAATGGTAAGCTGTCGGCTTCCTCCGGTGTTGGTTGAGAAACAGTAATCTCAACATGTTTTACTTCTTCTAATTCAATTAAATCAGCCATTTTCGCCGTAAAATCAGCACCTAGCAACACTGGTGACTCTTTACGCATAACCGATCTTACTGCGTGATATGCCGCCCAAGATTCTTGTGAATCTTTATCCTGACAGAGTTGTTCCGTCAACTCGGCACTGACTTCTTCTCCATCCATATAGGCTGAAAGTAACTCTTTTTGCATTTTATAAACTCCGACTTTATTTTAACGTTGCATAAGCGGTTGTATTTTGTTCTCAATCACTTCCCGAGCACGGAAAATGCGAGAACGTACAGTGCCTACTGGGCAATCCATTATTTCTGCGATTTCTTCGTAACTTAAACCTTCAAGCTCACGCAAGGTAATCGCGGTTCTTAAATCTTCTGGCAAACTGTGAATGGTATCAAATACCACTTTTTCTAATTCGCTAGATAACATTTCATTTTCAGGGGTATCTACATCACGTAGATGGGTTCCCACATCGTAGCTTTCGGCATCTTCAGCCAAAATATCTTCGCTCGGTGGACGGCGCCCCTGTGCCGTTAAGTAGTTTTTCGCCGTATTTACGGCAATTCGATATAGCCAAGTGTAGAATGCACTATCGCCCCGAAAGGATTCAATGGAACGATAGGCCTTAATAAAGGATTCTTGTACAACATCTGGAATGTCGTTATGAGAAATGTAGCGGGTTAAAAGTCCGGCTACTTTATTTTGATAACGAGAAACCAATAAATTAAAGGCTTTTTTATCGCCTTGCTGCACTCTTTCTACCAAAGCCTGATCTGTTAGCTGTTCAGCCATATATCTCCTATGCTACGTCTAACACGCCTTCATATATTCAAGACAGCAAGCTATTGTTGCTTTATCAGACAGAGTTAAAATTAAAAAGTTCCTTATGTATAAAAAATTTCAAAAAATTAACGAACGTTCGTTTTCTGCACATCCTGGATATATTCAACCATCGCTTGCACTTCAGCATCTTCTGATTGACTGCCATTAAAAAACCACGAAAAAAGCTGTAAATCCGTACTGGCAAGTAAACGAATAAAAATATCTTTTTTATTATCAGTCAGTTGGTCAAAATGCGCTTTATAAAAAGGCATGATAATTTTATCCAACTCAAGCATGCCTCGACGACAATCCCATTCAATGCGGAGTTTATTGTATTTATCCATAATTTCTCCCTAAATCATTGTAATTATACCTGATAAATTAAAAGTGCGGTTAAAAATTACCGCACTTTTTAATCGAAAAAATCGATTATTCTGTCACTTTTGGCTTAATCACCGCATAAATCACGCCAGTTAATAATGCACCTATTGCAATTGCACCTAAGTAGAGTAATGGTTCTGAAACAAACGGAATCACAAATAAACCACCATGTGGTGCTTGCAGAGAAATATTCAATGCCATTGAAATGGCACCGGCAGTTGCTCCACCGATCACCGAGCTAATAATCACACGTAATGGATCGGCAGCCACAAACGGCAATGCGCCTTCAGAGATAAAGCATAAGCCTAAGACAAAAGAAGCTTTACCTGCATCACGTTGATTGCTGGTAAATTTACTGCGTGCAATCCAAGTTGCAATCGCCATACCAATTGGCGGCACCATACCTGCTGCCATAGCGGCGGCCATTGGGGTGTGAACTTGAGAGGCCAACATTCCCACGGAGAACGTATAAGCTGCTTTGTTTACTGGCCCCCCCATATCAATACACATCATCGCACCGATAATCGCACCCAACACCATCGCATTAACTTCACCCATGGATTTCAACCAATCACTTAAGGTGGTCATAATTTGTGAAACCGGTGGGTTAATCACATAAATCATGGCGAGGCCCACAATCAAAGTACCAAAGAGCGGTAGAATTAAAATCGGTTTTAAGGAAGTTAAACTTGCCGGCAATTTAATGGTTGCATTTAATCCTTTCATCACATAACCCGCTAAGAAACCGGCGATAATCCCACCTAAAATCCCTGCACCTGCTGTGGTGGCTAACATACCGCCAATGAGACCTACCGCAAGCCCTGGACGGTCTGCGATAGAAAAAGCCACATAGCCGGCAAATACTGCAATCATTAGATGGAATGCTGCACCACCACCGATATCCATTAAGGCTTTTGGAATACCATGGAAAATCGTTTCATCTTTGAAGGCTTCGATACCAAACATAAAGGAAATCGCGATTAACAAACCACCAGCAACCACCAACGGCAACATGTGTGATACACCTGTCATCAAATGTTTATAGACGCCTTTTTTCTCGCCGCTTTCTTCTGATTTAGCAGAAGATTTTGCTGCGCCACCTTCATAAATTTTCGCTTCTTTAAATGCCTTATCAAATTCCTGTGCCGTTTTCTTTAACGCTAAACCAGTCGACGTACGATACATCGGTTTTCCTTGGAATTTATCTAACGGCACATCAATATCCGCCGCAACAAAGACTAAATCTGCTGCAGCGACTTCTTCAGGGGTAATTTCATTACCGGCGCCCACTTGGCCCCGCGTTTCGACTTTTACCTGCCAACCTTGTTTTTTCGCATAGGTTTCAATGGCTTCAGCAGACATAAAGGTATGCGCAACACCCGTTGGGCAAGCTGTAACCGCGACGATATTTTTAACGCCAGAAACGCCGCCAAATCCAACTGCACTTTGAGTAGGTTGAACATAATCCACTGCTTGATTGAGTGCATTCGTAAGCATTACTTCAGGTGAAGCAATCGCCACATCTTCATTGGCTAAAAAGACTTTTTTGCCCACAAGTTCAGCAGAGTTTGGCAAACTAGATCCGAAAACAATCACTAAATCCGCCTCTTTGGCTTGTTCAACCACAATATGATTGGCTTTTTTCGCTGCCACGCTCAATGCTTGGCGAAGTAAATAGGCTTTTGCCGCACCAATTTGCGGAGATTGAGTTAAAAACAAATTCATTACATTATCCTTCAATCACAGAAATTTTGACATTCGCCAGAATTGGCTCAAGCAAGGCGATATCACTCACCCCCACGTTACTTTGCGAAACAGCAAAAGCAGAAACAGCACTTGCAAACGCTAAAGTTTCCGCTTGAGACAAGCCTTTTTCAATACCGAAAATTAAGCCAGCTACCATAGAATCGCCTGCGCCTACAGTGCTCACCACATTTTCACATTTAGGTAGTTGAGCTTGAATAACAGCTTGATCATTCAGCCATAAAGAACCATTCTCGCCCATCGAAATAATCACATTAGCAATGCCTTCTGCTTTAAGTTTTTTAGCTGCAGCAATAATTTCATCAAGAGAATTTAGTGGGTGACCAATCCACGCTTCCAATTCACGATGATTTGGTTTCACCAACCAAGGATGGGCTTTCAAACCTGCTGTGAGTGCAGCATTACTGCTATCTAATACGACTTTCACACCAGCTTGATGTAACTGATTAAGCCAATCTGCAAATAATTCAGGACTGACACCACGCGGTAAACTTCCGCAAACCGCAACGATGCCAAAGTTTTGGCAATAAGCTAAAGAATCTGCTGTAAATTGCTGCCAAGCTTCTGGAGTAATTTGATAACCTAAGAAATTTAGGTCTGTCACATCGGCTTCGGTTTCCGTAATTTTTACGTTAATGCGAGTTTTACCTGCTACGCGATGAAATTTGTCTTCTAAGCCTTGTTTTTTAAATAGCGTTTCGAAATCACCGACGTTGTCTTCCCCTAAAAAGCCACCAACGGCCACCCCTACACCCAAGTCTTTCAACACTTTAGCGACATTGATGCCTTTGCCTGCAGGGAAAAGACCAAGTGTTTCAACAGTATTCACTTCGCCGATTTCAATACGCGACAAACGCCCGACTAAATCGTAAGCGGCATTTAAGGTAATTGTTGCTACTTTTGCCATCACTTACTCCTTACCTTCACCTAAACCGCTTTCAATGACTGCACCAATACCGTCAATTGCTTGTTGAGCCTCTTCACCGCTCGCCACAAAACGTAAGCGATGACCTTTCACGACACCAAGCGCCACAATTTTCATCAGACTTTTCGCACTGACTAATTGGGAGTCACGATCTAAGTTTTGTACCGCAACAGACGCATTGTATTTTTTCACTTCATTAACAAGCACCGCACTTGGACGAGCATGTAAACCGTGTTCATTACGAATCATAAATACGGCTTCAATGGCATCGGCTGGTAAACCTGTTTTTTCTTCGTGAATTTGAGGTGCGTGCTCACTGCTTACTTCAATGGTATCCGGTTCAGCTGGTGGCATGGCAGAAACAGATTCGCCAAGCCCACTCGCAATAATCTTACCTAAGGCTTCAATGGCTTGTTTTGCATCATCCCCTTCTGCCACAAAACGTAAGCGATGACCTTGAGTGACACCTAATGCCACAATTTTCATTAAACTTTTTGCACTAACCGGTGCGGTTTCACGAGTAAGATTTTGTACGGTAATCTTGGAGACGAATTTTTTCACTTCATTAACAAGCACGGCACTTGGGCGAGCATGCAAGCCATGTTCATTACGAATCGTAAAGGTACCAATCACTGCACCTGTCGCGATTTGGTCTTCAGATTGAGTAGCTGGCGAAGCCGGCACTTTACCGCCATTAAGTGCGGTCAAAATTTGCTGTGTATTACCACTTAATAAAATATTTTGTACTTCATCATCCAATAAACGTGCTAATGTCTCGTTGATTTGGTCACTAACAGCCGAGATCGTCAATACGCCTTTCACCGCTTTGCCATTATGATTAAAAATGGTTTTCGCACGACTGAATGCCAACGCATTTTTCAAGTTACCTGATACGGCATCGGTTACCCATAACCCTTTGCCAAGTGGCAGAGCAGAATTGGAGACCACTTCAGAAACAAAGCTATTTTCAACCGCACTTTGCTGTTGTAATTTGCCTGCATTGATAGCAGTAAGTGTGAGCAAACTTTGCGTTTCAATATCTAAGCTTAATGTTTCTTCAGTCATGCTAAAAGCATCGCTTTCACCTAACAAAATCGCACGGAATTTTTCAACATCTGCTAATGTCGCCAACTGTGCTGCGGTGTCTTCATCACCTAAAACATGCGTTAATTGACGAAGTAAAGCAAGATGCTCATCAGAACGGGCAGCAATACCAATCACAACATAAGCAATATTGCCTTCTCCCCACTCAATACCTTGTGGAAATTGGAACACTTGTACACCAGTTTTTTTCACCATCGAACGGGTTTCTAATGTACCGTGTGGAATCGCAATCCCATTGCCTAAAAAAGTGGAGGTTTGTTGTTCTCGTCCAAGCATGCCTTGCAAATAGCCTTGTTCAACATTGCCAGCTTGCTCTAACGCACTTGCAGCCATTTCAATAGCTTGCAGCTTATTTGTTGCCGTAGCATTTAAATGAATGTTGCTTTCCGAAAGTTCTAACATTCTTGCTCCTTCACATTGATGATTTTAAAAAAGAAAAGCTGCTGATGAGATCGCTCATCAACAGCTCAAATTGATTATTGGCCGGTACAGGCTTTGAGTAGCATTTCGCTACCTTGGGAAATGTAAGCGTCATTTTCACCGCGCTCTTTGCCTTTTTGCAAATCACGCATTGCATCGTAGATCCCTTGTGTCACACTTGGTGAATCCACTTTTTGCCAACAATTCGCGCTTAAGCGACTGAAGTTGGTTTGTAATGCTTCTGCATGTAACACACCACTGTAATAAGCATACACATCAGAATCATGACCACCTGTGTAGAGTTTATCTTGAATTTGTTTGATTGGCACAACAATACGACCGAGATACCAGTCATTTGCACCACTTGCAAAATTATCCACAAAGAAATTTTTTGTTACACGATCTTTATAGGTTGCCACAGTGGCTTCATAAGCAGCTGCATAAGATTTTTGGTCGATTTTATCTTTATCTAAATCAATGACCTTTTTGTCTTTACCCATAAACGGAATGTAAGAGGTTATATCTGAAATTGAAGAACAACCTGCAAGCATTACTGCCACAAAGAATACCGAGATTTTTTTAAACATTAAATTTTCCTTATTATAGGCGGTTAAAACTGCTGTTAATTATACTTAGAATGAGTGATTAAGCAAGGCGACGCCTAGTACTACGCCGCCTATTTGTTTACACTGTT
>OGDM01000465.1_pt1 | contig 12419 bp, 7 predicted proteins | sample 1570491 | NCBI WGS metagenome assembly OGDM01 (sample SAMEA2582159, study PRJEB24529) | metagenome
AAATACCTCCTTGAATGAAAATAGCTGCAGGAGGCTTTCCAATACGGCATCTTTCCCTCAAACCTCTCTGCTGTTTTAGATTGAAATCAAAGCATAGAGATTTTCCGATATGACTTAGAATAAAAGATGCGGTATGGTTCCGCTTAGAAAACCAGAATTTTTATGCTTTTCTGCATTATAGCACGATTATTTAAAAAGAGAAAGTTGAAATTTGTTTTTCACCTTGAAAACTCCATCGTTTCTTATTACGTAAAAAGAGAGGAAGATTCCTCCCCCTCTCTCAAATATGGATTCTCTATTTATCTTCTGATCATCATTGCTTCATAAGGTCTGAGCACTCCAGTCTCTCCTTTTTCCTTATAATTCCAGATCAGTACCTCTCCGTCTTTCCATTCACTCAAAAGATCGCACGCTGCCGGTGTTTCACTGAAATTTGCACATACCAGGACTTCTGTATCGCCTTCTTTTCTTATATAGGCAAACACCTGCGGATCCTCTTCCATCAAAAGTGTAAACTCTCCATTTACAAACACGGAATGTTCTTTTCTCAGCCGGATCAGCTTCTGATAATAGTAGAATACAGAATCGGGATCGGATAGTTCCGACTCGGCATTGATCTTCGTATAATTCGGATTCACTTCCAACCATGGGGTTCCCTTTGTAAATCCTGCATTCACCTCACCACTCCACTGCATCGGCGTTCTTGCATTGTCCCTGCCCTTTGCATAAATGGAGTTCATGATTTCTTCCTTGCTATATCCTTCATCCAGACGCTCTTTGTACATATTCAGTGTCTCAATATCCTGATACTGGCTGATATCTGCAAAGCGCACATTTGTCATACCCAGTTCTTCTCCCTGATAGATATAAGGAGTTCCCTGCATTCCATGCAGCAAGGTAGCAAGCATCTTTGCAGATTCCACGCGGTATTTCTGATCATTTCCCCAACGGGACACGATTCTTGGCAGATCGTGATTGTTCCAGAACAGACTGTTCCATCCACATCCGTGCAGTTCTCTCTGCCATTTTGCAAGCACCTGTTTTAATTTCACTACTGGAAGCGGCGCCACATCCCATTTCGACTTTCCTTCCTGCTGATCCAGACCAATATGCTCGAACTGGAACACCATAGAAAACTCGCTTCCATCCGGATTGCTGTACAATTTGGCGCGTTCAATATCTGCGCCCCATGCCTCTCCTACTGTGATCAGATCTCCCTTTTGGAATGTTTCCCTGCTCAGTTCCTGAATAAACTCATGGAGTCTCGGTCCGTTGTTTGTGATCTTTTGATCCGGCTCCTTGGCAATCTGATCGATCACATCCAGACGGAATCCACCCGCTCCTTTTTCCATCCACCAGAGGATCATATCATAGATCTCACGGCGCACTTTTGGATTCTCCCAGTTCAAATCCGGCTGTTTTACCGAAAACTGGTGGAAATAGTACTGTTCCAGTTCCGGCACCCATTCCCAGGCAGGTCCCCCAAATACGGATCTCATATCATTCGGATACACGCCCTCTTTCCCATCTCTCCAGACATAATAGTCATGGTACGGGTTATCCTTGCTTTTCTTTGCCTCCTGAAACCAGCGATGCTCATCAGAAGAATGGTTTAACACAAGATCCATGATAATCCGGATATTTCTCTTTTTGGCTTCTTTTATCAGCTCTTCCATGTCATCCAGACTTCCGAACATAGGATCGATATCCTGATAATCAGAGATGTCATATCCATTGTCATCCTGCGGGGATTTGTAGACCGGAGACAGCCAGATCGCATTGATTCCCAGCTCTTTTAAATAATCCAGTCTCTGAATGATCCCTCGCAGATCTCCGATCCCATCTCCATTGCTGTCCTGAAAGCTGCGTGGATAAATCTGATAGATCACCGCATCCCTCCACCAGTGTTCTTTTCTTGTCCCTTCCATTGACGTTCTCCTTTATTTCTTTCTTCTGATCAAAGTTCCATTTTTCTTCAATACACCCTGCTCAAATCTGCGGGAAAACAAAACTTCTCCCTCTTCTTTTACTGATACCGATTCCTCAGAACAGTTTAAGAGTACTTCCAGCTGATTGCCGTCCTGATCCAGTTTGATATACTCCACAAGACGTCTCTTCTCATACTCATTCGGAAAATGGAAATACAGACTTTTGCAGGCTGCTTCCTGTTTCCGCATTGCGATCAGCTTTTGCATGATCTGGATTTTTTCCTGGTTTTCGGATGAATCCAGTTCCTGCCACGGCATACATCTGCGGCAGTCCGGATCAAAACCGCCTTCCATTGCAATCTCTGTTCCATAATAAATGCAGGCACTTCCCGGCATTGTAAACAACACGGCAAGCTGCTGGTAAAACAGATCCAGATCATCAAACCGACTCATCAAACGCTGCGTGTCATGAGAATCCAGAAGATTGAACATCACATTGTTGCTCTGCTGCATATACATCGTATAACAGCGGTTCACCATATACTCAAATTCTTCTTTTTCCATTCCCCGATCTAAGAAGAAATCATGGATTCCGCTCATCAGAGGATAGTTCATTACAGAATCGTACTCATCTCCCAGAAGCCACTGACTTGCATCATGCCAGATTTCACCCAGTAAGTACAGATCCGGTTTCATCTGTTTTAAATGCTCCCGGATTTTTTTCAGAAAACGGTGGGAAACTTCATTTCCCACGTCAAACCGGATTCCGTCAATATCGAATTTGCGGATCCAGTCTTCGCATATTTTACAGAAGTATTGAATTACTTCTTCGTTATTTGTATTCAGCTTTGGCATTCCATCAGTAAATGCAAATGAATAAAACCGTCCGTCTCTCGTATCTGCCCGTTTTTCGACTGTTTCCCAGTCATGGATCATAAACCAGTCTGCATACGCAGATTTTTCTTTTTTCTCCAGAACATCCAGCCATGGTGCAAACTTTCTTCCACAATGATTGAACACAGCATCCACCATGATCCGAATCCCATGCTGATGTGCCTCTTCTACCAGATCTTTAAATTCTTCCTCCGTTCCAAAATGAGGATCGATCACCGTATAATCTGTGGTGTCATATTTGTGGTTGGATTCTGCTTTCATAATGGGATTCAGGTAGATTCCCGTGATTCCGAGCCCTTCCAGATAAGGAATTTTTTCCCGGATTCCATTTAAATTTCCGCCAAACCTCTCTTCATTGGTCACAGTACCAGTGCGCCACTTCGTCACACCGGCCTCTTCCTTCGTATCTGCTCCCCTGCAGAACCGGTCCGGAAAAATCTGATACCATACTGTCTCGTTGACCCAGTCTGGTGTCACATTAATATCCGCAGGATTCATCCACGGTACGGTAAAGCACTGCAGCATCCTTCCGTCCATCTGCATCTGTTCTTCTGTCAGAAATCCATCCTCAAAATAATACCAGACTTCTTCCTCTGTATGTAATTCAAAATAATATTTGCAGCGTTTATACTTTGGAACCAATGTCGTTGTCCACCAGAGCTGGTGACGCAAACGTTTCTTAAAACAGATTTCCTCTCTCTTTCCGGTCCATTTCTCGTTTCCGCCAAGGATTCCCGATTCAAACGGATCTCCATAATGAATGAATACCCGTCTGACATCATATCCTGTTCTTAAGTTTACGATCAGCTCATTTTCATTTAACGCATAACTCATCTGTTCTGATGTTTTATGAAAAATTCCAGCAAATTGCATGTTGTCTCTCCTTTAGTTCCGGAATGTGATCAGATTTTTATATCGTTTCAGTTCTTTCCCGGCAAGTGTAAAGTCCGGCATTCTCCACTCCCAGTTCGGAGAACCGACTGTCCCCGGTGTATTCAGATGCCCTTCTTTTCCCTGCCCTAAAATATCCGCCATCGGAATGATCGCATATTCTGCCTTGCTCTTTAATGTATAAGCAAGCAGACGGTCTTTGACACTTCCCTGCCTGATTCCCTCACGTGTGAGAAATCTGCGCACTTTACGCTTCGCCGCGCAGGTCAGATTATGATACCACTCCATCAAAGTATCATTGTCATGCGTTCCCGTATACACGATCATATTTTCTACATCGCGGAAGCTGTCATATGCATATTTTCCTTTTGTCTCAATCGAAAATACAAGGATCTTCATGCCTTTCAGATGATAGTGATCCTTCAATTCCAGTACTTCCGGTCTGAGATCTCCCAGATCTTCCGCCACCAGATTTACACCCGGGATCTTCTCTTTGAGCGTGTCAATCACTTCATATCCCGGCGCCTCAATCCACCCCCCTTCCACAGCTGTCGGACAACTTGCCGGAATTTTCCAGAAGGTGTCAAACGCCCGGAAGTGATCGATCCGGATAATGTCAAACAGCTTGCTGCTGTATCCGATCCGGTCCACCCAGAACTGATAGTTGTTTTCTTTTAAATATTCCCAGTTGTAGATTGGATTGCCCCATCTCTGACCGGTCGCACTGAAATAATCCGGCGGAACTCCTGCAATAAAGATCGGCCTTCCGTCTGTATCCAGAAGGAAATTGTCTTTTGCTGCCCACACGTCCACAGAATCTACCCCCACATAAAACGGCACATCTCCCATGATCTGAATATCATACGCATTGGCCTTTTCTTTCAGTTTCATCCACTGACTGAAAAATACATACTGTAAAAACATATGATACTGCACTTCTGTTTCTAACTCAGGCGCCAAATCCGTTCTCGCATCCGGCCACATTTTATCTTCCTGTTTCCATTCATTCCAGCAGCATCCCCCGTTTGCCTTTTTCAGCGCACGGAAAGCACCATATTCATATACCCAGCTCTGATCTGCAAACTCCTGATAGTCTTTTGTCTCACAGCCGCCACTTGTAAGAAATGTCTGAAAAGCTTCTCTTAAATAAGGCTCTTTGTGCAGACGCACAGCATCATAATCGACTTTCGTCGCATATTCGTGAAACCCTTCTGGTCTTTCTTTTAACAGCCCTTCCTCATACAGCGTATCCAAACTGATATATAACTCATCCCCTGCACAGGAAGAATATGGCTGATACGGGGAGTTTCCGTATCCTACCGGATTCATCGGCAAAATCTGCCAGATCTTTATACCGCTTTCTTTTAACAATGTCAGAAAATGATATGCTTCTGCCCCCATCTCTCCCACTCCCGTTCGAGACGGGAGGGAAGATACAGGCATCAAAATTCCTGTTTTTCTCATTTTACTCTCTCCTTTGGCTTTTGCCATATCCTACAGATGCCAGATGTCTCTGTTATACTCTGCAATCGTTCTGTCGGAAGAGAAAAATCCGGCTTTGGCAATGTTCACCAGCATTTTTTTCTCCCACGCTTTTTCATCTTCATAATCAGAAAGCATCTGCTCTTTTGTTCTGATATAATCTTTCACATCCAAAAGTGCCATGAACCAGTCTTTGCCTACGATTTCTTTGTACAGACGTCCCAGGTTCACCAGATCTCCGATGCGGATCAAATCTTTACTGATAATAAAGTCTACCAGCTCTTCTACCATCGGATCGTTTTCGTAAATATCTTTCGAACAGTATTCTCCTGTTTCATACAGCTTGATGATCTTTTCAGATTTTTCTCCGAAAATGTAAATATTGTCATCGCCGACAAGCTGATGGATCTCCACATTTGCTCCGTCTTCTGTTCCGAGCGTCACAGCGCCGTTGAGCATAAATTTCATATTTCCGGTTCCGGAAGCCTCTTTGGAAGCCAGAGAAATCTGCTCGGAAATATCACATGCAGGGATCAGTTTCTCTGCCTTTGTCACATTGTAGTTTTCTACCATCACGATCTTCATGTACGGGCTTACCTGCGGATCATTGTCAATGAGCTGCTGCAGGCAGAGGATCAGATGAATGATATCTTTGGCAATCGTATATGCCGGTGCTGCCTTTGCTCCGAAGATCATTGTGAGCGGACGTTTCGGCAGATTTCCTTTTTTGATCTCTTTGTATTTGTAGATCGCATACAGTGCGTTCATCTGCTGTCTCTTATACTCATGGAGACGTTTGATCTGGATATCAAATACAGAATTTTCATCAATCTCCACATTCTGTGTCATCTTGAGATATTTCTTTAATTCTGCTTTTGCTTCTTTTTTAATCTCTTTCAGTTTTGCGAGAACATTCTCATCATCCTGATATGCCAGAAGTTTTTCCAGTTCTTCTGCATTCTCCATATATCCAGGTCCGATCAGTTCTTTTAAGTACTCTGCCAGATTGTGATTGCAGTGTACCAGCCATCTGCGGAATGTGATTCCGTTGGTCTTGTTGTTGAACTTCTGCGGATAAATATCGTAGAACGGTTTCAGCTCAGATTCTTTTAAAATCTCTGTGTGAAGCGCTGCCACACCGTTTACTGCATATCCGAAATGAATATCAATGTGTGCCATGTGCACGCGGTCCATCTCATCAATGATATACACTCTCGGATCGTGGAAATCTCTTCTCACTCTTCGATCCAGTTCGCGGATGATCGGCATCAGATGCGGTACCACTTTCTCCAGATAAGAGATCGGCCATTTTTCCAGCGCCTCTGCCAGGATCGTATGGTTTGTATACGCACAAGTCTTGCTCACCACGTCCACTGCAGTATCGATATTAAATCCTTTTTGTTCTGTCAGGATACGGATCAGTTCCGGAATGACCATAGTCGGATGTGTATCATTGATCTGGATGCACACATGCTCATGCAGGTGATACAGATTCACCCCACGATCCTCGGCTTCTTTGAGGATCAGCTGTGCTGCATTGCTGACCATGAAATACTGCTGATAAATACGCAGAAGCTGTCCTGCTTCATCACTGTCATCCGGATAGAGGAACAATGTCAGGTTTTTATGGATCTCCTGTTTGTCGAACTGGATTCCATTTCCAATGATGCTCTCATCTACACTGTCCAGATCAAACAGGTGCAGTTTGTTGCAGCCGCTCTGATATCCCGGTACGTCAATGTCATACATGGTAGATTTCAGGGTAAAATCTTTAAACGGAACCTCAAAACTCACATCTGTTTTTGTCAGCCAGCTCTTTTCTGTGATCCATGGATTTTTCTCTTCCCACTGTTTGTTATCAGAAAATTTCTGAAGGAATAATCCGTCGTGATAGTTCAGTCCCACACCGTCTCCATTGAGTCCGAGTGTTGCGATGGAATCCAGGAAACATGCTGCCAGACGTCCCAATCCTCCGTTTCCAAGAGATGGTTCCAATTCTACTTCTTCAATCTCTGTCAGATCGTGTCCGTGTTTTTTCAGCACTTCTCTGACTTCTTCAAATACACCCAGATTGATCAGGTTGTTGGACAAGAGTTTCCCTACCAGAAATTCTGCGGAAATGTAGTACAGTTTTCTGTCTCCCTCGTTGTGTTTCATACCATTCATTTTTTCTTTGGACCACTGAAGAAGCGCTGCGTAGATCTCTTCACTGGATGCCTCTTTTATTCCTTTGCTGCAAACTGTCTGTAACATCTGCTCTAATTCTTTTTCCATTGTCATTCTCCTTTCAGATTCCATGTTCTATTTCTTCTTTTTTTCAATCTGTTCATATACACGGAGCAATTCTCCGACACTCCATGCCTGTGCAAAACAGCCTTTGGAAGACACTGGGTTTTTCCCGTCGTAGATTTCCGGCAGCTGTCCAATGCACCCTTCCTTAAGTGCGCACTCCAGAACTTCCAGCTGCTCTTTTACGTCCTGTTTTGCGCGTTCACTGTATGCGTGAACCTTGAGATACGCCAGATAGTAAGCCCCCAGTGGGAACGTCCATACAGTGCCCTGATGGTATGCCATATCCCGCTTTTCCATCGCTCCTTCATAGTATGGATGAAATTCCGGATCTGCTTCTTCCAGTGTACGCATCCCATAAAAAGTATACAGCTTTTCAAAAACAGTTTCCACTCTTTTTCCGGCTCCAGCATCGTAAACGGCATGGAGAGTGCCCAGATCTGATTGCAGCGGATCTGGGTATCTGCCTCTGTTCCGGAAACCAGGTCTTTCAGACAATTTTTCTGCGACATCCAGAATTTTTCTGTAAACGAATCCCTTACCTTTTCTGCCAGTTGCGCGTAGTATCTGCTTGTTTCTGTTTCTTCTGTAAATGTTTCCATAATTTTTAAGGCATTGTACCAGTAGGCATTGATCTCCACCGGCTTTCCGTGTCTTGGAGTCGGCAGAATCTCTCCCACACGTACGTCCATCCAGGTCACCTGAGCAAGACCTTCCCCTGCACAGATCAGCCCGTCTGTATCCATGTGGATCCCAAACTTTGTCCCGCTCTGATATCCATCCATGATCCGCTCCATCACCGGATACACTTCCCGGACAAACTCCATATCTTTTGTTGCTTCATAATACAAATACACGCAATTGATAAACAACAGTGCCGCATCGACTGTATTGTACAGCGGTTCGTTTCCTCCCTCTGGAAACAGATTCGGCATCAGACCGTCTCTCTCATTCTGTGCAAAGGTTCGCAGAATCCTTTTTGCAGTCTCAAACTGTCCGGTAGAAATGCAGATTCCCGGAAGTGCAATCATCGTATCTCTGCCCCAGTCTTCAAAAAACGTATCTCCCCCCGTGGATTCCCGTTTTGAAACAAACTGTCTGGCACTTTTTGAAAGCATTTTCCCAGCCTCCGAAGTAAATCCGGCTGTTTCCTCCAGCTGTTTTCTGTCTGCTTTCGTCTGCTCAATGATCGTCTGTGCACTGTTTTTTGATGGTTCCATCTCATAGACTACTTCCAGGACCACCTGTTTTCCAGCCTCTGCCTGCAGACGGATCTGATGGTTGGCTCTTGCGTGTCCATACGCCCTGCGTCCGTCACAGACATCATAGCGGTAAAAATAAACTTCCTCTGTCTCTGCGATCTCTTTTATCATTCCGTTTGTACGAAGATGCAGTGTCATTCCTTCACTTTCCACGGCTCCTTTTGTAAATACGATTTCCTGATCCGGCAAGAGATCGGCTCCCTTTGGTACGAACTGGAAAAATGGAGTCAGCACAAATTCCACATTCCGGCTGCTGCGGTTTTTGATTTCATAACGAAGCGCCACTGTATTTTCTTCCTGTGGCATTCCAATCTCTTTTTTGATCTCCACACCATTTACAAGGAATCTCCAGATCGGAGTATCTTCATAGGAAAATGCCGCCAGATGAAGATATCCATCCTCCGGTGTCTGCTCCTCAAACTCCTGTGTGGACAGTGTAAGCACGTCTCCTGTTTCTGTCAGAAGTTCTTCCTTTAAGCGGTGTATCATATTGTATCTGCAGTTTGGCGCTGTTGTACAGGCCATCAACAGTGCATGGTCATTTCTTGACACTGCCCCCGTCATCGTCATGGAGGAAAATCCCCCCAGTCCGTTGGTCATCAAATAACAGTTTTCCAGTCCCCGCTCTCTTGTTTTCCAGTCTTGTTTTCCATACATCCATTTCATCACACTTTACCTGCTCTCTTCCTTTTTTCCAAGTATCAAAATACTGACCGGAGAAACTTTCATATGTTCCGCTGCAATCTGTGGATGTTTCCATAAAAAGCTGTCCTCTCCGTCTGCAAGAACTTCCCATGTCCCTTTCAAAAGTTTCACTTCCTGCTGTTTTTCACTGCCGTTATATACAATACAGAGTGTTTTCCACAGTTCTGCTTTTTCTTTTGTCTGGTTATCCACATACAAGCCCACACAACCATCTGTTTTCCACGTTTTTAAGATGCGTTTTGCCGCCTGTGCGCTTTTATCCCACAATCCCGGCAGCATTTTTCGCAGTGTGATCAGTCCCCGGTAATATTCCACCAGCTCCTGTTCCTTGTATGCCTGTTCCCAATCCAGACGATTGATGGTGATCGGTGCATTATACGTGTTATCCCTGCCGCCTTTTGTCCGTGCGAACTCCTCTCCAGATAACAAAAACGGAATTCCCTGACAGGTCAGATACATTCCCGCTGCCAGACGGTACTGTTTTCTTCTCAATTCTTCTGACGCTGTTGTTTCACACAGTTTATCCCAGAGTGTATGATTATCATGGGCAGACACATACGTGATCACCTGGGATGGTGCTTTCACTTTCGGCTCCTTTTGTCCGCACCAGGCTTTCACAGAGGCTAGAATCTGCTCTTCCAGATCTTTCCCTCCATTTGCAAATCCCGGTTCTTCTGCCTCAAAGACCGAACCTTTGATGGCATCTCTCGTATCGTCCGAAAACATCCCTACCTGTTCATCCAGAAGATGGATATGTGCTTTATCCGCCAGGAGAGCATTTCCTTCCACAGCCGTTTCATCCGCTCTCCACGGCTCTCCAAAAACCAGCTTTTCCCCGGTTCCATAGCGGGCATCCAGTTCCTTTCGAATCCTGTTCATCAGCTCCACATCCAGAAGTCCCATCAGGTCAAAGCGGAATCCATCCATATGGTACTCTTCGGCCCAGTACAGCACAGACTCCAAAATGTATTTGGCACACATTGCCTGCTCACTTGCCACATCATTTCCACAGGCAGATCCATTGGAAACACTGCCGTCTTCCCACACCCGGTAGAAATACCACGGCATCGTCTTCTGAAGCCAGGAATCCAGCGAATAGGTGTGGTTATAAACCACATCCATAATGACCCGAAATCCCTGTCTGTGCAGAGCCTGGATCGCTTCTTTCAGCTCCCGGATCCGAACTTCCCCATGAAATGGATCTGTGGAATAAGAACCTTCCGGCACATTATAATTCAGTGGATCATATCCCCAGTTGAATCCATCCGCTCTGCCCGCCTCATCTACAGATCCATAGTCATACACCGGCATCAGCTGTACATAATTGACCCCGAGATTTTTCAGATAAGAAAGTCCTGTCGGATGTTTTCCATCTCCATACAAAGAAGTATCTTTGCAACAAAATGCCGGATATTTCCCTCTTACCTCTACTGGAAATCCGCCGGATGCATCCCAGGAAAACTCTTTGACATGCAGCTCATAGATTATTTGCTCTGCTTCTTTTTCCGGCGCTTTATCTGATTCCCACATCACAGGATCCGTTTTTCTCAAATCCACCGCCATACTGCGAAGGCCGTTCACACCACAAGCTTTTGCATAAGGGTCTGCACTTTGAACCTGCTCTCCCTCTATCTTCAGTAGAAAATCATAATAGATTCCATGAAGAGACTGCTTTGTCTCATAGTTCCATATTCCATGCTCCTGCAGCTGCATCGGATGGATCTCAAATGCACTTCCGGCCTCTCCGTTCTTGTAAAAACAGATCTGTACTTCCTCTGCCACTGGCGACCAGAGCCGAAATGAAGTCCGCCCACTTGTGCACTCCATTCCAAGCTTTTCTGCCGGATCACAATACTGTTTCTGAAATTCTTCTTTTCGGTAAAAGTCTTTCCATTGCTTTGCTGTCTTTCCCATCCTTTTACTCCATCTATCCTTTGACTGCACCGGAAACACCGTCCACATAAAATCTCTGCATACACAGGAACAGAATTGCGATCGGTATTGAGATCAATACTGCCCCTGCGGCAAAGCTGGTGTACCAGCTGTCAATATATTCTTTTTCCAACATTTTCCACAGTCCGATTGCAATCGTATACTGGTCTGAATTTGCCCGGCAGATCACCTTTGCAAAAATGAAATCGAGCCACGGTCCCATAAACGATGTCAGAACGGTGTAGATAATAATCGGTTTACTAAGAGGCAGTGTGATCTTTGTAAAAATCTGCCATCTGGTACATCCGTCCAGAAGCGCCGCCTCATCAATGGCGATCGGAATCGTATCAAAGAATCCTTTCGCAATCTGAAATCCCAGTCCCGCTCCTCCGGAATACACCAGGATCAATGCCAGACGGATCAGATTTCCCTCTGTCAGCCCCATCGCCTTTAAAATAAAATACACGGCGATCATAGACATAAATCCAGGGAACAATCCCAGGATCATTGCCATGTTCATGTAGGGTTTTCGCAGCTTGAACCGCAGTCTGGACAGACAGTAAGAGACTGTCAGCACATAAAAAGTGGCCAGAATACAGGAGCATACCGCAATGATCAGCGTGTTGCCAAACATTTTCGGGAAATTCAAAATCGAAGTATCTGTAAATAATCTTGTATAGTTATCCAGTGTAAAGGACTGTGGGAAGAAGGTGGATACATAAGAACCTTTTTCCGCACGGAAGCTTGTGAGCACAACCCAGATGATCGGGAATATCCAAATTGCCGCAAGCACAGCCAGAACAATATGAACGATCGTATTGTTAATCATCCGTTTTCTTTTTGCTGAATGAAATTTCTTCTCGCCCATGCCTAGAATCCTCCTTCTTCTTTGTAAGATTTACTTCTTCTGTATGTAAACAGTGCACCAACTGCAAGAATGATAAAGGTCAGAATACCAATGACTGCACCAATGTTATAGTACTGTTTGTCAACCGTCAGCTTATACAGCCATGTAACAAGCAGGTCTGTACTTCCC
>OGDM01000468.1_pt1 | contig 12332 bp, 13 predicted proteins | sample 1570491 | NCBI WGS metagenome assembly OGDM01 (sample SAMEA2582159, study PRJEB24529) | metagenome
CACGTTAAATCATATCAGGCGTAATACCACAACCCTTAAGTTAGCGCTTATGGGAGAGATCCCCGCCACTCTTCGTGTGTCAGGTATCCTCAATGCACCCTTTCCTCTCCAAATAAAAAAGCTCCCGAAGGGGCTTTAAAATACAAGGGATGACTCTTAATCCCACTCAATCCAGTTGTAGACGATACGAAGTGACGGGCGCACAGCGGCAGTCACATCTTCGGTACTAAAGTCGATTGCATCACTGTAGATTTTGCAGTCCAACATTTCAATTGTTGTAGCAGCTTTTGTCACAGCGTTAACCCCGGAAGATTTGGATTCAGGGGTAGCAGCCATCGTGATATCAACATAGTCCTTCGCCGCAATGCGATCCTTAATGAACTGAAGAATATCGCCTTCGATAGTCTCCACGCACTGGACCTGGATTTCCCCAGAGTTTCGAATTGGTCCGTGCTGGTTGAACTTCACACCATTCGGACCATAGTCCTCCACATTCTCTCGAGTCATTTCAGGGATTTGCGACGTGCGAACCAGTACGCTGATATCTTCATGGCCTGCAAAAGTGAGCTGGAATTCAGAAGATACCAGTCGTTCGCCTTTGACCGCGTTGGCAGTATAGCGGCCCTTAATAAATTTACGGTTTCCCTTAGTGTTATTGTGCCCCATATAAAATCCTTTTACTGGAACGCCCGAACAATATCGGAGCTGTTATATATCGAAGAACCGGTCAACTGGAGGTTGACGGTGTTTTTCAGGAAATATCCATTACTGTCCCTTGGCGCATCGAGATCAAAACTTAAGTCCTGGATGGCGACATCGGTGATGTTGATCCGGCGACCAATGTTTAGCGTCACGCGCTCCGGGATTCGACCACCAACATTGGCCGCTTTTAGTTCCGGGCTAATCATGGCTGTCAACGCGGCGATAGCGCCTGAAACTTCAATGAATGGATTGTTCAAAGCAATGAAAGTTACAGGCAGCGTGAACGTCGGCGGTGTTCCCCCTTCCCAAACCATTAAGCTGTTCCAACGGGTCACCGACGTTGTTTCAGTACCAACCTGCGCAAAACCACTGAAAGCACCAGCAACAGACCCCATGGACATACCGGTAAACGGCGCTTCCCAATTCTGGGCCATGTTCATTGCTGCCCCCTGGCTGATATATCCGGTAACCTGATACTGAGAGTTCGTTAAAGTAACTTTCAGATATGGCGATACACCGTCAGCCTGGCTGTAAACCCCATAAGCTATAGGAGCCATTCAAGTTAAAGGCCGGAGTTCTCCGGCCTCCTCCTTTAGCCAAGGCGCTTACGGCGCAGTTTCATTGACTTTTTGCGGGCAAGTTTTGCCGCGCCGGTCTGGGCTTTTCGACGCGCTTTTTTCAGCGCCGATTTTTGAGCCGCAGTCAGACGTTTTTTACGCAGGCGTTTACGGATGAGTTTGATCTCACCGTTACGAACAACCTTCTTAAATGATTCAGTCAGCATTTCATCAGAAGTGCCAGCAACAACAAACGCCGCTTCCAGTTCGTCGCGGTCGTCGCTATCTAAACCAGCGATAGAGGCACCAACATCAGCAGCTGCGTCGTCGTCTTCATCGTCAGCCAGTGCTTCGATCAGGTCATCATCTACACCGCATGCTGCGAGGAAGTCAGCAACATTTGCCCATGCTTCGTTATAGGCATCGTCCTGTTCTTCTGTAACTTCGGAGTCGTCGTCATCAGAGATACCAGCGATAGCCTGAACGAAACCATCAAGGGAGTCGAAAGTCAGATCACCGCTATCAGCCCAGGCGAAAACGGCGTCGGCCGCATCACTCAACGCATTCTGCATAGCACTTCGATTTGCAGCTTCCAGAATCATCTGGTGCGCCTGTTCGACGGTCCATTCTTTACCGTCTTTCCCTTCCAGGATTTGCTCAGGAGCCGTGGCAGATGGAGCGTTATCGTTAGTCTGTGCCGCCGGTTCCGGATTATTATTAATAACCGGATCTGTTGTCGGTTCGGCGCTTGCTCGGGCAGACTCCATCAACTGCACAGGATCAGAGTTCAAAGCGAAACGAGACAGTCCATTCCCCAAAAATGCCCCGGATTGAAAAAAGTTTTTGCTCATTGTATTTCCTTACTTAATAAGCAGCGGTACGCCCTGGATACGACGGGCTACGCCAGTCGGGCAGCAGGCCCAGACTACTTCCCATTTATCGAATTCCGCCTGCGTAACTTTCAGCACATACGGTTCTGTACCGTCAGCATCAGGATCACGAGGAGCCACCAGAGCGCCGGAGGCGACAAAGCGATCCAAAAGTTTGGTCATCCCTTTAGTCAGGCCAGACTCAGTAATGCCGTCCGGGTTATGCTTCATCTGTCGGGCTAACTGGACAAAGAAACGGCTGATTGCGTTCATCAGGGATGGGACGTGCTGGAAATGCAGATAGTTGTCCTGCGTGCAGCAAGTTAAAGCATCATCGATGATCATCTGGCCCGAAGTACCTACAGATACTTTATTGAGTCGGCCCTTGACCATAGCTTCTTCGTCCGGGGTGTCTTCAGGATACAGCGGCTGAAGTGATGCACGAGCAATGACGGCACGTTCTTCACCAGCCGGTGAGTAATGCCAACCGCCGACATCGGAGTTTTTCTTGACGCCACGAGCTATCGCCGCATACGCCGCGCCAGACAGACCGAAGATCACGCGGGATTGGGTCCATTTGTCTTTGCAGGAGAACGGGAAATGATAGACAGCACAGCTTACATAATCGGTACCAAGTAAACCGGTATCTTCAACAGCAGAGATCGCTTCCGTGTACGTCAATGTCGGTTTGACATCAAAGAAGCCATCAATCAGGCGATCAGAACAGATATTACCTAACGCAGTGATCGCCGCATTGTCATAGCAACCCAGGCCGAGAACAGCGGTGTACATGTACGGCGCATTGTTCAGCACTTTCACCGCACGCAGGTAAGCAGCAGTGGAAATGTTCGACTGATCGCCGTTGGTACCGCCAGTGAACGCCAGCGATTTTTTATTTGTTACTTTCGCCGTCGAAATCAGCTCTTCATTAACAACCGCGCGCAGATATTTAGAACGGGCTTCCAGAGCCGTAGGCAGATAACACAAGCGGCCCATGTCATCTTTCGCTTCTTCCGCCAAAGACACAGTGTGTGTCTCCAGGGTCGTTACCACACCGAGCGAAGTCGTCTGGGTCAGTTTTAAGAGGAAGCGTTCATTACCCGCGCTGTCCGCTGTTGCCGTTTCGATGGTTAACTCACGGGTAGGAGAAATACACGGATCACCATCATCAACGTAGATAGCAAAGGCTTCGCCGCTATCAAGTTCAATTTCAGAACCGTATGGCAACGCACTGTAAGCCGGTTCGCCTGATTCATCGAACATAATAATCGGGAACTTCGCATCATCCGGAACAGCACGGACAACATAACCAGACGTTTGCTGAATAGCTTCGTACACATGGCGAATTGGTTCGAACTGTGAGCCGGAGGACGGCTTCAGCGGTTCGCCGAGAACATCTTCGTAATTGGACTCAGTAACCGCAAGAACAGTAAACGGCTTGCCACGCGCAAATACGCCAATACCAGCCCACAAGCTGCTATTTAATACAACACCGGTAGATAACGTCGCATCGGCATTGATCGGGCTAACAGCGACACCGGATGCATTACCTAATGACTGTTGAATTGAATATTGAGACATAACTTTCCCTGTTATGCGCCCCGCACGGGGCGCTATGTTAAACGGAGAACTTCCCCTGATTACTCAGAGTCACCGGCATCAATCGTGTCGCCGCTTATAAAGTTAAGCCCGCCTTTTTTGGCCATTGTCAGCGTTACACGAGTGAAGTAATCAGCGCCGTTGCGTGGGTGCATATCGTTGATAGCCGAACCCCACAGCGTGGTACGGTTGACCAGCGCCGGAGTGGTCGGATGCTGGAACGGGATGGCCGGGACAGCATCACCAGTCACGAAGCCTGCTTTACCCGGATTTTCATCACGGACGTAGCACAGCACATCCATCGAGCTGAACTGAATGTTCTCTGTCGTTAAGTTCTTACAAATACCAGCAGGTACTTCGTACACTTTCACGTTACCGAACAGGGTACCGATGTAGTGAACATACGGAGTCTGGATATAGTCTTCGGCTGACTGGAAGAAATCCTTCGGCAACTGTTTGAAGAAAGATGCTGCATCAGCACCAGCAAACATCCCCATCGCACCAGAAGATTTAACGCGCTCAATAATGTCGCGATATACAGTCTGGAATTTGCCACGAATGATGGTTGCCCATACATCAAAGGACTGGTTAACCGGCAGAGCGATGTCAAAGGTGTCGGTCGCAAGAGTACGCCAGATCATGATGCGAAGACGCAGCATATCCTGTTCATGAGACAGGTATTCCTTCAGGGTGCGGAACTGTAGGGAACCCAGGTCCAGACCAAATTCACGCTGTGCTTCATACGCCGCCTGTACCGTGTGCTCAGCCGCGATAACGAACTGACTTGGGAACAGGGTGTATTTCTTCATTTCGTGGTTGATCAGCGGGATCAGCTCAGGAGCGGCTTCAATATTGATTTCCGTCTCAATTGCGATCTCAGTGCCTTTATCCGGCGCTTTGGAGAACGACAGGGCAATCTGACCAATGTTGTAGTTCAGAGAGCAGGTAACAGTGATTTGCTCACCAGCAGCATTAGTAAACGAGTGAAGTAGGCTGCCGGAACCGTTATCAACAACAGACTTAATACGGTTAACGTAGATGTTAGTGCGACCTTTTCGGATTGGTACATTCTGGCCTTCGAAGTCTTCCATCTTGAAGGTTGCGGTTTTGCTGGTGCCATCGGAGCTTGCCAGCAGCATAAGAACCAAAAGATGAACCTGCCACGTTAAAGACTTCATAGATGTCGGACTGGTCACGCGTAACCGGAATGAAGGTACACGCATCAGCGGTAGCTGCCCCCAACTGAACAGGCAGGATCATCGCGAGGAATAAAGGCAGACGCATAACACCGTCAGAAACGCTCATCATCTCTGCTGCGACGGATTCCAGCATCGCTTTATTAGTGGCATCCATGCTATTGCGGGTGGACTCAATCAGGCAGTTTTCCAGCGTCTGGTGGCAGGAGGCCAGAATTTCCGGACGCGGCATAGATTTATGTGCTGCGGCGTAGTCAGCCAGTGCACTTGCCCACGCTGTAGCGATTTGAGCGGTGGCATTATCAGAGATACCCGCAAAAACCGGGTCTTTACGTGCAGCTTCAAGGATAGATGCGGCACGCGCGGCATCATCTTTAATGAATTGGTTATCAGTACCGAACTGCGCAGTGCTTGCCCAGCCAAGCACAGCTTTAGAGCGTTTTGCGATATCTGCAATACGATTCTGGTATTCGCGTAAGTTACTCAATTTACTCTTCCTTAAACACAAGGCACTTGTGTGAATCCCTTTTCGGAAGAGATTTTATTGAAAGTCACTTGTTGACTTTCTCGTGACAAGCAATTTTTTTATTTTTTTCGGGAGTAGGGGAGGAAGGTAAAATCCAAGGTGAAATCGTGGCGATTTCACCTTGAAATTTTAGAGGGATTTACTTTAAAAACAGTAGGTTAATAGTGAAATTTGAATGGCGAAAGTTTAAGGCTTCGGCTTTTTATCGAGGCTCTTTCTAAGGATATGCCCAATCATCCTGTCGAGTTCTTCCTGTAGCTCTTTTGAAAGTCGATTAAACTCATAAGAAAATGCACGGCCTTTCACGCGCTTCCTTGCAAAGCGATCCTTGTCCTCAAATTTCCATAATTCAGTAACTACGGACTTATCTTTAGAACCTTTATCCGTGAGTAGTGAGGCTTCCTTTGTTATCAAGCGCAGGATTTTATTTTTAACTTCATCTTCGGCCATTTCTTCAATGGATAAGATGTCGTTTATTTCCGGGGATATGTTTTGAATAAGCTGATCAAACTCTAAATTCTTGTTCCCCATTTCGTCGCCAACAGCACAAAGCGTTTTGTAGTCCGAAAAGGTTAATTCCGACTGCACAGGGAAAAGGGCGACTAATTCTTCCGGAGCACTCGCTGCCTGGAGAGCACGCGTGACCTTCGCCTGAGACAGCCCTTCTTTGGCTGCAATATCCTTCTGACTCATCCCATCATTTTTCATTCGCATCAAACGCAGACCTATTTCTCGAATGCTGTGCTGCAATGCTGTCTGAACGTCTTTCGCTAAATTTTGCGCTTCCTGAACGCTGATCTCCTGGTCCGTGACTAAAACCCGCAACCCTACGTTCTCTAAGATGGCAGAAGCTCGACGCCGGGAACCATCCAAAATTTCAATTTTCCCTGTAGCCCGTCTAACACCTATTGCAGGGTAAAATTGCTGATGCTTAATAGTGCTTCGGATACTTTTTAATGATTTTGGCGTAAGAGATGTCTGGTCACGCCCGTTGTTATGCTGATCAACAAAGGTATCGCTTTCTACCTGGTTCGGAGGTATTACCTCTTCAATAAATGTGGCCTGGCGACCAGTTGATAACTTGAATACCTGCTCGACTCGATCGCCAGAGGCTGAAGAACTATCAAATCCGCTTAATATTGAAGGATTAAGGGTTCGCCCAATTGTTGGTCTGTTTTTCTTTGACATGGGGGTTTCTTACTCCTCAGTTAGATCTGATAAATTCAATACGGTCAAAAACTGCTTTAGCAAAATCTTCCGCAGCAATTCGCGCGTTCTTCAATGCATCAGCACTACCAACATACGTTGCCGGGTTAGCTGAAATAACAGTGTCAAAAGACTCGCCGCAGCGTTCAAAACCGTCAAGGCGAGGGAGGACAACATCAAGCATATCCCCACCGAACACTTCTTTAGCCAGGCTATGGCAATACTTATGGTCTGCCTTGTTACTCAACTTGGACATAAAACCAATGTTAGTTGCAAGCTGACACTCGCAGCCTTCATCCGAAATGAGTTTCACCAACTCAGGAAGGCGGGCAACGTATTTAAGCGATGAGTGGAAATCAACCGTTGCAGGCGGCAGAGGTGTAAACAGTATATTGGCCGAGGCCAAAGCATTTTTCAGGAAGGCGTCAAGGTGAGGACCACTATCAACGAGGATAAAGTCATAATCGCTCTTCAGCTTATCAATCACATTTTCTTTCAGGACTGCATGGATGTTCTGACCCGGTAGATGCTCATTGCACAGCTCTCTCCAATCGGATGCAATAAAGGCATCGTCAATCGACGCAGGCATAACGTCAACCCCAGGTACAACAGAAGGAACAATAAACTCCTCTAACAGCTCTTCACGGCTTACATTCTGCAACATAGCCTGTGCAGATGTTGCGTTTACGATACCAATAGAGTGTTTATGGCTTAAAAACATCGTTGCTGAAGATTGCGGATCAAGGTCAATAACCAGAATCCTTAAATCTTCCATCAGAAGATGAGGATGAGCACGCATTGCATGCGCCAGAGAAACCGTCGATACAGTTTTTGACACACCGCCTTTAAGATTGGAGATGAAAATCACATACGCTTCGCTGTAGCGATCCCGGTATTTTGGCACTCCGCGATGTTCATATATGTCAATGATGTTCTGAATTGACATCGCATATTTCATTGAAGAGCCAGCAGGGCGTTTATCGAAAACATAACCCTTTTCTTCCATTTCACTTACGGCATAGTCAACGTTCGCACGAGTCAGTAGAGGCAATTTTGCCAGTGCCGCTTTCGCATAGACCTGGTAAAACTCGTTCGCGTGTAGCTCATCCTTTTGCAACTGTACTTGTTCAGTCAGAACATTGAGCATTCTATTTGCTCTTTGAGCAACCTTGTGAAGCTGGCTGGAATCACTCATCGAAAGCCATCCTTTATGCTGTATTTTTGAATTTAATTAAAAATGCTGCATAAAATAATAATGTATGCGTAGATGCTTGTACATAGCATTCTCTGCATGTTTGGTTCATTTTGCACGATTGAGAGTTACAAGGAGGGCACAAAAAAGCCCCGTTCAGGGGCATCAGTGTTATTTGCTAAGAGCAGCGAATAATCGTTCGAAATCGATAGTATCTATAGCACGCGTAAGCGCCGGAAGTTCAGCCTCAAAGTACCCGTGTCGATCGTAAAAGAAGGGACCGAAGAGCGAGGCATGTTGGATTCTACTTCGCCCCAGCCCGGACACACAGTTAAGCCCATTACCGGCTAAAAGGCTAAAAAACTTCTCTGGATTATCGTGGTAAAGCTGGGAATCAATGGTGGCGGTTAACTCTTCCATAGGGAAGCACACCCGCCCTGTATCCCAGGGATATTTAGTCCGAAGCATAAACATTGCTTTCAGCAATTCACATTGAGCGCGGATCGCGTCCGGTTCATAGCCAGATATGGAGACATAAGCCACGTCCCTCATTCCTGCGTCATCTTTGAAAGTCACGATAGAAGTAACATCCAGCTCTTTTTCGAAAGAGCAAGCAGCATCTACTGGACGCTGAAGTAAATCATTCGACTTAATGCGCTCGAGAATCCCTCCCCACATATCATTTAGATATTCGATATGAGCCAAAACCTTATCAAGACACTCTCGTGTAAACCATTCAGTATGCCCGCCACCGACGCTTTTCTCCCACGGCGCATTCCAGGGGAAAAAGGTTGCGTGTAAAGCCCGCTCAAGATTAACCATTGCCAAACGCGTACCACGATAGACCCGTGAAAGCGCAAAATCGGGACTCACTTGTAGCCCTTTAAACCGTGCCAATGGACCACATGAAATGCCGATTTTAAAAGTATCTCCGTTCTCTGGCACCAGAACGTAGAGGTAGTGTTGTTTCTCTTCTTGCATATCAATACCACTGCTTGATGAGAACCGCGCAAATGTTGACTATGCGCGAAGGTTAATGTGAATAGTTGACTATGCGCGATGTGACTACAGTCAAAAGTTGACTGTAGTCGATTTAACTCCACCAAAGATCGACTATGTAAGATATTGTCGGGAGAAACGTTGACTATACGCGATGAAATGCCCCTAAAAGCCATCTCAATAGCGACTTGCAGAATATTGACGCCAGCAAAAATCCACCAGCGTCAACGAATGTCGCCTATAGTCAACTTCTCGCTATCGCATATAGTCAATATTATGGATTGCGCTTATGGATCTGGAAGCCGATTTTCCTGCCGTTTTTTATCTCTGAAAATTTAAGATATTCAATAGCTTCCAAATCTTTCATGGCTTTTCTGATAACGCTATTTTGCACGCTAACGGATGATTTGAGATTAAGCCTCGCTCTAAGGCGCTCAATGCTGACAGGTGCCGGGTTGGCGGGTAGAGCCTCAAAGAATGTATACAGTACCTTGGCCGTCTCTTTGCGCCCTAGTTTATCCAGCATCTTCAGCTTCAGGATTCGCTTATAGTCAACATAGTAAAGTTCAGATAGCTGTTTCTGCGGCTGGATCTCGATAACATCAAGCTCGGTATTCAGGCTGCTATATGCCAACAAGTTGACGTTAATGTTATTGAGATGACCTTTTGCCGCCGGGAAGCGGAATTTGACAACTGTCTGCTGAATGCGTGTCAGAGAGTCATCAATACTTTTACGGAACGCCTTTGAAAGGCGCTTACGTGGATAGCCGCATCGATCGGCAAACTCGGAGAATGGCAGGGTGATTATGCCGTCATCATCAGGTGCGTAGTCAAACAACGCGGAGGTTATGCCCACCCACACCTTAAAATCAGTATCCATATCCAGGCGTGGACCATGAATTTCAATTCCCTCATAGCCTTCCTGCTCAACAATTTTGAGGCTTGATAGTTCTTCAGTTGCGTTCGTTGTGTTTGTTGTAACTGACGATCCGCGACGTAGCGCCACATTGGTAGATTTTAAGGTTGGCACAAACACACCTAAGCGCAACAAAGCGATGGGTTGTATAGTGCTGTTGTTATTGGGCTTCAGGCTGTGGATTTCTCCTGTATTTCCTGCAACTTCTTCAACGCTAAGGAAGCCTTTACTTTCTTCCGGCATCACGGTTTCTCCATGTGTGGCGCGGCCTGACGTCAATTTGGATGGCTGTTATCAACAGCTGTGAATATTCAGACTCTAAAATCGCTTACAGTCAATGTTTCTGTCGCGTATAGTCAACAATAAATCGCGTGCAGTCAACAATAAATCGTGCACAGTCAACATAAAATCGCGTATAGTCAATGTTGATCCCATTTCAGGCCAGTAATGACGCGGCTTACAGCGATCCGGGATCTTCTTTGGATCTTCCTAGGTTCTCTTTAGGATCTGTTTATTGGATCTATGCTGTGGATAAGTTGAATAAACCGGCCAACAAAGCCGGTTGGAAGGAAGTCATATTATTCTACGCTTTCGATAAGAAGACCATGTTCATAACATTTAAGCTCATCGCCTTCATACAGGAATTGGTATCCAACACCACCATCTTCATGGACATTAGGGAATAACTCATAACTCACTGAAGAGCAAATCACACCAATGCAGCGATCAACTCCTTCTCGTTCTTCAGTGCTGAAAAAATCCTCTTCGGTAAGAACATGAGTACATTGCTCATCAGCATAGGTCGGAAATACATGCTCGATACAATCCGGATGTTTTAAACCAAGTTGATCGGCAAGTTCGAAAGCATGACGGTATTGTTCAGATCCTGGCTTGCCAACAGTGATGTGCTCAATTTTGTAGATTGAAGTCGCTTTGTTGATAGTTTGCTTAACTGTTACTTTATCAGACAAAAATCCCTTTTAGTTACCGCTGATAGCGCGGTTGTAATCATTAACGTTGCGATTCTTCCTGTTAATCCCCATCAGCATCGTTTCTGTATCGAGGATATACGCTGGCAGATCATCAAAATATTCACTGCTAAACTCCGGCATCCTGCACATAAATGCACTTTTGGGGTCAGAGTGCTTAACCTTTGTCGGCGTCGGCGTTAAATTCGCTGATCGACTCCCGGAGCAACCGCTGAGTGTCAGCAGGAATACGCTGGCGAACATTACCCGCCGCAACCAGTTGTTTCTGAACTTCAGCTTTTCGTTCCATTTGCCTGTCAGCATACTTGGCTTGTTCTGATTCATTTTTCACTTCCTGGCTGTGAAAATGTTGCTCTGCTTTGTTCATCGTCTCAATGGTCTGGTTAAGATCCATTATTGACTTATCACGTTCCTTAACAGCCTGATCAAGACTGCCAATTTTCTCCATGGCTTGCTTTAGCAGATGACGTTCCCATGCAAACCCAGCACCAACAAGTGCGCAAATCAGAACAAGAACACCAGTAGCAGCAAGTTTCTCCTTCAAAGACAAAGCTGTTTTTAACGTAGAAAAGAATGACATGTCTTCCTCCTGAAGAAAAATTATCAATGAAGTCCTTTGTTACCGTGCCGCTTTGTTTAATTCATCAAGAACAGAATCAGGAACCAAAGCGGCGACTGCGCTGGCTGTACTGGCCTTATTTGCTGATGCTTCCGCAAGCGCGGTACCGATAGCATGGTTATAAGCAGTTATGGCTACGTTGGCGCTTTCCTTCACCCGTTCATACTGCTGTTGCAATGCAACTGTGGGCGCTGTTGTCTGGTTGAAAACAACCCCAAACTGTTCAGTTGCTACTTTCAGAGATTCAATTTGCTCTTCTGTTAGTGCTGGTGGGGGAGTGGCAGTGCCACCGCCAGAACCAGAGCCTGACGAGCTTCCTGAGCCAGTGTTAAGGGTCTGGTTAATCTCCCCCATAGCAGCGACTAAACTTGATGTATTAAGCGCGTTTACAGCGTCCTCAAGCGATTTAGTAATAGTCACATCACCAATGGCAATAGAGATCGGCAGTTCTGATACTTCTCGCTCATTAGCATGGCAGTAAACATCCCAACCAATATCGAGTTGAAGCAGCATTGACAGATCTGCATAACCAGCCAACAGGTCCGCGTGCTTAGTTGCCAGTTCTACAATGTTCGTTAAGCCGGTTGTGGTTGTTCTGATCGTTGAAACATAGCTGGTAATAGTGTCGGGATAGACAATTGTATCCAGAATTAATCCGGTCAATTCTTCTGCAAGCAGTTTTGCTGTGTTAGCACTGTTTCGTGCCGATGTTATGGCACCAGGTGTTTTCATCCCACCGGCGGCGGCCAATTTTTTATATGCGGATAACTGGTAGTCTTTTTCCAGCATGATATCTCCTAACTTACCTGAACCAGGCCGTCTCCGGACGCTACGGTAGAGCCGCATGAAACAGGGTCACCAACGCATACGACCCCTTTACCATTGACGGTAAACCATGCCCTGGTTGAGGTGATGCTGCCAACTTACTGATTTAGTGTATGATGGTGTTTTTGAGGTGCTCC
>OGDM01000475.1_pt1 | contig 12183 bp, 10 predicted proteins | sample 1570491 | NCBI WGS metagenome assembly OGDM01 (sample SAMEA2582159, study PRJEB24529) | metagenome
AACAGCTTTTTGGTAAAAGCGTCGCCGAGCTGGTAGAGGGGGTGTCGAAACTTGACAAGCTCAAGTTCCGCGATAAGAAAGAGGCGCAGGCCGAAAACTTTCGCAAAATGATCATGGCGATGGTGCAGGACATCCGCGTCATCCTCATCAAGCTTGCCGACCGCACCCACAACATGCGTACTCTGGGCTCGCTGCGCCCGGATAAACGCCGACGCATCGCCCGCGAAACGCTGGAAATTTACAGCCCGCTGGCGCACCGTTTAGGTATCCATCACATCAAAACCGAGCTCGAAGAGCTGGGCTTTGAAGCGCTGTACCCTAATCGCTACCGCGTCATTAAAGAGGTGGTCAAAGCGGCGCGCGGCAACCGTAAGGAGATGATTCAAAAGATCCTCTCCGAAATCGAAGGGCGTTTGCAGGAAGCGGGGATCCCCTGCCGCGTCAGCGGTCGCGAGAAGCATCTATACTCCATCTACTGTAAAATGGTGCTCAAAGAGCAACGTTTTCACTCGATCATGGATATCTACGCCTTCCGCGTTATCGTCCATGATGCCGATATCTGCTATCGCGTGCTCGGCCAGATGCACAGCCTCTACAAACCGCGTCCGGGTCGTTTTAAAGACTACATCGCCATTCCGAAAGCTAACGGCTATCAGTCTTTGCACACCTCGATGATCGGCCCCCACGGCGTCCCGGTCGAGGTACAAATTCGTACCGAAGACATGGACCAGATGGCGGAGATGGGGGTAGCGGCGCACTGGGCTTATAAAGAGCACGGCGGCGAAAGCAGCACCACCGCGCAAATCCGCGCTCAGCGCTGGATGCAAAGCCTGCTGGAGCTGCAGCAGAGCGCCGGTAGCTCGTTTGAATTTATCGAGAGCGTAAAATCCGATCTGTTCCCCGATGAGATTTACGTTTTCACCCCGGAAGGGCGCATTGTCGAACTGCCTGCCGGCGCCACGCCGGTGGACTTCGCCTACGCGGTGCATACCGATATCGGTCATGCCTGCGTCGGCGCGCGCGTCGACCGTCAGCCCTATCCGCTGTCGCAGCCGCTCTCCAGCGGTCAGACTGTCGAAATTATCACCGCGCCGGGCGCTCGCCCGAACGCCGCCTGGCTGAACTTTGTCGTCAGCTCGAAAGCGCGCGCCAAGATCCGTCAGCTGCTGAAAAACCTTAAGCGCGACGATTCGGTTAGCCTTGGCCGTCGTCTGCTCAATCACGCGCTGGGCGGAAGCCGCAAACTTGCCGAGATCCCACCGGAGAATATCCAGCGCGAACTCGATCGCATGAAGCTGGCCTCGCTTGACGATCTGCTGGCGGAAATCGGTCTGGGCAACGCCATGAGCGTCGTGGTGGCAAAAAACCTGCAGCAGGGCGAAGCCGCTGCGGCGCCGGTACCGGCTAACGCGTCGAACCACGGTCATCTGCCAATCAAAGGCGCCGATGGCGTGTTGATCACCTTCGCCAAGTGCTGTCGTCCAATTCCAGGTGACCCGATTATCGCCCACGTCAGCCCGGGTAAAGGGCTGGTTATCCACCATGAATCCTGTCGTAACATTCGCGGCTACCAGAAAGAGCCGGAGAAATTTATGGCGGTTGAGTGGGATAAAGAGACCGCTCAGGAGTTCATCACCGAAATCAAGGTGGACATGTTTAACCACCAGGGCGCGCTGGCTAACCTGACGGCGGCGATCAACACCGCGTCTTCCAATATCCAGAGCCTGAATACGGAAGAGAAAGATGGCCGCGTATACAGCGCCTTTATCCGCCTGACCGCGCGCGACCGCGTGCATCTGGCGAATATCATGCGCAAAATCCGCGTCATGCCGGACGTGATTAAAGTCACCCGTAACCGAAACTAGCTTTATGAACTCAAAGCGCTACGAGCGTATCTGCGAGATGCTCGCCAGGCGTCAGCCTGACCTGACGGTCTGCATGGAGCAGGTCCATAAGCCTCATAACGTCTCTGCGGTCATCCGGACCGCAGATGCCGTTGGCGTACACGAAGTGCATGCCGTCTGGCCGAGCAGCCGGATGCGTACCATGGCCTCCGCCGCCGCGGGCAGCAACAGCTGGGTGCAGGTTAAAACCCACCGCACTATCGCAGATGCCGTCGGCCACCTGAAAGGCCAGGGCATGCAAATTCTCGCCACTCACCTTTCCGACAAAGCCATCGATTTTCGTGAAATCGACTATACGCGTCCAACCTGCATCCTGATGGGCCAGGAGAAAACCGGCATCACCCAGGAAGCGCTGGCGCTGGCCGATCAGGACATCATTATCCCGATGATCGGCATGGTGCAGTCGCTGAACGTCTCCGTCGCCTCGGCGCTGATCCTCTACGAGGCGCAGCGCCAGCGGCAGAATGCCGGGATGTACCAACGCGCCAACAGCATGCTGCCGCCACAAGAGCAGCAGCGCCTGCTGTTCGAAGGCGGCTATCCGGTGCTGGCCCGTGTCGCCAGACAAAAAGGTCTGCCTTACCCCCACGTTAACGAGCAGGGCGAAGTGGAAGCCGATGCCGCGTGGTGGGCTACCATGCAGGCTGCGAGGTAAACCCAATGTCAGGCCGCCTGTTAGATGCCGTTCCGCTCAGTTCACTCACCGGTGTGGGCGCTGCGCAGAGCAGCAAACTGGCGAAGATTGGCCTGCATACGGTACAGGATCTGCTGCTGCACCTGCCTTTACGCTACGAAGATCGCACCCATCTTTACCCGATAGCCGAGCTGCTTCCCGGAGTTTATGCCACCGTGGAAGGTGAAGTGCTCAACAGCAATATCACCTTCGGCGGCCGGCGGATGATGACCTGCCAGATCAGCGATGGCACCGGCATCCTCACCATGCGCTTTTTCAACTTCAACGCGGCGATGAAAAACAGCCTCGCGACCGGTCGTCGGGTGCTGGCCTACGGTGAAGCCAAACGCGGGAAGTACGGCGCCGAGATGATCCACCCGGAATATCGCGTCCAGGGCGATATGAGCACCCCGGAGCTGCAGGAAACGTTAACCCCAGTCTATCCGACCACCGAAGGCATCAAGCAGGCGACCCTGCGCAAGCTCACCGATCAGGCGCTTGAGCTCCTGGAAACCTGCGCGATTAGCGAACTCCTCCCGCCGGAGCTGGCGCAGGGGATGATGAGCCTGCCGGAGGCGCTGCGTACGCTGCACCGCCCGCCTCCCTCCTTGCAACTTAGCGAGCTGGAAAGCGGCAAGCACCCGGCGCAGCAGCGTCTGATTCTGGAAGAGCTGCTGGCGCATAACCTCAGCATGCTGGCGCTGCGGGCAGGCGCCCAGCGCTATCACGCCCTGCCGCTCGGCGCCAACGATACCCTGAAAAACCAACTGCTGGCCTCCCTGCCCTTTAAGCCCACCGGCGCGCAGGCGCGGGTTACCGCCGAGATTGAACACGATATGGCGCTGGACGTGCCGATGATGCGCCTGGTGCAGGGCGACGTTGGCTCCGGTAAAACGCTGGTCGCTGCCCTGGCCGCCTTGCGCGCTATCGTCCACGGCAAACAGGTGGCGCTGATGGCGCCCACCGAACTGCTTGCCGAGCAGCATGCTAATAACTTCCGCAACTGGTTCGAACCGCTGGGCATAGAAGTCGGCTGGCTGGCGGGCAAACAGAAAGGCAAAGCCCGCCAGGCGCAGCAGGAGGCTATCGCCAGCGGCGAAGTGCAGATGATTGTCGGCACCCACGCCATCTTCCAGGAGCAGGTGCAGTTTAACGGCCTGGCGCTGGTGATTATTGACGAACAGCACCGCTTCGGCGTGCATCAGCGGCTGGCGCTGTGGGAGAAAGGTCAGCAGCAGGGATTCCACCCGCATCAGCTGATCATGACCGCCACGCCGATCCCCCGCACCCTGGCGATGACCGCCTACGCCGATCTGGACACCTCGATTATCGACGAGCTGCCGCCAGGCCGAACTCCGGTGACCACCGTCGCCATCCCCGACACCCGGCGCAGCGATATTATCGACCGCGTGCGCAACGCCTGTACCCATGAAGGTCGCCAGGCCTATTGGGTCTGTACGCTGATTGAAGAGTCCGATCTGCTGGAAGCCCAGGCGGCGGAAGCCACCTGGGAAGAGCTCAAACTGGCGCTGCCGGAGCTCAATATCGGCCTCGTCCACGGGCGGATGAAACCGGCGGAGAAGCAGGCCGTGATGCAGGCCTTCAAGCAGGGTGAGATGCATCTGCTGGTAGCCACCACGGTGATTGAAGTCGGCGTCGACGTGCCTAACTCAAGCCTGATGATTATCGAAAACCCGGAACGTCTGGGTCTGGCGCAGCTGCATCAGCTCAGAGGGCGCGTCGGGCGCGGCGCGGTCGCTTCCCACTGCGTGCTACTCTATAAATCGCCGCTCTCCAAAACGGCGCAGAAACGTCTGCAGGTCCTGCGCGACAGCAACGATGGTTTCGTCATTGCCCAGAAAGACCTCGAAATTCGCGGTCCCGGCGAGCTGCTCGGCACCCGCCAGACCGGCAACGCCGAATTTAAAGTGGCGGACTTACTGCGCGATCAGGCGATGATCCCCGATGTCCAGCGCATTGCTCGCCACATTCATGAACGCTATCCGCTGCAGGCCCAGGCGCTTATCGAGCGCTGGATGCCGGAAACCGAACGCTATTCCAACGCGTAGCGCGCTTTTGCCGCGCTGCGGGCAACTTTTCTACACAACGAGTGGATTATGAAACGAGAACTGGCCATCGAATTTTCGCGTGTCACCGAAGCCGCCGCGCTGGCGGGCTATAAATGGCTGGGCCGCGGCGATAAGAATACCGCCGACGGCGCAGCGGTTAACGCCATGCGCATTATGCTTAACCTCGTCAATATCGACGGCACCATCGTCATCGGCGAGGGCGAAATCGATGAAGCGCCGATGCTCTATATCGGCGAAAAAGTGGGTACCGGCAAGGGCGATGCGGTAGATATCGCCGTCGATCCCATCGAAGGCACCCGCATGACGGCGATGGGCCAGGCCAACGCCCTGGCGGTGATGGCGGTCGGCGATAAGGGCTGCTTCCTCAACGCGCCGGATATGTATATGGAAAAGCTGATCGTCGGCCCGGGCGCTAAAGGCGCTATCGATCTCAATCTGCCGCTGGAAGAGAACCTGCACAATATCGCCCGCGCCCTGAACAAGCCGCTGGGCGAGCTGACCGTCACCGTGCTGGCGAAACCGCGCCACGACGCGGTCATTGCCCAGCTGCAGCAGCTGGGCGTGCGCGTGTTCGCTATTCCCGATGGCGACGTCGCGGCCTCTATTCTCACCTGCATGCCGGATAGCGAAGTCGACGTACTGTACGGCATCGGCGGCGCGCCGGAAGGGGTGGTTTCCGCCGCGGTGATCCGCGCCCTCGACGGGGATATGCAGGGGCGCCTGCTGGCTCGCCACCACGTGAAGGGCGATAACGAAGAGAACCGCCGCATCGGTGAAAATGAGCTGGCGCGCTGCAAAACCATGGGCATTGAAGCGGGCAAAGTGCTGCGTCTGGATGAAATGGCGCGCAGCGATAACGTCGTCTTCTCCGCCACCGGGATCACCAAAGGCGATCTGCTGGACGGCATCACCCGCAAGGGCAACATGGCCACCACCGAGACGCTGCTGATCCGCGGCAAGTCGCGCACTATCCGTCGTATCCAGTCGATTCATTACCTCGACCGTAAAGATCCGGACATTCAGCAGCACATCCTGTAATACCGCTTTTTCTCTCCCAGGCAACCGTCCGCAGGCGGTTGCCCTGTTCTTCGTTTATATTTGATCAATAGAGCTTTCTTGCGCCTTCGGGGTGGAAATCTGGCTCGTCTGGACCGAAGATAAGGCATCGCTTGGCAACAGGAGAAGACGATGGCGGACTGGGTTAGCGGCAAAGTGACAAAAGTGGAGTACTGGACGGACGCCTTGTTCAGTTTATACGGGCGGGAGCCTGTTCATCCGTTTACCGCCGGGCAATTTACCAAGCTCGGGCTGGAAATCGACGGCGAACGCGTGCAGCGCGCCTACTCCTACGTCAACGCCCCCGGCAATCCCGACCTCGAGTTCTATTTGGTCACCGTCCCGGAAGGCAAGCTGAGCCCGCGTCTGGCGGCGCTGAAGCCGGGCGATGAAGTCCTGGTGGTGAGTGAAGCGGCAGGTTTCTTCGTCCTCGAGGAGGTACCGGATTGCGATACCCTGTGGATGCTGGCGACCGGCACTGCGCTGGGGCCGTACCTGTCAATTTTGCAGGAAGGCAAGGACCTTGAGCGCTTTAACAACCTGGTGCTGGTCCACGCCGTCCGCTACGCCGCGGACCTGAGCTATCTGCCGCTAATGCGCGAACTGGAGCAGCGCTATGCCGGCAAACTCCGTATTCAGACGGTGATCAGCCGCGAAACCGTGGAAGGCTCGCTGACCGGCCGGGTGCCGTTTCTGATTGAAACCGGCGCGCTGGAAGAGGCCGTCGGCCTGCCGATGACCACCGACACCAGCCATGTGATGCTGTGCGGCAACCCGCAAATGGTGCGCGATACCCAACAGCTGTTAAAAGAGACCCGGCAGATGACCAAACATCTGCGTCGCCGGCCGGGCCATATGACGGCGGAGCACTACTGGTAATCAGGCGTCCGCTTTCCAGCGCACGTCCTGGGTCTCCTTGCCGAACTTATTCTCGCCCTGGGTGCCGACAAACGCCCCCAGGTCGATCAGCATCATGACGATAATCAGCGTCGGCACAAAGCGCCCGACGCCCCACTGCCAGACCTGCGGCAACATCGACCAGTTCCCCGCCAGCAGCATCCACGCCAGAACCATCAGCAGCGCCCACAGCCCGGATTTGCCGCGATCGTGCAGCCGCTTGACCACCACCGCCGCCGTCGGCCACAGCAGGCAGACGATAATAAACGCCGCCGTCTGCAGGTTGAGCAGATTGCTGCCTGCCAGGGTAAACAGGGCGCTCATGGTCACCAGCCAGATGGCAATCCAGATCCAGAAATCGCGGCGGCCAATGCGCCCTTTAATTGAGAATAACCACTGCTGTAGGGTCATGCGTTTTTCCTTATCATCATCGTCTGCGTAGTTTACCCTGGCGTCGTGACTTTTTGACAAGCGCCGCGCTTCCCGATTTAATCGTCAGCAGGCAAAAAAAGGAACGACGGGCATGAAGAAGTGGACAATTTTGTGGTTAAGTGGGCTGATGGGCCTTGCCGTCGGCCCGCACGCGTTGTCCGCAGAGAGCGAATCGACGACCGCGGCAGCGCCCTACCTGCTCGCCGGCGCGCCGAGCTTTGACCAGTCGATCAGTCAGTTCCGCGAGAAATTCAATGCCGATAACCCAAAGCTGCCTCTGAACGAATTCCGTTCCATCGCCACCAGTCGCGATCGGGCTAACCTGACCCGCGCCGCCAGCAAAATTAACGAAAATCTCTATGCCTCCACCGCGCTGGAGCGCGGCACGCTGAAGATCAAATCCATGCAGATCACCTGGCTGCCGATCCAGGGGCCGGAGCAAAAGGCGGCCAGGACCAAAGCGCTGGAGTATATGAGCGCCATGATCCGCGCCTTCGTGCCGACTTTTAGCCAGGCGCAAAGCCAGCAAAAACTGCAGAAACTGCTGGCCGCCGGCAAGGGCAAGCGCTACTTCGCCGATACCGAAGGCGCCGTGCGCTATGTGGTGGCAGATCATGGGGAAAAGGGCCTGACCTTCGCCATTGAACCGATTAAGCTGGCGCTATCTGAAACGCTGGAAGGTAACAATAAATGACAAAAAGCAAAGCCTTTCCAGTGACGAGTCTCTATACTGTTTCACAGACCATGCTGCCCTCTGGGGCGGCTATATTCCTTAATTCGCTTAAGTAGCGTGGAGAATTAAAATGCGACATCCTTTAGTGATGGGTAACTGGAAACTGAACGGCAGCCGCCACATGGTAAACGAACTGGTTGCGAACCTGCGTACCGAGCTGGCTGGCGTAAGCGGCTGTGCAGTTGCCATCGCCCCGCCGGAAATGTATCTGGACCTGGCTAAGCGCGCGGCAGAAGGCAGCCACATTCACCTGGGCGCGCAGAACGTTGACGTGAACCTGTCCGGCGCATTCACCGGTGAAACCTCCGCCGAAATGCTGAAAGATATCGGCGCGCAGTACATCATCATCGGCCACTCCGAGCGTCGTACCTACCACAAAGAATCCGACGAGCTGATCGCGAAGAAATTCGCCGTGCTGAAAGAGCAGGGTCTGACCCCGGTTCTGTGCATCGGTGAAACCGAAGCCGAAAACGAAGCGGGCAAAACGGAAGAAGTTTGCGCGCGTCAGATCGACGCCGTGCTGAAAACTCAGGGCGCTGCCGCTTTCGAAGGCGTGGTTATCGCTTACGAACCAGTATGGGCTATCGGTACCGGCAAATCAGCGACCCCGGCTCAGGCGCAGGCGGTGCACAAATTCATCCGTGACCACATTGCTAAAGCTGACGCCAAAATCGCTGAGCAAGTGATCATCCAGTACGGCGGTTCCGTTAACGCTGGCAACGCCGCAGAGCTGTTCACCCAGCCGGACATCGACGGCGCGCTGGTTGGCGGCGCCTCCCTGAAAGCTGACGCTTTCGCGGTGATCGTTAAAGCAGCAGAAGCAGCGAAAAAAGCGTAATTCGCTTTTCCCGGTGGCGACACGCGACCGGGTTGACTGACAAAACGTGGGAGCCCGGCTTAGCACAGCGCAAGCCGGGCTTTCTTTTGCCGTTACAGTTTCCCCAACAGCTGATACCAGGCGTAGTCCAGCGGCAGTAAAATCAGATAACTCACCGCCGCCAGCGCCAGACACAGTTGCATCCCCGCCCTCGCCGGGACCTTGCCTAACCCCATCGCCACCACGATCGGCGACGCCTGATAGGGCAGCAGCGGCGTGGAATAGCCCAGCACCTGAATCATAATCACGCTTAGCAGCGGGAAGCCGGTGGCGTCGGCAAAGCTCTGGGCAAAGGTGGTATACAGCGCCGGCACGCCGTTGGCGGTCATAATAAAGTTCAGCGCGCTGGTTATCCCGGTCAGGGCGAGAAAGCTGGTGAAAGGATTGTCTTTATCCAGGGGCATCACCTGCAGCAGCGCATTGCCCACTGCGCCGCCAATCCCGGTTTGGGTGACGGCGATCGCTAGCCCCAGAATCCCGGCGACGTAAATGCAGGTGCGCATATTCACCCCGCTGGCAAACTCCTCGCCGTTGATAAAGCCCACCCGCGGCAGCAGCGTGATCACAGCCGCCGCCAGGCCGGTCCACGCCGGGCCGACGCCGTGCCAGCTCTCGGTCACCCATAGCGAGAGGACCACCGCCAGCAGCCACGCCAGACGTTTCTCGTCGCGGCTCATCGGCGGCAGCGGCGTCAGGTCGCGCGGTGGATACGGCTTGCCGGGAAACAGCCAACAAATCAGCGCCACCAGCACCGCCCCTTTCAGCCAGCCAAGCACCGGCGTATGCAGCAGTAAATAGGGAACATAATTCAGATGCATACCGTACGAGCCTTCCGCCGCGCCACTCATCACCAGATTCGGCACGTTGGCGGGCAAAATCGTCGCCGACAGCTGAAAGGTGCCGAACCCCACCGCCAGCGCCAGGCCGAACCAGCCGCGGCTACCGTCGGCAATGCCCGCGCGGCGGGCCATCGCCGCCACGATCGGCATCAGCAGCGCGATGCGCCCCATGTTGGAGGGCATCACGAACGCCAGGGCGTAGCTCAGGAGTACCACGCTGGCGACCATCCGCGGCCAGGAGTCGGTGAGCCTGGCCGACAGCGCCTGCGCCGCCCGGTCCGCCAGTCCTGTTTTACGGATGGCGATGCCGAGCACAAAGCCGCTGAACACCAGCCAGAACGCCGAAGAGGCAAAGCCGCCGAAGATCACCTCCGGCGGAGCGATTTTCGCCATCATTGCCGCTGCGAAGAACAGCAGCGCGGTGATAAATTCCGGCAGCAGCGACGTCGCCCAGAGCACGATGGTGACGCCGACAATCAATGAAGGAAGGAACAGCGGGTGGGTAAGCCAGAGCGACATGCCTGTCTCCTGTCGTTTTTTTCAGCAAGAATACGACGACAGGTAAGACAGGTAAACGCCAGAACTAGTGGTTTGCGTTAAGGATGGCGCAGCGATGATCCTGAATTTCTTCCGCTGAAGCCCGGTTCAGGGTCAGCAGGTTACGCTCCGTCGCCAGCAGCACCAGCGAGCCGTCGCTCTGTTGCGCCATTGCCAGCGCGAAGCGTCCCATATGTTCACGCGCCTCCGGCACCTCTTCCGCCAGCATCAGGAACGGGCTACGCTGGGCCAGCTCCGCCTCCGTCACCCGGCGCGCCAGGTATTCGTGGCCCTGAAGCCCGCCCGGTAGCGGCAGCCAGCGGCTGCTGATCGCTGCGGCATCCTTATCTAACTGCGCGCGCACATCGGGGCGCAGGCAGGAGATATGAATATGGAAATGGTTTTGCGTACGTCCACTGCGCGAGTTGATCGCCAGCGATACCGCGTTATCAGGAACCGGCGCGCCGTGGCGCTGGCTCATGATTTCACGCCCCTGCCAGGCCTGCCAGAAAAAGTTCGGCGTCAACGGATCCAGCAGCAGCGGGCTTTCGGTGCCGTTGATGCGGTAGGTCGGCATCAGCAAATACTGCAGCGGGCCGTTACGGTCTTTAAACAGCACATAGCCGCCCTTGAGGTTCACTTCCGCGCACGGCGACGGGTTTTGCTGCTGTTGCTGATGGGGTACGCACTGCTGCAGGACAATCTTGCGTAATGCGTCCGGGTTGCCAGAGTGCAGCCAGTAGTAGCCGCCCGCCAGCGCCGCGAGGATCGCCACCAGCAGCGCCAGCAAAAAGTATCTTACTCTTCTCATTTTCATTCCCTGTTAAGCCTGAAGCGGAAGAGTAGCGTAATTTGATGACTAAATGAAAACAGATGGTGGACGGGGCGTTATCCCGGGTAGCGGCTGACGCCTTACCCGGGCTACGCACCGCGCAAAACTGTAGCCCTGCTAAGCGTAGCGCAAGCAGGGACAAGAGAATTAACGCTGGCTAATCTGGTCGAAGGTGCCGCCGTTGGAGAAGTGCTCTTTCTGCGCTTTCGTCCAGCCGCCGAACTCCTGATCGATGGTAAACAGCTTCAGTTTCGGGAATTCGTTAGCATATTTCTTCGCCACATTCGGATCGCGCGGGCGGTAGAAGTTCTTCGCCGCAATCTCCTGGCCTTCCGGCGAGTAGAGATACTTCAGGTACGCTTCCGCCACCTGGCGCGTGCCTTTCTTATCCACCACTTTGTCGACCACCGAGACGGTCGGCTCAGCCAGAATCGACTCACTCGGGGTCACGATTTCAAACTTGTCTTTGCCCAGTTCGTTGGTCGCCAGCAGCGCTTCGTTTTCCCAGGCGATCAGTACGTCGCCGATGCCGCGTTCTACGAAGGTATTGGTCGAACCGCGCGCGCCGGAGTCCAGCACTTCCACGTTTTTATACAGCGCCTTGACGAATTCCTGGGCTTTCGCCTGGTCGCCGTGATTCTGATGCAGAGCATAGCCCCAGGCCGCCAGGTAGTTCCAGCGGGCGCCGCCGGAGCTTTTCGGGTTCGGGGTAATGACCGACACGCCCGGTTTGATCAGATCGTTCCAGTCATGGATCTGTTTCGGATTGCCCTTGCGGACGAGGAACACGATGGTGGAGGTATACGGCGCAGAGTTATCCGGCAGGCGTTTCAGCCAGTTTTTATCGATGCGGCCGCGTTCGGCAATAGCGTCGACATCGTAGGCCAGCGCCAGCGTGACCACATCCGCTTCAATACCGTTAATCACCGAGGTCGCCTGTTTGCCAGAGCCACCATGCGACTGGCGGATCACCACGTTGTCGCCGGTCTCCTGCTTCCAGTGTGCGCTAAACGCTTTGTTGTACTGTTCGTACAGCTCGCGCGTTGGATCATAAGATACGTTTAATAGCTGAATGTCTTTTGCCAGAACGCTGGCGGATGCCAGCAACAGAGTTAACCCTACGCCCCACTTATTCATCGCACCGCTCTCTTTATGTGTGTTGTGATGGGTTAAGCGTGCCAGAAAGCGATTCAATGATTAAAGAATAAAAAAAGATTGGCTATAACTTGCGGGTATAAAGACGCGAGTAAGGATGACCCCCTCCCGGGCGGGAGAGGGCGCGAAGCGATTAGACTTCTTCCATGCGACCCAGC
>OGDM01000491.1_pt1 | contig 11580 bp, 10 predicted proteins | sample 1570491 | NCBI WGS metagenome assembly OGDM01 (sample SAMEA2582159, study PRJEB24529) | metagenome
GTGAGAATTGTACAATTAACCATATTTATGATAAACTATATAAATATAAATAATTTTTAAAATTATAAATTATTATTTGAAATCTAGTTCGGAGAGTAATTCATGAAATCATCTAGGAAACGTAAGGTTACCGCTGCATTTTTTGCAGCTGCAGCGTTGGGTGGTGTTGCCCACGCAGCCCCTATCCTCAACATGAATGATTTGGTAGGTTCGAACACTACCACTGAATCAACGACGCAAGGTACTACAAATGTAGCAACCCCAGTCGTGCGACCTATGGCTACTCAGCCTACCCCTGCAACTACACAACCAATAGTTGTTGCACCACAACAGGCAGCCGTAAAACCTATACAGGCACAACCAATGGCTCCGGTTCGCGTAGCACCACCGCAAATGGTTCCTACACAAGCACAACCGGTAATGCAAACACAACAAGTTATGCAACCAAGTGCTACCACACAAGCGGATCCAAAGGTAACACCTTTAATTCCCCGTGTACGTCCAGTACCGGTAAACGATATAGCAAAAGCTTTATCTGATCAACAAAGAGCCGTTTCACAGCCACAATATGTTGTTAATAAACAAACTAATGCTGTAATGGAACCAACATTGGCTATGCACAGCTTGATGAATGTACAACGTAAAACAGAACCTGTTACAGTACAAAAACAAGTTGATGGCAAACAGCAAGTACAAACGACGCAAGTGGTACGTACGCCTGTAATGGTCCAACAAGAATCTACAACACCTTTAGTGATTGCTAATACAACTCAAACTAAAGCCGTTGTAGCCAAACAAAGATTAACTATTCGAGATATTCAACGTGCAGAGCGTGAACGATTAGCTCAACTAGCAGCCGAAGAAGCAGCACAACAATCAGGTGCAAATCAAGTTGATCAGCAAATGGTTGCGCAAAAGCAAGCTGAAGCTCAACGCCAAGCGGCTATTCTAGCAGAGCAACAACGTCAAATGGCTATGCAGACAGAACAGCAACGCTTAGCACAACAACAAGCCGAACAACAACGTTTAGCAGCTCAACAAGCTGAAGCTCAACGTCAAGCTGCTATGCAAGCGGAACAACAACGTTTGGCTGCTCAACAAGCTGAGGCTCAACGCCAAGCAGCTCTAAGAGCTGAGCAAGAACGTATTGCTGCTGAGCAAGCTGAACAAGCTCGTATCGCAGAAGCTCAACGTCAAGCAGCAGAACAAGAACGTCTTCGTATCCAAGAAGAACAACGCCGTATTGCAGCGCAACAACAAGCGGAACAACAACGGTTAGCGGCTCAACAGGCTGAAGCTCAACGCCAGGCTGCTTTAAAAGCTGAGCAAGAGCGTATCGCTGCTGAGCAAGCTGAAGCTCAACGCCAAGCGGCTATCCAAGCTGAACAGCAACGCTTAGCAGCTCAACAAGCTGAGGCTCAACGTCAAGCTGCTTTAAAAGCTGAGCAAGATCGTATCGCTGCTGAGCAAGATGAGGCTCAACGTCAAGCAGCTTTAAAAGCGGAACAAGATCGTATCGCTGCTGAGCAAGCTGAAGCTCAACGTCAAGCTGCTTTAAAAGCGGAACAAGATCGTATTGCTGCTGAGCAAGCTGAAGCTCAACGTCAAGCTGCTTTACAAGCTGAGCAAGAACGTATTGCTGCGGAGCAAGCCGAAGCTCAACGTCAAGCGGCTCTAAAGGCTGAGCAAGAACGTATCGCTGCTCAACAGGCTGAAGCCCAACGTCAAGCAGCTTTAAAAGCGGAACAAGAACGTATCGCTGCGGAAGAAGCTGCTCGTCAACGTGCAGAAGCTGCTGCTAAAGCTGAAGCTGAGCGCCAAGCGGCTCTAAAAGCGGAACAAGAGCGTATCGCTGCTGAACAAGCTGAGGCTCAACGCCAAGCTGCTTTAAAGGCTGAGCAAGATCGTATCGCTGCTGAGCAAGCTGAAGCTCAACGCCAAGCTGCTTTAAAGGCTGAACAAGATCGTATTGCTGCTCAACAAGCAGAAATGGCAAGACAAGCTGCTATCAAAGAAGAGCAAGAACGTTTAGCTGCCGAGCAATTAGCAAAAGAAGAAGCTGAAGCTGCTGCTAAGGCTCAAGCTGAGGCAGAAGCAGAAGCAAAAGCTAAAGCCGAAGCTGCTGCTAAAGCTCAAGCCGAGGCTGAAGCAAAAGCTAAGGCTGAAGCTGAGGCTACGGCAAAAGCTAAAGCCGAAGCAGAGGCTGCTGCCAAGGCTCAAGAAAGCAAGTTACCTCAATCCTATGTAGATGCTCGAAATGAAGCTTCCACAAAGGGTTCTGCTGTAACAGAAGAGAAAAATATTTTATCTCAACCAATGGAACCACCATTACAAGCTGATTCTTCTGCAAAAATTAGCCTTGCATTCGATGCGAAAAATTATGAGTCCATGTCTACTACTGTAGATAATAAGGAAATCAAATATCGTGCCTTCGAATATATCCCTTACGTGGCTAATCCTATCGATATCGATCAACAGTACATGAATATCTATGTACCAGAAGAATACTTTAATAATGGCACTGTAAATGGTTACAATACACAAACAGCCCCTATCTTCATGCCAAATGCAGTAGGTGGTTACATGCCAAGCCAAGCTATGACACCTAAAGTTGAGAATGGCAAACCTAACAGTGTTCTTTACGCATTATCTCGTGGTTATGTAGTAGCTTCCCCAGCTACACGTGGTCGTACAAACAAAGCATCCGATGGCAACTTCATCGGTAAAGCTCCAGCTGTAATCGTTGACTTACAAGCTGCCACAGCATACTTACATGCTAACGACTCCACAATGCCAGGTAATGCAAACCGCATTATCACAAATGGTACAAGTGCTGGTGGTGCCGTATCCTTGTTACAAGGTGCTGCTGGTAATAACTCCGACTTCCAACCATATTTACAAGCATTAGGTGCTGCTACAGCAGCTACCAATGTATATGCAGTTTCTGCCTATGCACCTATTACAAACCTTGATGCGGCTGATATGGCGTATGAATGGAGCTATAAAGGTATTACATCTTTCAATAAAGTAACAATGGGCCAAGGCGAATTGCCTCAAGCCAATGTAGGTGGCAATACAGCACCTCCACAACGTACAATGCAACGTGTAAACTTGAATGCTGATGATGTAGCATACTCCAATTTACTTAGTGAACACTTCCCTGAATATGTAAACAATTTACAATTGCGTGATGCTATGGGTCGTGTATTGAAACTAGATAAGAATGGCAATGGTACTTTCAAAAATTATGTGAAAGCTTTCATCATTGATGCAGCTAACAAAGCACAAGCTAAAGGTACTGATTTATCTAAACATACATACCTTGTTCGAGATGGCAAAACAGGCGCAATCAAAGACATTAACTGGGAAGCTTACAACCAATTTGTAAGCCGTTCTAAAGCACCAGGTGCATTCGACTCCCGTTCTAATGACTCTGGCGAAAATAATCTATTCGGTACAAGTACTACAGATAATAATCACTTTACAATTACTGCTGCATTACACGATACAACACCTAACCAAGATGTATACGTAGAAAATGCAAAAATCGTTACTATGATGAACCCAATGAACTATCTCGGTTCTCCAGCAGCGACAAATGCGCGCTACTATCGTATCCGCTATGGTACAGCTGACAGTAATACATCCGTTGCTATTCCATTGATCGTAGGTGCACGTGCTCAAAACCTTGGGTACAACGTAGATATGGCAACACCATTTGGTGTAGATCATTCTGGCGATTACGATTTAGATGAATTATTCAACTGGATGGACAATATCGTTAAAAACGGTAGATAATCAAAATTAAATACATACCATAACAAGAAAGGAGCTACCTAGTAGCTCCTTTTTCTTATAGAAAATTATAAATAAACAAGAAAAAGCCCCTCTAACGAGGGGCTTCCTTATATGAGGAAAGCAATTTATCTACTTTCACCAATCATATTTTATTACACTTCAGGGAATAAAGCTGTAGACAAGTAGCGTTCGCCTGTATCAGGAAGAATTACTACAATGTTTTTACCTTTATTTTCAGGGCGTTTAGCCAATTCTTGAGCAGCCCAAAGAGCAGCACCAGAGGAAATACCAACTAGGATACCTTCTGTATGACCAAATGCTTGAGATGTAGCAAATGCATCATCGTTAGTTACTTGGATTACTTCATCATAGATGGAAGTATCTAACGTATCTGGAATAAAGCCAGCGCCTAAGCCTTGGATTTTATGAGGGCCTGGTTTACCATTGGACAATACTGGGGAATCAGTTGGTTCAACAGCTACAACTTTTACGCCAGGGTTTTGTTCTTTTAAATAACGACCTGCACCAGTCAAAGTACCACCTGTACCAACACCAGCTACATAGATGTCTACTGTACCATCAGTATCTTGCCAGATTTCAGGACCAGTTGTTTTGTAATGGATTGCTGGGTTTGCTTGGTTTACGAATTGGCCTGCTTCGATGGCACCAGCAGTAGCTGTTACGATTTCTTTAGCTTTTGCAATGGCACCTTTCATACCAAGGGAACCATCAGTCAATACAAGTTGAGCACCATAACCGAGCATCAATTTGCGACGTTCGATGGACATTGTTTCTGGCATTACGATAACTACTTTATAACCAAGAGCAGCACCAACAGCGGACAAGCCGATACCAGTGTTACCGGATGTTGCTTCTACGATTGTACCACCTGGTTGTAATTCACCAGATTCAACAGCCGCTTGAATGATAGCAGCAGCGATACGGTCTTTTACAGAGCCGCCTGGATTGAAGTATTCCAATTTAGCGAAGATATTAGCGTCTGCACCGTATTTTTTACCAAAACGTGTAGCTGCCAATAAAGGTGTTTTACCAATTAATTCAACGAAAGATTTTGCAATATTAGACATAATAGTCACTCCTTATTAAATAGAACCATCCCAATTGTCATATTTTGTATCAAGCTTAGCGTAAGTTCCATCAATTACATCTTGAAGAGTTACGTTTTCTAAATAATCATGAATATAGTTTTGTAATCCTGCCACTATCCGTTTCATCATCGGGTTTGCTGGTCAGACGGTGCTCGCCCCTTACTCAAGAGTAGAGATGATAGCCATGGACTCTTCCGTGGCGAGCAAAATTTCAATAATAGTATACTCTTTAGGGCTTTTAGATAAGCGATAGCCTCCGTATTTGCCACGAATACTATCCACTAGGTTAGCGGCACCCAAACGAGCCACAATCCCCTCAAGGTATTTCTCAGATATACCTTGTCGTTCTGCAACGGAACGCAAGGAAACCGGTTTATCTTGACCCTGCTCTGCTAAATCGATGAGAACCATCAATGCATAGCGACCTTTTGTGGAAATCCTCATATATCTTGCCTCTCTTTGTAAAAGTTAGTGCTAACACACCCCATGCTATAAAGCACTTATCCTACTCTATTTATAAAACCTTGTGTATCACTAGGAATTAATTTCATTATAGACTACTAAATTCAAAAATGCAAGAACTTATTTCCTACTTTCATAAAGGGATATTAAAAAACCTTCAAGATATAAGGTTTATACGATATTTTACTTTATTTCTAGCAAAGCTTTTTCTAATCTATTACCTCTAAATAGATTAAAATCAATACACAATTCTAAGTATATAAAAATAGGTATATAACACAAAAGGACCAGCCCGAAGGCCAGTCCTTTTGCGTATAGTTTGTAGTTTGTTATATGAGGTTTACCATGATGAATTGGAGAGGGTTCATCTGGTATTGGGACTTACCGTATCGTCAGGAAAACGATGCGCGCCCGTTTTGTCATTTGAGGAGTTGTCTAGATTATTCTAGCGTTTTAGGTTAGTTTCTAAATTAGATTTTACCTACGAGATCAAGACCTGGTTTCAATGTGTCTTTACCTGGTTTCCAACGTGCAGGGCACACTTGGTCACCGTGTTTTGCTACGAATTGAGCCGCTTGTACTTTACGAACCAATTCTTCAGCAGAACGGCCGATACCCATGTCATGGATTTCAGCTGTGCGAACGAAACCTTCAGGATCTACTACGAATGTACCACGGTAAGCCATAGCGGATTCTTCTTGGAATACATCGAAGAAGTCAGCTAATTCATGTTTTTTATCCGCTAACATGTAGTACTCGATTTTATTAATGCTTGGAGAAGCATCGGACCATGCTTTGTGAACGAATTCAGAGTCACAAGATACGGAGTAAACTTCGCAACCTAGTTCTTTCAACTCTGCATAAGAGTTTTGTACGTCTTCTAATTCTGTAGGGCAAACGAATGTGAAGTCTGCTGGATAGAATACGAAGATGGACCATTTGCCCAATACATCTGCAGTACTAACTTTTACTAATTCAGGTTTTTTGAAAGCATCTAGAGTAAATTCAGGAAGTTTTTTACCAATAATAGACATGTTATGTCCTCCTTCATTGAGTTCAAATGTAACAGTTATATTATTATCGGTGTACTTATCACCAAATCTATATCTATCTTTGTCTATATAATAACAAATATCATTCAAGATTGCAAGTGTTATTTTTAAATTTATCGATATATTTTCCTAACTTTTTTCGATATAAATAAATAAAGAAGAAAGATGCTCATTTCTGAGCATCTTTCTTCTTTTTACGCACTACAACCGACTTACTACTTACCGTAGAATGATCAAAAGCAATTAAACCTGCAACATTAGCAAGTCCACGTCGCGCTATATGACCTGTTGTAGACTGTTCTTTACCAGATTTACCATATACAAACTGCTCTAGCTTGAGAGCAGCTAGTATAAAGATACCTATAATGGATAAAATGGATCCCATTTCGATTCTCTATTTTTTAAGTTCTAAAATCGCATCTACGAAGCCACGGAATAATGGATGAGCATTATTTGGGCGGGATTTAAGTTCTGGATGAGCTTGTGTACCGATAAAGAATGGATGGTTTTTCACTTCGATACTTTCAACTAAACGACCATCTGGAGATGTACCGGAGATAACAAGACCAGCATCAGTCAATTGTTGACGGTATTCATTGTTGAACTCATAACGATGACGATGACGTTCATAAATCAAATCTTTACCATAAGCTTCATGAGTTTTTGTACCGGCTTCCACTTTACATGGATAGATACCAAGACGCATTGTACCGCCTTTTTTATCTACGTCAACTTGATCACTCATCAAGTCGATAACTTTGTATTTAGCATTTTCGTCAAATTCGCTAGATGTAGCGCCTTCCATACCGCATACGTTACGAGCAAATTCCATTACAGCAGATTGCATGCCAAGGCATAAACCAAGGAATGGAACATTGTTTTCACGAGCGTATTGGATTGTACGGATTTTACCTTCTACACCACGAGAACCGAAACCACCAGGTACAACGATACCATCAACACCTTCATATACTTCTTTAGGGTCTACAGATGTATCATCAAGTTCTTCAGAGTCAATCCAGCGAAGGTTAACTTTAGTACCTGTAGCGATACCTGCATGATCTAATGCTTCCACTACGGATAAATACGCATCATGCAATGCTACATATTTACCAACGATGGCCACCGTAATGTCTTTGCTTGGGTTCAAGATTTTATGAACCATTTCTTTCCATTCAGTCATATCGCAAGGGCGTTCTTCAAGACCTAATTTTTTGATAACAATGTCATCAAGACCTTGGTCTTGCATCATCAATGGCACTTCATAGATGGAGCTACAAGTTTGGTTTTCAATAACTGCTTCTGGTTCTACGTCGCAGAACAAAGCAAGTTTTTCTTTCATTTCATCGGAAATGTGTTTTTCACTGCGGCATACCAAGATATCTGGTTGAATACCGATGCTGCGTAATTCTTTTACACTATGTTGTGTAGGTTTAGTTTTTAATTCCCCTGCAGCATTGATGTAAGGTACCAATGTAACGTGAATATAAAGTACGTCGTTACGGCCTACTTCTTTTTTCACTTGGCGGATAGCTTCCATGAATGGCAAGCTTTCAATATCACCTACAGTACCACCAATTTCAGTGATAACTACATCAGCATTATCCTCTTTACCTACTCGGTATACGTTTTGTTTAATTTCATTTGTAATGTGTGGAATTACTTGTACAGTGCTGCCCAAGTAATCACCTTTACGTTCTTTATTGATTACAGACCAGTACACTTTACCAGCTGTAATATTGGAACGTTTGCTAAGGTTAATATCGATGAAGCGTTCATAGTGGCCCAAATCAAGGTCAGTTTCAGCACCGTCATCTGTTACGAATACTTCACCATGTTGGTAAGGGCTCATCGTACCAGGGTCGATATTAATGTATGGGTCAAATTTTTGAATCGTTACATTGAAACCGCGGTTTTTGAGCAAGCGACCCAAGGATGCTGCTGTGATCCCTTTACCAAGAGAAGAAACAACGCCGCCAGTTACGAAAATATACTTAGTTGCCATGATGCCTCCCACCTATTACATTTTTTCCGGAGCGGAAATACCTAAAATACCCAAGCCTTGACGAAGTACGAGGGCAATCGCTGTGATTAATCCTAGACGAGCTTGTTGCAACGCTGGATCCACGCCAATGATACGACCTTGACGGTAGAAGGAGTGGAACATGCTAGCCAAATCGTACAAGTAACGAGCAATACGATGTGGTGCACGATGTTCGGCAGATTGAACTACCTCTTCTGGATATTCAGCTAATTTCTTAATCAATTCTAATTCCATTTCGCTTGTAAGCGTTGTGAAATCAGTTTCACTATAATCACCAAATGCGATGCCAGCTTCACGCACTTGGTTGTAAATGCTGTGAATACGAGCATGAGCATATTGGATATAATACACTGGGTTATCATTGCTACGAGATTTAGCCAAGTTAATATCGAAATCAAGTTGGCTATCTAGAGAACGCACCAAGAAGAAGTAACGAGATGCATCTACGCCAACCTCTTCAATCAATTCATCTAATGTAACGCTGTCGCCGCTACGTTTAGATAATTTAACGAGTTGTCCATCACGGAACAATGCTACCATTTGTAATAACAATACTGTTAATTTATCTGGGTCATAACCAAAAGCAGCCATAGCAGCTTTTACACGGCATACATAACCATGATGGTCAGCGCCCCAAATATCAATCATTTCTTTGAAGCCACGATCATATTTATTGCGGTGGTATGCAATATCTGCCGCTAAATATGTAGGGACTCCATTATCACGAATAACTACGCGGTCTTTATCGTCGCCATAGTCAGTGGATTTCAACCACAAAGCACCGTCTTTTTCATACACTTTACCAAGAGCCTTTAAGGCCTCTACGGAGTGATGAATTTCATCAGTTTCATGAACTGTACGTTCAGAGAACCAATTATCGAACGTAACACGGAAGTTGCTTAATGTTTCTTCTAAGCGAGCTAATTTTTCTTTCAAGCCCTCTTCTTTGAACAAAGCTACACGATCAGCTTCGTTCATAGCATTCAATTTATCGAAACCTTCGCGTTCAGCAATTGTTTTAGCCGTTTCAATGATATCAGGACCACGGTAACCATTTTCAGGGAACACAAGAGCCCCTTCTGGAATGTCGAAATCAGGCATGGAACCGTCTTCGTTGCGCTTAGGTGGAAATACTAATGTAGCACCTTGCAACTCTTGGAAACGGTACTCAATGGAGATAGCCATGTTGTCGATTTGGTTACCCGCATCATTGATATAGTACTCGGATTGTACATTGTAACCTGCTGCACGCAACAAGTTTACAAGAGCACTACCATACGCAGCACCGCGACCATGACCTACATGCAAAGGACCTGTTGGGTTCGCACTTACATATTCAACTTGAATCGTATCGCGCGCACGCAATGGTTGTACACCATATTGATCACCAGCATTCAAGATGGCTTTCAATGTGTCGTACACCATATCTGATTTCAAGAAGAAGTTGATGAAACCTGCACCAGCAACCTCAGCACGTTCAAGCCAGTCAAAATTCATATGGCTAATCAAAGCTTCTGCAATAGCACGAGGATTTTGACGAGCTACACGAGCGGATTGCATCGCAATGTTTGTAGAAAAATCACCGAATTCTTTTTGAGGTGGCACTTCGAGAACGATTTCTGGATATTCCCCAGCTGGTAAACCACCGCTGTTAATCGTATCTTGTAATGCCTGTTCAATCCCCGATTTCAGGATTTCCTTCATGTCCATGCTCTGTATCCTCCCGCACGTCTATATCTAACTGATTATAAAATTGCCATTCACCTTCGACGGAAATATCATATCCTAAATGAACATGACCTACGCCTTCGTGAAAGTCTACTGTTAATTCATGAGTTTTTACGGCCATGTGTAAATCGCCATACGGCGTTTCATACACGGACTCGCGCTCTTCACCACGGACGTATTGATGACGCATATTAACTGCCCCTATTCGAAGCAGCACAATTGAATCATCATGGATTTTAATGGTCGTCTTAACCCCATCCATGCCCGTCACACTAGATTCTTCGTAACGCACATATTGTGTATTACCCTTTTTATGTGACGTACCAGGGGAAATCAGCTCCACTACGGTATCCTTGCCGTCCATATCTCGTTGTACACTTTTTACGGACACTAGAACCCGCTTCATTTCGTAACCTCCATGGCAGTAATTAATCATCATATTATACCATAATCAAGGACTATTTTGCACCCTCAATGAGTTGCAATTTCTTAGTCTTTGTCATCTGTTTTATGGCATATTCTCTACGTTGTGCGTCCTGTTTATTGTGAAAGCTTTCAGAATATACCAACGTAACAGGACGTCGCCCCCGCGTATATTTCGCACCGCCTGGAACATGGCCATTATGAGCCTCCATACGACGCTCAAGATCGGTAGTCCACCCACAATACAAAGAATCATCTGCACAACGCACTAAATACACATAGTGTCGCTCTTCAGACTTAGCATCTTTATTTGCCATTTTTTGCATCGTCAGTAATCGGTTCTAATGTAATGGTATTGATGATGACAGGTTCTACTGGTTTATCATTACGACCAGTTTTTACTTTACCGATTTTTTCAACTACGTCCATACCTTGTACAACAGTACCAAAGATAGTGTGTTTATTATCTAACCAATCTGTAGGTCCCAAGGTAATGAAGAATTGAGAGCCCCCTGTATTAGGGCCACGGTTCGCCATAGCAAGGACACCCATTTTATTGAAGTGTAAATCGTTGGAAAACTCATCAGGAATGGTATAACCAGGGCCACCAGCACCTGTACCATCTGGATCCCCACCTTGAATCATAAAGCCTTCAATAACGCGGTGGAATGTAACACCATTATAGAAACCTTTTTTCACTAAGTAATCAAAGTTTTTTACCGTAATAGGCGCTTTAGATCCTAGCAAACGAACTTTGAATTGACCATAATTTGTATCAAAAACAGCATACTCATCAGCGATTGGCGCATTAGAGAAATTAGGCATAGTTACAGATTCTGCTTTTACAGTATTACCTTGTGGTTGCTCCCCACTTTTTGTACCACAAGCTGCTGTACCAAGCATTGTAATCCCCAACATCGCGCATAAAGCCAAGCGTTTCCAGTTCATAGTTCCCCCAAAATAT
>OGDM01000493.1_pt1 | contig 11542 bp, 9 predicted proteins | sample 1570491 | NCBI WGS metagenome assembly OGDM01 (sample SAMEA2582159, study PRJEB24529) | metagenome
TATTTTTGGGAATTCAAAATTTAACTTGAACTAATTTTAGCTAATTAGAAATGTGCACAAAACCCTTGAAAACACTGGCTTTGTATTAGATTTGCTTTTCTTCTTTACATCTAATATTATACCATAAAAATAGCAAAAAGTGTAGTTATTTTTACCCGTTTTTATTGTTTTTTCTCTTTTTGTTAGACTTTCACAAATCCTAAGCTTCTTTACACACACTCTATCTTTCTGCTTTTCAATATCCTTTCTACTTCTTCCTCATACCGTTGATCTGCTGTTTTCCACCCCAGTGATTTTCTGTACATGGTATTGATCCAGTCCTCAATCCACTGAACTCTCTTTTTACTCTGCCCCTTCATTTCCACACCTTTCTGAATAAATCTCCGAATGATTCTGTTCGTATTTTCATTCAGACCTCGTTCCCAGGAACTATATGGATGCGCATAGAAGATAGATACTCCGGCACGCTTGCCCCATCGATGCAGTTTTGCAAATTCAGATCCATTATCTGTTGTAATACTTTTGAAGACCCAATTAAAATGGGGGATTTCTCTTTTTAGTTGATTTAACACTTTATGTACACTCTTTACATTTTTCTTTGGCATTTTACGAATGATCTCCTTCCGAGTCATCCGTTCTGTCAGAGTGAGCAACACTTTATCATCCGTCTTTTTTCCAATGACACAATCAATTTCCCAATGTCCAAACTCCGTTTTTTCATTGATGGTCTCAGGACGCTTTTCTATGCTTTCCCCCGTTAGACGCTTATGTTTTCTACAGTAAGATTTTCTCTTTTGTTTGCGTTTTACTTTTTCCGGCAGATCGATATTTTTTACTGCAATTTCTCCATTCTCTGCATAACTGTACAAAGTATCAACACTTACCACTTCTTCCCGTTTAAAGACACCTGTTTCCAATGCCTCTGCTCTGGCTGCAGCAAAAGAGCGTTTCCCTTTTTTCACTTTTTCCTCTACATAGTGTAAAAATGCTGCGCAAGAATTGAGTTTTTTCTTGCGTCCACATCCCTTTCTGTGTTTTTTATATACGATATCCCCGGTATCCGGGAAATAGATTTCCGCCTCTTTATATCCTACCACCTGTTTTACCGTTCCCCTTTTTAATTCGTTTCTGATCGTATTGCTTGCCCTCTTTAGTTTCTTTCCAATCTTATAAGGAGACCAGCCTTCCTTGTCCAGAATTGCGATTTGTCTTCTTTCCTCGATATTTAAATGTGATCCTTTTTTTCTTGTTTCCATATTTCCCTCTTTACTATACAGCATGATCAGAAAAATTTTTTTGACTTTTTTCATCCTATCTGTTATAGTAAAGATGTTTTTGGGGATTTTTATTTGTCAGACGATGAGTAAAGATCAAAAGAAGAGTCAGTAACTGCTGGCTCTTTTATTTTCTTTCTTCCATGCTGTTAAACATTTTCTATGTATTTCTCTTTTCGGAGCTTTATAATAGAAACAAGCCGATTAAGGCTTTCAATCACAAATCGAAGTAAAAGATGCAGAGCAAGGTCTACCCCTTTACACTGCATCTTTTACTTTGTTCCGAAATCCGGAACGCTACTCTAACTATTGACTGCTATTCTGTAACAAAAACGCTCTTTGATATTGATACATCTTTTCTGCTGGATAAAACATCAAGTGTTTCACCTGCTCTTCCATTAGTCCTTTTTCCAGGCTCTCTATCATAATTTCTTTCTGTTCCTTGCTTAATATGGTATGATAACGTTCCATACAATCCAGAATGCTTCCTGACAGATCTCTCTCCTGTTTGTTTGAGTCCCTTTCTTCCTTTGGCGATTCCTGTCCTTCCATTTCCTGATATAGCTTCACGTCCTCTGGAAGTTCCTGCTGTTTTAACAAATCAATCCTCGCCTGACGTTCCACTTGAAATGCCTTTGTTATCTCTTCCTCTGTGGGCTTCGGATACTTTCGGAAATTCAGATAGAGAAAGGCCTCTTTTTCAATTTCTCGATAATAGATTGTATCATCCTTTTTCGCCATCTCTTTGTATGCTTCGCTTTGTTCTTTACTCAAAAATTGGATCTGCTTTTTCGTTTCAATCGTAAAATAGGTTCGTTTTTCTTCGTCAAATATCACTTTTACCGAATGATGATATCCGTCTTCCCCAGCTAATTTCTCCATTTCTTTCCATCGTGGTATCTGGAATGGAATTACCTTTTGATCAAAAACCGGATATTGTCCCTCAATGAAAAGAATACAATTCTCCCGACTCATTCTTTTGACAGCCGCCGGTGTCATCAGGCTTCTTCCCAATTTCTGATTCTGTATATTGACATTTCCATGGGCTCCATAGGTACGGCCATCATTGCGTACATCAATGGTCATTTCCCCAATCAGTTCTGAAATAAATTTATGGGTACTCTTTGCAGCTGGCCCCGACCCCATATAAATAAGCACGGCACAGTTTTCTATAAAAATTTCCCATTTATCCTGTGGAAATAATGCTTTTGCCTGTGCGATCGACTGCAGGATTGGGACAATGGACATATTTCTTCCCCGGATTGTTCCCATCAGCACTTCTGTCCTGGTTGGTTTCGGACCCGCATAGAATTCATCTGCCCACAGTCTGACATGAATCGGAAGTGCTCCTCTATACTCATGATCTGCAGCATGGATCAGTACATCAAACATGGTCGTATAAAACATCGAAATCAAAAAATTAAAAGACGGATCATTATCTGGCATGACCAAAAAGAGGGCTGTCTTTTTCCCTGGGATTCCATCCGCACCTGTTCCCAGACTCTTGATATCCATATCATCCGACTCTAGAATTCTCTTGATTGCAGGAATCTCGCAAAGGCGCAACATTGCGTTTACCATCAAAATAACGCAGCTGACGGTTTCCTGGGCTTCCATATTGCCTTTTAGTTTCCGGTAATCCCGTACCGGTGGATATTCCGGGCCATATCTTCTTGCAAGATCGTCCATTTTTTCCTGTAACCGGGTACTGTTTTCTTCCGATCCTGGCTGCATCTCTAAATTTGCCAACGCCAGAACTCTTGGTAATGTAGCTGCTTGATACTGTTCCGGATGCTCTTTTTTCTCCCGTTCTTGCCGCAGCCATTCATAGGAGAAAAGAGACATCAGATACAAGCTCACTGCCTGATCCCAGAAAGGATCTCCCTTCATCGCATCCGGCGGTTTTACCGCCTCCTGCAGATTGGTGATCAATTTTACCAACCCCACTTCATCTCGGATATAAACAAAGGGATTCCATCGATCCGATTCTTCCGGATTGATCAAATTAAAAACTTTAATCGTAACCCCCTGATTCTGTAAATACTTCCCTGTTTTTCGGAGCAGCTCTCCTTTGATGTCCAAAAATACATTGGTCATCGATGCCAGCAGTGCATTTGGAATAACTAACGTCGTCGATTTATAACTTCCGGAGTTCCCGATGACTAGCATATTCATGTTTGATAACTTTCCATTATCCACTGCTACATTTTGACTGAGCAACGTATTTTTTGTTTCCTCTTTATTCATTAACGTTCTCTGGATCTGTTTGATATCCGCCCACTGCTCCGATCCATACTCCACACCGACCTGTCGGTTGCGATAATAGTCCATAAGGTATGTTACAATGCCGATCCACACAATCAGAGCGATCCCCATAAATGTAAATGTCAGATCATTCCACCAGTTTTGAAGGGGATGGAGAATCACATACAGCAGTTTGTCCTGCCAGTTTGCCAATGTCACTCCATCTAATGTTGTCAAACCACTTAGAAAGTAAGAGATAACAAGCAATCCTACCAGAAGAGCTGCCAGCATCCCCCACGGTAATTTCCGCTTTTCTACCATACATTACATCCCCTTTCGTGGCATGGCTGGAAGTTTCTGCGGGACTTGTCCTGCCACTTTTTTGAGTGCTTCTTTCTGCACATTTTCTGTCTGCAGCAATTCTTTCTTTTTAAACATGCGATCCACTTTCTCATAGTTCGAAGCATACAGATCAGAACCCGTTGGCCGATGATCCGCAGAAACAGGTTTTCCATTGGCATCCAAAAGGATCTGTTTCTCATTTTTTGCTAAAAAGGCCAGATAGGTTTTCCCACCATCCGTTTGAAACACCTGGTCTGTTGGCAAGACCAGGGTTCTCTCCTTCTCTCCCCAGGTACCCGGAACTCGGCTGGCAAACATCCCTTTCGCTTCTACTTCCGGATTCTTTTCCCTGGCAATCCTGGATTGATCGATCAGGTTTTCTCTATTGATCGTAATTTCCACATAATCCGGATGACGATGGAGTTCCTGATACCGTTCATTACTGATGGATTTGATGGAATTTTCTGTTTCCAATACTTTTTCTTCCAGCTCTCCCCGTTCCTGCCCTTCGTATTTTTCCAGCTTTTCTTTCATTTCCCCGGATGCAGTATCCACATAAGCCTCTTCATTCATTGTCCCTGTTTCCCGATACTGTCCCATGTCGATTGTCTGGAAGTCTTTAATCTGCTTTCCTTCTGACAGACATTTTTCCTGCAACATCCGATACCAGTGTTCTACCTTGGGAAGATCTGCGTTTGCAACGACCACCTGGATTTCCCCATCTCCAATGTTCAAATCCGGAAGGATGGAATAATTGACCTGCAGCGTATCGAAATCTGCTTTTAAAAGATCTACTTCCTGTTCCATCGGAATACTGACAATGCTTGTTCTGCCATTGGTAAGGTTATTTAAGTTCTGCAGTTCATGCTCCCCGCCCTGCATTCTTGCCATCAGAAACCGGTCATACCATCCCTGAAAATTCAGCTGGTCTTCCCCATAAACAGCCAGCTGCACAAACCCATCCTTGTCATTCAGATCCGGCATCCGAATGTAGCGGACATTCCGTTCTTCCATCTGTGAGAGAAATCCACTTTTTTCCAGTTCTTTCCAACTTTCCACTGGCACATTTACAATCTGATAATTTCCTTCGGTCAGTTTTGCAAACTCCTGAAAATTTTGGAATTCTCGCCGATTCAGCATTCCTTCTTTATGCATCCGTGCGAAATGCTGGATCAATAGAATGGTTCCCGTTGCGGTCAGTTTAAACACCGGATCCATCATTAAGCTCATCCGCCCCATTCCCTGCAGTGCCATAAGTACGTCTTGTTGGTCTCTTTCATTTTCCATCTGTTTTCTCCTTCCCTGTTCCGAAATCCGGAACGTTACAACTTCTCCTTTTTCGTAAAAATCTGCTTGACATTCTATGTATATTGTTATACAATAGGTAACACAAAGGGCAAGGTGGCCCCGTCGCAATTGGAGCGACGCAAGCGCAAGCCCCTATCCTCTCTGGTTTTCCAGAGAGGATTTTTTTGTTCCGGATTTCGGAACACTAGAACCTTCGAATATGTTTCGGCTTGATTTGTTCCGATTCCGATAATGCCATCTTCTTTAAAATTTTGTCATATTCTGGTATCTGAGATTTCTGGTTCTCCAGATAATATCCTAGCTTTTCCCCATTTTCCTTATTCGCATAAAGTAACTTCCCTTGATCTAAGATCCTCTGACAGAACTCTGAAAAATTGTCTTTTCCATACATACTTGTAATAAAGTTGGAGTCTACTTTTCGCAATTCATACATGGCATTTCCATTCGGACGAACCGCTACAATCACTGGGTTTCCATCCTGTTCCCGATAATCCAGTACAGCTACTAAAGAATCATCCTTTGTCAAAGATTCTGCCAATATAACGGGGGATTCCAATGCTTCTGGAAGGCGCTTTAGCTCCTGCGTAGACAGTCCGTGATAATGAACATTATCCACTGTTTTTTCGTGTAAACAATCTAATACATGTTTTTGTGTAATATGCATTGGTAACTCTCTCAAACCCACATTTTGAATCATTTCAGGTGTATTGCATACTAAAATTGCTTCATGTCTTCTTTTCCCTTGATAATATTTTTCTTTTTCCAGTGGGTGAAGCACACGATCCACACTATTCCCAAAGTCCAGATATGCCTCACACTTCTTCCCATACGCTAAGATCTGTTCCGTGGATGCTTGGTTTATCATACTCTCTGTCCGTCCAATGCTCTTTTCATACGCTGCGATCTTCCTTTTCGCTTCCTCCAATTCCGGAGAGGCTTCCAGTCCATATCGTTCTACAATTTCCTGCAGATATGTCTGATTGTTCTCCAGCTGATCGATCTGACGGGTCATTTTATTGATTCCTTCTTTTAACTGATCTGCTGATGCCTGTTTTATAACCTTCCCTTCCCGTAATGCATCTACTGAAACTCCACAGGCATTGCAAAAAAGCTGCAAGGATTCCGGCTGCAGTTGCAACACTCCTTTTTCCACTGCTTTCACTTCCGGGACAGACACGTACATTTTTTCAGCCGCTTCTTCCAGACTCATTCCCTGTTGCTCTCGCAATGCTGTAAACGCACGCTGCAGCATGGGATGTTTCCCTTCCCCAGCTCTCCGGTTCAATTCCTGAACCTTCTTTGATGTTCCTGTCAGAAATCGCTCTCCATCCAGATACACCGTATAATGCTCTCCTTCTTTTGCAAGCCTCCATCCATCCGATTGTTTGAGATTCGGAAAAGACACCTGTTCCACCTGATTCTTCATTGCTTCCTGAATCAGGTCTTCATATAGGACTTCTTTCCATTCTGTTTTTTGGGAAATCGCAGTTCTCACTTGTTCAAGATTCCGATAAACGGTTCGATCTACCGGAGTCACAATCCCCTCTTCATTTAGAGAAACAATCCGATAATACGCTTCTCTTCCATATCCCTTTTCGTTATATCGGTTTACATGGAAATCCAAGTCCTCATAATCCATGGTGCTTTCGATCGCAACCTTCTTTGTCTCTTCCGTTCCGAATTTCGGAACAGGATCACGTGTTTGAGCTGCCGGTTCTACTTCGATTCCATAGGTCTGATATTCTTCCAATGTGATCAGTCCACCGTGATATTCCAAATAAACGGCGGCTTGTTCCGCATCTTTCACGGCACGGAATAGAGCATCCGGCTGCTCTTTAATTCCCTGGATCCAGCTCTGAACATACGCCTTGTGGTTCTGCAGATGTTCTTCTGTCTGTCCCATCGGAAGCTCACTGGACAGAAAACAGGAACTGATTTCCGCCACCAACTCTTCATAAGCATAGGGCTCTGTTCCAAATTCCCCACCCTGTTTCCGATTCAGACGATGTTCTGACCCTGTTGCATGGGACAGCTCATGGAGTGCCGTGGATGCGTAGGCATACTCGGAATGAAATTGCTGGCGGTACGGAAGATAGATCCGGTCTTCTACCGGACGGTAAAATGCCTGGTCACTTTTGTGATAAGAAATCGAAACTCCCATGCTCCCAGAAATGGTATCCACCAATTCTACTGGCTGTATTTCATTTTGTGTTACTTCCAACTTGGGGATTCCTACAATCATATCCCCATTGTAAACAGAATACACTCGGCTAAAAAGCTGATACCGATCATTGATCTGTCCACCAGCTTCCCGAAATTCTTGCCAGCTGATTGCCTTTTTCTGCTCCCGATCATAGGGATACCAGAATTCTATTTTGGCACTCTGTCCCTTTCCTGCTTTTAGTGTCCATCCCTGCTCTTTGATCTGTGCAAACGTACACCATCTGGGATCCTGATATCCTTTCGCCATGGATGTCAGCAGTAAAGAAAAATAATTGCTCCCATGGTAAACCGTCTTGGAAACCGGATTATAAGGTCTTCCTGAAAGTCCGCTCCATTCTTTTTTCCAGTCCAGTTTTTCCTCTTCCAAGATGTGTAAAAATTGTTCTGCTAATTGCTGTTGTAACTTTGTCATGTTTTCCACCTCCTGTTCTTCTGTACTTTATATTCCTGCAATACTGCCTCCGAGATTGCTTCCCGGATCCGTTTCGAAGTTGGCCGTACTACATCCCGGTACCCGTCTTTCTCACTGTAATACTGGGGCAGGTTACAAAAAAGTCCATCCTGTCCCTGTTTCACAGTGACTCCTTTGATTGTCAGACCACACACTTCTACCGTTGCAATCCCTACGATGCTTACTGTCTTTTTGGGCTGCACCGGAAACAGGCTCATACTCTGAACTACGATTTCTGGAAGTTCCAAGTCTTTTATGATTTCTTTTCGGATTTCCCGATTCACAACTTCGGCAATCCTCTCCCGCAGTTCTTGACTGGGGTGTACTACATCTTCCCACCGGCCTTGCACTTTTCGCCTGGGAAAGCTGACAAAGGATACCTCTTCCCCATTCTCTTTTTGATGTTTTAACACTCGAACTTGAAATGTAAATAAGCGTTCCACCGTGACTTCCCCGTATCCCCATACGTTTTCCAGTGGTTTTTCTGGCAGATAAATTCTGGCTTCTACGTCCATTTTTCTCCTTTCTGTTCCGAAATTCGGAACGCTCCTGCTTTAGTGCTTTTCCCGTTCCCAAAAGTACCGTTTCTTTTGTGTTTTCTGGCTGGTTGCTTCCATGCGCCGCTTCTGTTCCATCTTCCGCATCCGTTCCATATGCTCCACGGACAGACTTGGTTTTGCCAAATATAGCACATCCTCCACCTTGTCCCCTCTTTCCAGACAGGTTAAAAGATAATCACTCTGCTCTTCGGTAAACTCAGAGTTGTCCATGACTTCTTTGATAAATGTCTCCATCTCTTTTTTTCGCTGCTCCTCTTGTTCTTTCGCCATTTTCTGGTATCTGCGATTCTTCCAGTACCCTTTTTCCGGTTCCACGGTTGGAATCGTTTCCTTTGGCACCTGCCTTTTTTCTGCTTTCTGAAACTGTAAGAGCTCCCTGTGATAGGTGTCTGCTTTTTCGCTTAAGATCCGGGCATTTCCCTCGGCACTCTGTCGGTTCTCCTGTTCTTTGGTTAAACGCTGCTTCATTTGCTGCAGCTGAAATTCCCGTTTTTCCTGTAACAACTGTTCTGACTTTTGCTTCAGTTCTTCTTTCTCTTTGGTCAAATCCTGGAGTACCTTTTCCAGTCCGTCCTGTACAACTGTAGTCAGCCGCTCACTATTGGCAGCCAGGATTTCCAGCCGATCCTGATTTTCTTTCATTGCCCGTTCCAATAAATCGATATCCTGAAATTTTTTCTGCAGGAATTCCATCCGCTCTCTTTGGATTTTTTCTAACTCCCATGTAGGCATTTTTTCTAAAATCTCTGCGGGCATCTGATCCAAAGCGCACAAATAGACCCATTCCCGGATGCGCCAGGGCAACTCCTGATTCAGAATGCCAATAATCTCTTCCGGGACTTGCATCCATTGTGCGATCACCAATTGCTGTTCTTTAATTTCTACTTCTGTTATAGCCTGGGCTTCCACTGTCTGTCTCCTTTCTTTCTGTTCCGAATTTCGGAACGTGTCTGTTCCGGATTCTTCCTCTGAATTGGATGTGCAAATTCATAAGTTGCCAGGTGTTCCTGATCCATCCGTTTGATCTGACGGATCAGCCGCTTTTCTTCCCGCAGTTTTTGTAACTGCTCTTTGGCATCTTTCATCAGCTCCATCCCTTTTGGCAACTGCTCCTGCAATTCTTCCATTTCATCCAGGACTGCTTCAAACCGGTCATCCCATACCGGAATCTGCCCCAGCTCTTGTTCCAGTTTCTGATATCTTCGATACCCTTCGTCCTCCTGCATGTTCCATTTCAAGCTACTTTGCTGCTTTAATCGTTTTTCCTCTTTCAGCACTTCCCGCTCTCTTTGTTCCAGCGCCTCTCTGCTTCGGATATCCATGGTTAATAAATATCTGCAGTCTGCCCGCAGCTTCTCAATCTCTGTTAAATGTTTCCGCATACTGCCCTGATTGATCGCATAAATATTTCCACGGGCATAGCGGTTCTGGATCTGGTAAATGTCTCGGACATGACTGGCTTGATATCCGGAGATCCCCCGGATGTTTTTCCGGCCGAAATGCATCTGGCAGCGTTGCAGCCTTGGAGGCTTTGGTCCCGGATAGGATCTCCATTCTTTTCCGATCCGCTCCCGGATGGCAGCCACCGTATAGGCTTCTCCCAATGTTTTCTTTTTAGTACGGCAAGCCCGTCCTTGTCCAGGCAGTTTCAAGGATAAAATCGCCCCCTCTTCCCGGGACGTTCCTTCCTGGATCTGATAATGCATGGATCGCATCTGTTCTAAAAATTCTTCGTACGATTCCGAAAGAGAGATTGCATAATCAATATCTGCACGGATCAGATTTTTCCAACTGCTTTTTCCTTGATCTTTCCATTCTCCGTATGAGACTCCTTTCCGGTTTCCTTTTTCATATTCCAGTTTGGGAAGTCCATATTTCACACAAAGCTTGTCCGTGATCGGCTGCATAAATTTTTCCCAGTCCCCACGTTCATAACGATATTTATAACCAGTGACTCGATTCACTGAATTGAACACAATATGACCATGGCAATGTTTTCGATCGGTATGAATTCCAAACACATAATCATAGTTCTCTCCCAGATATTCCTGGCAGAATTCCTGGATGATCTGATAGGCTTTTTCCTCCGTACATTCTCCCGGTTTCCAACTGATGATGATATGGTATCCTTTCCTTCCATCCAGCTTTCCCCATGCCTGTTTGGTGTCCATCATGGTACGATACACCTCTTGTGTCGTACTACCGGAATTTCCACCGACCCATAACTGCTCTTTCGTTTTTTCCGGCTTCATAATGTAATCAATTGCATTGTAAAGGTTGGATTGTGATTTAATGTTTAATATCTTCGTGATTGCCATACGTTTGTTTCAATTCCTCTTTCATTTTTTCGAATTGCTGTTCTAACAGTTTCATATTTTTCTCCAGCCGATCTGCCGCAGCCGCCGGTTCATATCCGATATGTAATTGCTTCGTTGCCTGATTGATATTCGTTCCGATTTTTCGGAACTGATACACCAGTTCTTTTAGTTCCTTTTGGATCTGCAGCTCCTTCTGATATCCGGATTCCTGCAGTGTTTTTTTCCGGACATAAGCAGACAGGTTTTTGCTTCCTGTCCGCATCCGTGTTTCCGGATCTTTCTCTGCTTTTTCACAGAGAAATTCATATTCTTCCGGTTGGAATCGGACTCCAACAAAGATACTTCTTTTCACTTTGATCACACCCGTTTAATTCTGTTTCAAATGTTCTTTTCGTTGTTTCATCTGCCCGGATTGTTCCTGCATCACACGGCGAAATATTTCTAAATTAGAACCATCTACTTCCCCATAATTTTCTTCTACAATCTTTCGGATTTCCTCATTCTTTTTTGCTGCAGCCCTTGCTTCTTCCAGTTCCATTTTGGTCAGCAGTTCTTTCTCTTTTTGCTGCAATTCTTTTCTTCGTTCTTCAATTTTCTGCAGATCACTTTGTACCTTTTCTAATTGTTCCTGTATGCTCATTTTTCTTCTCCTTTTCCTTGTTTTCAGTGCAAAAAAAGAACACCCACTTTACGGATGTTCTACGCTAAATAATATCAGACGGCGGTGGTGTATAGGGGAGTCCTCCATACATCTTCGGTATTTCTTTTTTTTCGTTACTTTCTGACTTTTCTTGCAATTGTTCAGAAAGAATTTTTTCTATT
>OGDM01000494.1_pt1 | contig 11468 bp, 6 predicted proteins | sample 1570491 | NCBI WGS metagenome assembly OGDM01 (sample SAMEA2582159, study PRJEB24529) | metagenome
AATACAGATATCAAAAACAGAGACGAATAAAAAGGGAGGAAACGATAATGAAGAAAAAGAGAATGCTGGCACTTCTTTTGACAGTAGCAATGGCAGGAACGATGCTTGCAGGATGCGGCAGATCCGATGGCAAGGAAGATGAAAAAGGAAAAAATCAGGCAAAGAGTGAAGGGAAAGTGTACTATCTGAACTTCAAGCCGGAGCAGGCAGATGACTGGGTAAAACTTGCAGAGACTTACACAGATGAGACTGGTGTTCAGGTGGATGTGCAGACAGCTGCTTCCGGGACGTATGAATCCCAGCTGAAATCTGAGATGGCAAAAGAAGAGGCGCCGACCCTGTTTCAGGTCAATGGTCCTGTCGGTCTGGCATCCTGGAAAGATTACTGTTATGACCTGTCAGACAGTCAGATTTACAAGGATATTTCCAGTGACGATTATGTGTTAAAAGAAGGAGATGAAGTCAAAGGAATTGCGTATGTAGTAGAAACATACGGAATTATTTATAACAAAGCGATCCTGAATCAATACTTTGAACTTTCAGATGCTGCTGTAAAATCAGTGGATGAGATCAATAATTTTGAAACGCTGAAAAAAGTTGCGGACGGAATCCAGAAACACAAAGATGAATTGGGGGTGGAAGGTGCATTTACATCCGCAGGTATGGATTCTTCTTCTGACTGGAGATTTAAGACACATCTGGCAAATCTTCCAATCTATTATGAATATAAAGATGAGGGCATTACATCCACAGATGCGATTAAAGGAACCTATCTGGAAAACTATAAGAACATATGGGATTTATATATTACAGATTCTACCTGTGAACCGTCTATGATCTCCTCTAAGACGGCAGAGGACGCAAGCTCCGAATTTGCACTTGGAGAGGCTGTATTTTATCAGAATGGAACCTGGGCATACAACGACATCAAGGATATGGAAGTTGCCGATGAGGACATGGGAATGCTTCCGATTTACATCGGTGCCAAAGGAGAAGAAGAGCAGGGACTTTGCACGGGATCTGAGAACTACTGGTGTGTGAATAAAAATGCTTCAGAAGAAGACATTCAGGCAACTCTGAATTTCCTGCAGTGGGTTGTGGAAAGTGATGAGGGACGCGATATGCTTGCAAATACGATGGGATTTGTGACACCGTTCACCACATTTGAAGACTATCTGCCGTCAAATCCTCTGGTGCAGGCAAATGAGGAATATAACAAGGCAGGCAAGACACCTGTAAGCTGGAACTTTACGACAATGCCTTCTGAAAACTGGAAAAACAATGTAGGCTCTGCACTTCTTGAATATGCACAGGGAACTGGAAAATGGGATGCAGTGGAAACTGCATTTGTAGATGGATGGGCAACTGAGTATCAGGCAGCGCATGCGGAATAAAAACATAGATTTGAGGCGGACGGCAAACCGTCCGCCTTTTCCATCAAGAGGAAGGAGAGAGGGACATGCAAAAAGCAATAAAACGATATTTCCCTGTTTTTGTACTGCCCACGATGATCGCATTTACCATTGGGTTTATCGCGCCGTTTTTACTGGGTATTTATCTTTCGTTCTGTAAATTTACAACCGTGACAGACGCCAGATTTATCGGGCTTGAGAATTATGGAAAGGTATTTCAGGATCCTACATTTTTACACTCTCTGTGGTATACCGTGCTGTTTACAGTACTTTCCATGTTATTGATCAATGTACTGGCATTTGCGGTGGCGTTGGTATTGACAAAACCAGTACGCGGGAAAAATATTTTTCGGACTGTATTTTTTATGCCGAATTTGATCGGTGGAATTATTCTGGGATATATCTGGCAGCTTCTGTTAAACGGAGTGCTTGCACATTGGGGAAAAACACTTACATATTCCGGGACCTACGGGTTGATGGGAATGATCATTCTGGTGTGCTGGCAACAGATTGGATATATGATGATCATCTACATTTCCGGCATTCAGAATATTCCCGGAGAGCTGATCGAAGCGGCGAAGATTGATGGAGCCAACTCCTGGCAGGTACTTCGCAATTCCGATGGTGATGCCGTCGATCACGATTTGTACATTTTTAACGTTAACAAACGGTTTCAAGTTATTTGACCAGAACCTGGCACTGACCAATGGTGCACCTTCGAAAATGTCAGAACTTCTGGCGCTCAATATCTTCAATACGTTCTATGGAAGAGCCGGTTATGAAGGTGTTGGTCAGGCGAAGGCAGTAATCTTCTTTCTGATCGTTGGTCTGGTTGCCGTGATTCAGAATCGCATGACAAGATCAAAGGAGGTGCAGCAGTAGTGAATAAAAAATTAAAACATGGCTGGCTGGTTACGCTGATTTTTTCTGTTATCAGCCTGCTGTACTTATATCCGATCATTCTTGTTGTGATCAACTCATTCAAGAAGAAAGCCTACATCAGTCGGGTGCCATTTGAACTCCCAAGAGACAATATGTTTGTAGGATTGGAAAATTATATCCGCGGAATCGAGCAGACAAAGTTTTTTGAGGCATTTAGCTGGAGTCTGTTTATCACCGTGGGCGGAGTTGCAGTCATTATCCTGTGCTGTTCCATGTGTGCATGGTTTATCAGCCGGGTGAATACATGGTGGACAAAACTGATCTATATGCTTTGTCTGTTTGCCATGGTGGTGCCGTTTCAGATGGAAATGTACACTTTGTCCAAGATTGCAAATATGCTCAGACTCAATACTCCATGGGGGCTGATCTTCATCTATCTGGGGTTTGGTGCCGGGCTGGCGGTGTTTATGTTTACCGGATTTATGAAGTCGATTCCATTGGAGATCGAAGAGGCGGCAATGATTGATGGATGCACTCCAATCCAGACTTTTTTCAAGGTGGTCCTGCCAATCTCAAAACCGACTTGCATTACGGTAATGATTCTGCAGGCAATGTGGATCTGGAATGATTATCTGCTTCCGTCTCTGGTGCTGGATACGAAGAAATACCGGACGATTCCGATCGCAGTACAGTATTTAAAAGGTGGATATGGATCTGTGGATATGGGAGCCATGATGGGAGCGCTGGTACTTTCTATCATCCCGATTGTAATCTTTTATCTGTGCTGCCAAAAACATATTATAGAAGGTGTCGTGGCAGGAGCTGTGAAGGGATAAGGCTTGTAAGAAAAAAGGGAATGGATTAAAATAAAGAGGACAGATCAATAAAAAATCTGCCATGCAGCCAACAGAGGGGCATGGCGGATTTTTTGGCATGTATCAGAGGGGGGACGGACATGATCACGATATTGATTGCAGATGACGAAAAACTGGAGAGAAACGGGATCAAGTTTCTGCTGAAACGAGAGCAGGAAGAACTGGAGATTTTAGAGGCAATAAACGGGAAAGATGCAGCGGGGATTTTGCAGAAAAAACAGGTGGATATTTTGTTTTCGGATATCAAAATGCCTTATATGACAGGGCTCGAACTGGCGAAAGCTGCACGGGAGTTGCAGCCGGAGATCGAGATAGTGATTTTTAGCGGATACAATGATTTTTCTTATGCGAAGGAGGCGCTGCATTACGGAGTAGTCGATTATGTGCTAAAGCCGGTAGATCCGGGAGAGTTTCATAAGACGTATTGTTCTGTGAGAGATCATATTCTGGAGAAGAATACGCAGAAAGGAGAAATTGCAAGGCAGCAGGATGATCTGGGAAAATATTTTCTGCAGAATTTTTTGTATGACGGCAAAGAAGAAAACGGGACAAAAGCTGCGGAGCTTTTATGTCAGGATGGAGGGCAGTATACTCATATGATCCTGGCAGGCGGCGAGGACTGCTTTTTTGAAGTGGATGAAGAAAAGCTTTTGGGTCAGCTCAGAGAGCACATGTCCCGTCAGTTCCTTTATCTGAATGTGGCAGCAAATGAGTCCTTATTTCTGTTTCAGGAAAGATATGCAGATTATGAGACAGTGGCAAAAGAGTTATATCAGTTTTTTAAGAATAAGTACGATGAGGAGTGCTATTTGGCAGTAAGTGAAGAAATTACAGACTGGCAGGAACTTCCTGAAGTATTTTCCGGTTTAGAGGAGGTACTGGCAGAAAAATTTTATCAGCCCAGGCAGAAGATTTTCTTTGCAGGGGAAGTGCAGGAGACCAGAGAAATGGATGAGGCAGAAGAATCTCAGGTCCTGAATAATATCAAAGAGGACATTCAATATAAAGACAGTATCCATCTACGGCAGGATTTTCAGAAGCTGGAGAGAAAATATAGAGAAAGTATGAAATTTTCAGAGATGTATGTGAAATTTGTATTTTCTAATATTGTCAAAGATATTTATGAGGAGATCAATCCAGGAGATGTGAAAGCATTGTCAAAAATGATCGACAGGCTGTACCGCTGCAGGAAAATTGAAGATGTACTGGCAATTACAGAACAGGTAGTCTGTGAACTGGAGAAATTTGTACAGGAGCAGAACAAAGGATTTCGGAATGAAGTTATGAAAGTGAAACAGTACATTCACCATCATTATGCAGAAAATCTCAATGTAGAGAATCTGGCAAGGCAAGTCTATCTCTCCCCGGGATATTTAAGTGTTGTATTCAAGGAGGAGACCGGAGTCAATCTGAACCGTTATGTCCGGGATATCCGGATGAAGAAATCCAGGGAGCTTCTGGAAAATACCAGTATGAAGATCTCGCAGATCGCAAAAGAGGTTGGATTTTCCAATAATTCTTATTTCTGCAGGAGCTTCCGGGAGTATTTTGGCAGCACACCGGAGTCTTGCAGGAAAGGGAGTATGAGTGATGAAGAAGCTTCTTTATCGGTTTCATAATTTTAAATATCGATATAAGCTGATGATCCTGATTTTGATCGCTGGGATCATTCCGACACTGATCGTGACATGCTATATGCAGATGGGAATGATGAACACGCTCAAGAAGCGGGAAATGGAAAATATGCAGGAGTCTTTAAAACAGGCAGTCGATGCAATAGACAATCAGGCGCAGATTTATGAAAATCTGATTGATTATCTGTCTTATTCGGGAGACCTCAGGAAAGTGCTGAAAATGGAACGTGCATCAGATTTTAATACATATCTGAAGTATACTCAGGTGGCAGATCCGTTGTTGAATATGCCGCAGGTGTATCACAAAGAAATTAAAGGGATCACGCTGTATGCGGATAATATTCAGGTTGCCCATGGAAGTACACTGGCTCCTTTGTCGGAGATTCAGGGAGAAAACTGGTATCCCAGAAACAACAGAAGTCTGATTCGCTGGTATGTACAGACTGGAAGTCAGAATAAAGTGATTGTAGCCCGAAAGTTTTATGACGGGAGCAGTGAGATAAATGCTGTGCTGAAGATCACACTGGATTATAATAAATTGTTCGAACCGTTTGAAAAAATCATGGAATCTGATTTTGCCGGAATTGTCTGGGATGAAAACGGCAATGTCGTGTATTCCTGCAATAAAATTCCCGCTAAATATGAGACCGGGAAGGTGGATACAATTTCGGAAGTACAGAAAAGTTTTTCCAGTGTGACAAAGGAGATGGAAGGGAATCAGTGGAAATTCTGTTATTTTTGTCCTACGGATACGATTATGGAATCGGCAAGATATTTGATGTTGAAAAATCTGCCGCTTCTGACAGCCTGTATTCTGCTGATAGGAATCTTAAGCTATTTCTTTTCCAGACGTCTGGTCTGTAAGCTGGAACAGCTGACGGAAAATATGAATCAGATCCACAGTGGAATCCGGGAAGTGACCGTACAAAGTGATTCCAAAGATGAGATTGGTGTGCTCATTCGTACTTTCCGGCGTATGATGGATGAGATCAATAAACTGATCTCAGAAGTATATGAAGCGAAAATTGTGTTACAAAGGACAGAGATGAGGGCATTGCAGGCGCAGATCAATCCCCATTTCCTGTACAATTCACTCTCAATTATCAACTGGAAGGCAATCGAAGCAGATGAACAGGAGATCAGTAAGGTGACACTGGCATTGTCTACCTATTATCGGACCAGTCTGAACCGGGGGGAGACAATGACGACAGTAGTAAGCGAGATGGAGAATATCCGTGCATACCTGAAAATCCAGCTGATTATGCACGATAATAGTTTCCGGGTGGAGGAAGTTTATGATAATACAATGGGAAGTTGTGAGATCCCGAAACTCATTTTGCAGCCATTGGTGGAAAATGCGATCGATCACGGGCTGGATGTGTCGGAAAAGATTGAAAAAGTATTGCGGATAAAGGTTGTGCATGATGAGCTGTTTTTATATTTTATGGTGGAAGATAACGGAAACGGAATGACAGAGGAAAAAGCGAGTCAAATCGTGACATATCGATCCAAAGGGTATGGTGTGCGCAATGTCAATGAACGGATCGTGCTTCTCTATGGAGAAGAAAATAAAATCCGGGTGGAGAGTAAAGAAGGAGAAGGAACCAGAGTATGCATACGGATTCCAAAGAAGAAGGAGAACGGACATGAGAAACAGGAAACAAAAAATTAAATACATACTGCTGTTATGTGTGTTCTCGATGTTCCTGATCGCTTCCTGCAAAAGATCGGAAACCGGTAAGACGGTGGAATCGAAAGAAGTGATAAACGCACAGTGGGAAAATGCAGCACACACACCGTATGGGAAATATCCCGAGCTTGTTACTTATACACTGGGGAAAATCGTTGGATCTAATAATGCAAACCTGCCTGTGAAGGCGACTTATGAGGATAATGCCTACACACGATACTTGAAAGAACGGTTGAATATTCAAAACGAAGATGTTCTGGAAGGGGAAAATTCCGATTCTTATGAGGAGGCCGTTCAGATTTTGATGGAAGATCAGCAGCTGCCGGATCTGTTGGTGGTAAAAGGCAGGGAGACAGTCAAAGAACTGGTCAGGCGTGGGATGGTCGAAGATCTTACCACAGTATATGAAGAATGTACCACAGAAAGGATCAAGGAAATGTATCAAAGCTACGGAGAAGCACTTCTGGAATCGGCTACATTTGACGGCAGACTCTACGCACTTCCGGATGCAGAGGTAGATCATGGAGCTTCTCTTTTGTGGCTGCGCAAGGACTGGATGGAACGGTTGGGACTTTCCGATCCTGTAACGCTGGAGGAAGGGATGGAGATTATCCGGCAGTTTGTGAAAGCTGATATGGCAGGAAATCAAGAGACGGTGGGGTTGGCAGGAAGTACGGATTTGGTTTCTGAAAACAGCGGAACCTATGGGCTGGATGCTGTTTTTGACCAGTATCATGCAAAACCGAGCCAGTGGATTTTGAACGATCAGGGGAATGTGGTGTATGGTTCTGTGACAGAAGAGACAAAACAGGCGCTGATCTATCTGCATCAGCTTTATGTAGAAGGAATTCTGGACTCCAACTTTCTGTTGCGGCAGCAGGAAAATCTGGATACACTTCTTAAAGAAGGAAAGTGTGGGGCTATTTTCGGATACTGGTGGGCACCGAACAATCCACTGAGTTTATCTTATAGTGCGGACAGAACTGCAAAATGGCAGCCGTATCTGCTGACTGGAAATGCAGCGACCAGGACACGTACATTTCAATCCTATGAAGACTGTCTGTATGTGGTGGTAAGAAAGGGATATGAGCATCCGGAGATCGTGGGGAAATATGTGAGTACACTGTTTGATTATGGTCGTTTTGAAGATCAGAAGCAGTCCGATGAAATCAATGAATATTTTTCTTTGAATGTGGATCCGACAGCAAGACCGTTGAATATCAATGTAGACTACTGGGATGCGATCTACAGAGTGCAGCAAAATATACAGGATGTTCTGGATGGAAAAACGCAGCAGAGCAAATTGAACGGATTAGAAGCTGCTTATTATAAAATCTGTAAGTCATTCCTTACAGGAGATGTGACCACGTCGAATGCATGGGCAGCATACACTTCCCGGATACAGGCAACGGGACTTTTGACGAAAGAGAATCTGGATGAAAATCAACCGCCTCTTTCGTTAGGCAGTCAGAAAATCAAAATCCCGGAAGAATTGCTGGAAGAAGAGAAGAATACATTTCTGCAGATCATAGTGGGAGAAAAGCCGCCTGAATATTTTGATACGTTCGTAAAGAAGTGGTATGAAAACGGCGGAAAAGCGCTCACACAGCAGGCGGATGACTCTTATAAAGAAACGATGAAATAGTTATAAACGCCAATATCTAGTTTTTGAAGGAAAACCTGCATACTAGATGTTGGTGTTTTTCATTGACATTCAAAAATGTGGGTGATACACTAAATACAGCGTTTAGCTGCAGAAAGGAGAGGTACGAAACATGTATCAAGTCACAAAAAGGGACGGGGAAATAACAGAATTTAATCTGACCAAGATCAGCGAGGCGATACGAAAAGCGTTTGAAGCCAGAGAAAAAGAGTATAATCAGGATATTATTGATCTGTTGGCACTGAAAGTGACTGCAGATTTTGAACCGAAGATAAAAGAACATAAAATTGCAGTGGAGGACATTCAGGACAGTGTAGAGTCTGTTCTGATCAAAGCAGGATACGCAGATGTTGCGAAGGGATATATCCTGTACCGCAAGCAGAGAGAAAAAATCCGAAATCTGAATTCTACACTTTTGGATTACAAAGAGATTGTAGACAGTTATGTGAAGGTGACAGACTGGCGCGTCAAGGAGAATTCTACCGTGACATATTCTGTCGGAGGTCTGATCTTAAGCAACTCCGGTGCGATCACAGCCAATTACTGGCTGTCAGAAATTTACGATGAGGAGATTGGAAAAGCGCACAAGAATGCGGATATTCATATCCACGATCTTTCTATGCTGACCGGATATTGTGCAGGCTGGTCTTTAAAACAGCTGATACAGGAAGGTCTGGGAGGAGTGACGGGCAGGATCACGTCTGCTCCGGCGAAGCATTTGAGCGTTTTGTGCAATCAGATGGTAAATTTTCTGGGGATCATGCAGAATGAGTGGGCAGGCGCGCAGGCATTTTCTTCATTTGACACTTATCTCGCACCGTTTGTAAAGGCAGATCATCTGACATATCGGGAAGTGAAAAAATGCATCGAATCTTTCATTTTCGGGGTGAACATTCCGTCCAGATGGGGAACACAGGCGCCGTTTTCGAATATCACACTGGACTGGACTGTTCCAAATGACCTCGCCAATCTGCCGGCGATCGTGGGCGGGAAAGAACAGGACTTTACATATGGTGATTGTAAAGAAGAGATGGATATGATCAACCGGGCATTTATTGAGACGATGATCGAGGGAGATGCACAGGGAAGAGGATTCCAGTATCCGATTCCGACGTATTCCATCACGAAAGATTTTGACTGGTCGGATACGGAGAACAACCGTCTGTTATTTGAGATGACCGCAAAATACGGAACACCGTATTTTTCCAATTATATCAACAGTGATATGGAGCCAAGCGACGTGCGCAGTATGTGCTGCCGTCTGCGTCTGGATCTGCGGGAACTGCGTAAGAAATCCGGTGGATTTTTCGGAAGCGGAGAGAGCACAGGTTCCGTTGGTGTTGTGACGATCAATATGCCGAGAATTGCATATTTATCGGAAAATGAGGAAGAATTTTACGAGAGACTTGATAAAATGATGGATATTGCCGCAAGATCACTTCATATCAAACGAGTGGTGATTTCCAGGCTTCTGGATGAAGGGCTGTATCCGTATACAAAGAGATACCTGGGAAGTTTTGATAACCATTTCTCTACAATCGGGCTTATCGGAATGAATGAGGCAGGACTGAATGCAAAATGGATCCGTAAAGATCTGACGCATCCGGAAACGCAGAAGTTTACAAAAGATGTTCTGAATCACATGAGAGAGCGGCTGTCCGACTATCAGGAAGAATACGGTGATCTGTATAACCTGGAGGCAACTCCGGCAGAATCTACCACATACCGCCTGGCAAAACATGATGTGGAGCAGTTCCCGGATATCATTACAGCAGCAGAGGACTGTGGAACACCATATTACACAAACAGCTCTCATCTGCCGGTTGGCTATACGGAGGATGTATTTGCCGCACTGGATATTCAGGATGAGCTGCAGACGCTGTATACATCAGGAACGGTATTCCATACATTCCTGGGAGAAAAACTTCCGGACTGGAAGTCAGCGGCAGCTCTGGTCAGAAAAATCGCAGAGAATTATAAGCTGCCGTATTATACAATGTCTCCAACATATTCTATCTGTAAGAATCATGGATACATTTCCGGAGAGCAGTATACTTGTCCGATTTGTGGAGAAGAAACAGAGGTATACAGCAGAATTACCGGTTATTATCGTCCGGTCAAGAACTGGAATGATGGAAAACTGCAGGAATTTAAGGAACGAAAAGTGTATGATGTAGAACACTCTCACGTGAAGCAGGAGAATTTCAGGGAGACAGAACAGGAAGAAGAACAGCGTATTTTCGAAGAGGTGAATACAGAGGAAGGAAAAGTACTTCTTTTTACAACGGAGACCTGTCCGAACTGTAAGCTTGCAAAAGATTCCCTGGAAAAAGCCAATATTTCTTATGAAGTAGTTGATGCGGGAGAAAATGAAGAACTGGTTAGAAAATATGGCGTCATGCAGGCGCCGACACTGATCGTGATCAAAGAAGAAGGTGTACAGAAACTTGCAAATGCGTCCAATATCCGGGCATTTGCAGAAAAACGATAGAAAAATAGAAAACGGAGGAACTCGATATGTATGATATTGGAATTATCGGAGGGGGGACAGCAGGTCTGACAGCAGCTATCTATGGACAGCGTGCAGGAAAACGGACTCTGGTGATCGAAGGACTGAATTTTGGAGGACAGATTGTAAATTCACCGAAAGTAGAGAATTATCCGGGATTGGAGAGTATCAGCGGAAGCCAGTATTCTATGAATCTGCTGAATCAGGCAATGAAGCTGGGAGCAGAGACTGCTTCCGAGCGTGTAAAAGAAGTACGTGAGGAAGACGGGATCAAAATCATCGTGACAGACCAGAAAGAATATCCATGTAAGGCCGTGATCCTTGCAACAGGAGTGGCTCACCGGCATCTGGGGATCCCACAGGAGGAGGCGCTTGCCGGTTCCGGCGTCTCTTATTGTGCGACCTGTGACGGCGCATTTTTCCGCGGGAAAGATGTAGCAGTGATCGGTGGAGGAAATACCGCTCTGCAGGATGCAGAATTCCTTTCGAATTACTGCAATAAAGTATATGTGGTACATCGCCGGGATGAATTCCGTGGGGAAAGCAATCTGGTAGACGTACTGAAAGAAAAAGACAATGTAGAGTTTGTTTTGGATTCCATAGTCAAAGATATTGAAGGCAAATTCATGGTAGAAAGATTGTTCCTGCGTAATAAAAAGACAGGAGAAGACTTCCATATTCCGGTATCCGGTGTTTTTGTAGCAATCGGTCAGATTCCGCAGAATGAAATCTTTGACGGTCTGGTACGCCTGGATGAAAATGGATTTATTCTGGCATCTGAGGACTGTATGACATCTCGTCCG
>OGDM01000496.1_pt1 | contig 11441 bp, 9 predicted proteins | sample 1570491 | NCBI WGS metagenome assembly OGDM01 (sample SAMEA2582159, study PRJEB24529) | metagenome
CATATTCGCCATCTGATGGCCAACCTTCATCTTTCCGTCTCCGTGAGATCTCTTTCCATTTCCGCACCAGAGATCCACGGTGATGTTGCATCCTCCCGGAGTCTTGAACCACATTCCGGTGCATCCAAGCCACCACATTGCAACGGTTCCCGGCTTTACTTCTTCATTCTCAATCTCTTCATTCAGCCAGGTTCCCCACTCCGGAAATGTACTCATGATCCAATTTTCTCTTGTGATTTCATCAATCTTGCTCACGTTGCTTCCTCCTTCGTTTTACGATTGTTTTTTGTTTCGTTATATGCATATTAGCATCTTTTATGATTTTTTACAACGTACTTATATGTTCGTTTATCATTTATATGTTCATTTATTTGTTTTCTATGATTTAAACAATTTTTGTTCTCTATTTTTATGCACTTTTTACCATAAATTCCTCTTATACAACAGTTTTTTCATCGTCTGCAATACAAAAAACAGAGACCATATTCTCAAACCCTGAATATGATCTCTGTTACTCTTATAATTCCATCGCCTTCCACAACTGTGCTTTCACTTCATCAGACGCAAACGCCACCTCAATGGCATTTTTTGTCATCTGCACTTCTTGTTCTCTGGTCACTGCATACTGTTCTCTGAGAAACGCAAACTCTTTTTCCAGCGTTGTCTGGCTGACCATCCGATTATCCGTATTGATCGTAACAAGAAGGTTCTCCCGCAAAAACTCCTGGATGGGATAATCCGCAGGATCCTTTACCGCTTTTGTCTGCATATTGCTGAGCGGACACATCTCGATTCCAATGTGTCTGTCTCTGCAGATCCGGATCGCTTCTTTCTGCCCGCGAAGCGCAATTCCATGGCCCACTCTGGAAGCACCGCACTGCACTGCATCCAGAATATTCTGCACACTGCCGCACTCACCTGCATGAAGTGTGAACGGCATCTCCATCCGTTTTACTTCCGCAAACAGGTTCATAAACTGCGACATCGGAAATGCCGCTTCATTTCCTGCCAGATCCGCTGCACAGACACCGTTTCCAAGAAACTCTCTCGCAGCTTTTAACATCTGTAGATTTGCCTCTTCCTTCTCATGGCGCATGGCACACACAATCACACCATAATCAATGTCAAATTCCTTCTTGCCCTGCTCCATTCCCCGCAGTACAGACTCAATGACCTGCTCTGTAGACAGACCTCTCTGTCCGGAAAAAAGCGGTGCAAACCGTGCCTCGATATAATCGACCTGGTCTGATGCGGCACTTTTCATCAAATCATAACCGGCTCGCTCAAGCCCCTTTTCTGTCTGCAGACATTCCAGCGGAATCTCAAATTTCTCCAGATATTCTGCCAGACTCTGACAATCCATATCTGCCTGCAGCTCTTCCAGTTTTACACTTCTTCCCAGAAGTTCTTCAATACATCCCTGACTTAAGGATCCATCCAGATGACAGTGCAGATCCAGCCTGGGAAGTCTGTTTTTTCCCGTCATACGCGTTTTCACTCCTCTTCTCTCAAATTTGCCGGTCCAAATCCAAACGGCAGTATCTCTTCCAGTGTTTTTGCAAAACATCCACCGTTTCCGTCCTCCAGAACGATCTGAAATTCTTTTGGGTCACAAAATTCCATCATCACCTGACGGCATACTCCACAAGGCGCACAAAGTTCTCCTTTTTTACTCCCTTTCGGACCTCCGACGATCGCAATCGCCCGAAATTCTTTCACGCCCTCTGACACTGCCTGAAAAAGCGCAGTTCTTTCTGCACAGTTTGTAGCACTGTATGCCGCATTTTCGATATTACATCCTAGATAAACCGTTCCGTTTTCTGCCAGAAGGGCAGCGCCTACCTGAAATCCGGAGTAAGGAGAGTATGATCTCTCTTTTCCCTCATATGCCAGACGGATCAATTCCTCTTTTGCTTTTCCATCCAGATCTGTTCCAAATTTAAATTCTTTTTTCATTGCGCACTCTCCTTGCACTGCTGCACATCCTACGCCAGAGTTTCTCCAATCAGACGAATCGATTCTGTGACAAGACGCTTAAAGTCCTCTGCCACTCTGTCTGCAGTCTCCTGTACTTCTTTGTGATCCAGCTTCTGCGTGGACATTCCTGCTGCCAGATTCGTGATACAGGAAATTCCGCACACCTTCATTCCCATATGTCTTGCTGCCATAGCTTCACATGCTGTGCTCATTCCGGCCGCATCTCCTCCCAGTGTTCTGCACATTCTGATCTCTGCCGGTGTCTCATAGCTTGGACCTGTAAACTGCATATAAACACCTTCCTTAAGAGCAACACCTGTGTTTGTCCCGGCTTTGCGGATCACATCCTGCAATTCTTTGTTATACACTTCACTCATATCCGGAAAACGAACGCCCAGTTCTTCGATATTCGGTCCGATCAGAGGGCTCGGAACCGCTGTCGTAATCTGATCTGTGATCAGCATCAGATCTCCCGGATGAAAGTCAAAATTCACACCTCCTGCTGCGTTGGTCAGCATCACGATTTTTGCTCCCAGCATTCCCATCAGACGTACCGGAAGTACCACATCCTGCATCGGGTATCCCTCATAGAAATGCACTCTTCCCTGCATTGCCACAACCGGGACACCTTCTACATAACCAAATAAAAATCTTCCCTTGTGTCCGGCCACGGTAGACACCGGAAATCCTTCAATCTCAGTGTATTCCATCGTCTCTTCCACCTGCATGGTCTCTGCATAGTCTCCCAGACCGGATCCTAAGATCAATGCCACCTTCGGCTGAAATTTAATTTTACTTTTCACTGCATCTGCGCATTTTACTAATTTTTCATAAATCTGGTTCATCATTTCGACCCCTTTCTATCAATGGCTCAATTAATTTGGATACCAGTGCATGAAGCTGCTCATATTGCCCTTCATCAATATAAAATGTTTTTCCGCTACGGCTGATCAGCCCCTGCTCTTCAAACTTTTTTACCGCACGGTTCACGGTCTTTACACTTAAGCCCGAATATTCTGCCAGTTCCTGTCTTGTATTGGTAAATGTTAATTTTCCGTTTTTTGCATATTTTTTATATCTGTGTTCAAAAAGAACCGCCACCCGGTCTGTCCCCGGCACAAACATATAGGTCCGGCTGGTCACTCCCTGCTCATACAGATAATGTCCCATGATCTTGGCTTCCTGCTTCAGCGCACGGATATCTGTGCGAAGCCACCTTGCATAGACATCGGCCGGAATGCGGATCGACGTACACGGTGTGATCGTCTGCAGGGTTGCCTGATACGTATCCAGATCCATGATCAGCTCCATCCCGCCCATGGCATTGATCCCGTCAAACTGCATAAAGTCATAGGCAATGCCGTATACCCGGTAGTCTGTGATTTTAAACATCCCCCTCACAATAATGTGTACGGTATCTACTGGCTGATTTTCTCTGATAAATACAACATTTTTATCCAGTTCCACCACACGGAAAGAATCCAGCAGCCAATCTGGAGCATCCTGAAAAAACTGTTCAACCTCTTCCCGTCGTTCTTTTTTCAGCTCCCGCATAATAGGGAGCACTTGATATAGACGATCTGTTCCCATACATCCCCTTCCTTTGTATCTGGTAAATAGTCTCCTTACTATTATAAAACAAATCGCCGAAAAAAACAGAAGTTCTTACATTTCCGTGAAAAAAATTTCCGGCTGACATTTAAAATCTGCCAGCCGGATACATGTACGCCATTCTTATTTGATCAGCTCTACTTTTACAACTTCTGTCGGAACACCTGTTGCATCCTCTGCTGTCTGGTCATTTCCAACTTTAATTGTACCGTCTTTTAACTGTGCATACAGTTCATCATATTTTTCCTGTGTGAATACTTTAAATTTAGAAGTTTCCATTGGAAGTTTTACACCATCCTGAGAAGCGTCCAGAGTCACTGTTTTTCCTCCCTGGAAGCTGTCATTATAGTAATCTTCCAGTGCTCCATAAATAGAATCTCCAAGGTTCTTCATTGCGGAAGTGATGACTGTCTCAGACTCTACAGACTGGTCAACGTCTACACCGATCACAACTTTGTCTGCTGTCTCTGCCGCTTTCATAACAGAGTTTCCAACTCCGCCGCCACATGCAAAGATACACTCTGTTCCTTCATTGTACCATGCTGCTGCTTTTGCGTTGTTTTCCGGAGATGCATCAAAGTTTCCTACATAAGTATATTTCATTTTGATGTCCCCTGCTTTGAGTCCCATATCTTTTGCTGCCGCATCTGCTCCCTGGATAAATCCATATCCATAGCGGATAACCGCAGGTACCGCGATACCACCCATAAATCCAAGATTCTTGTATCCTTCTGTCACCGCTGCATATCCAGCCAGATATCCGGCCTGCTCTTCCGCATACATGATAGACATTACATTGTCTTCGATCTGTACATTTCCGTCCTTATCCTTTGGCTCTGCATCTACAAGGATAAAGCTTACATCCGGATATTTTGTCTGTGCCTCCATGATCGGATACTCAAACAAGAATCCCGGTGTTGCAATAACTTTTGCCCCGCCTTTTACTGCCAGATCAATGGCATTCATACAAGCCTCATCAGATTTTTCTGTTGGTTTGTAATATTTGTGTGTCAGGTTGTTGTCTTTTGCGTATTTTTCAAGTCCTTCCCATGTTCCCTGGTTAAATGACTTGTCATCAATGGTTCCAACGTCTGTGATCAGTGCCAGCTCATAACCGCCTTTTCCGCCTTTGTCTCCATCTTTTGCATCAGATCCTTCACTTCCTGGTTTCTGTACACATCCTGTCATTCCGACAACGAGTGTTGCTGCCATAAGCAGACTTAAGATTTTCTTTTTCATGTCTTCTCCTCCTTAATATCCACTGGTCTGTTCGCCCTGAATCAGTTGAATTGCAGAGCTGGTACCAATTCTATCACATCCTGCTTCCAGGAATGCTTCCATATCAGCCACTGTCTTGACTCCGCCCGCTGCTTTCATTTTTACGTCCGGTCCGATATTCTCTCTAAATAAACGGATGTCTTCCAGTGTTGCTCCGGCTGTTCCAAATCCGGTGGAAGTCTTGATGTAATCTGCTCCCGCCGCTGTCACAGCTTTACACATCGCGATCTTTTCTTCCTCTGTCAGATAGCAGGTCTCAATGATCACTTTTAAGATCTTATCGCCTGTAATCTTCTTGAGTGCCGCAATTTCTGCCTGTACCGCATCGTAATTTCCGTTTTTCACATCGGAAATATTCACTACCATATCTACTTCAGATGCACAGTCTTCCAGTGCTTTTTTTGTCTCCGCCGCCTTTGCCTCTGTAACGCTGTACCCCAGTGGAAATCCCACTACTGTACAAATATTGATCTTCTCTCCATACGTATCATGCACCCGCTTGATGTAGCATGGCGGGATACATACAGAAGCTGTCTCGTATTCGATCGCTTCCTCACATAATTTCTGAATGTCTTCCCAAGTGGCAAATGCCCTCAGCTGTGAGTGATCCACATGTTTCAAAATTTCTTTCTGATCCATTTTTGTTCGCCGCCTTTCTTTTTAAAAATACTCTACCTGCTCTTTTGTAACACGTGCGTAAACAAGCTTTTCCTCTTCTGCACGTATACTTTTTTGTGTCACTGCTGACAAATAACGCTTCGCTGCCGCTTCAAATAATTCTTCTCTGGAAGCATACATAGTCGCCAGAGACTCGCCTTTTTCCACATAATCTCCCACTTTTTTGTGAATGATAATACCTGCCGCGAAATCAATCCCACTGTCTTTCGTCTCTCTTCCGGCTCCCAGCATTGCAGAAGCGATTCCACAGCTCTCCGTATCCATAAATGTAATATATCCAGATTCCTTCGCGCAAACTTCATAAGAATATGGAGCTTTTGCAAACTTCTGCGTATCCCAGATCACCGCATCATCACCGCCTTGGGCTCTCACCATAGCTGCCAGATGCTCCAGTGCCTTCCCGTTTGCGATCACTTCTTTTACCATACTCTTACACTCATCCAGCGTTCCTTTTCCTGCCAGATAGAGCATATTAGAGGCAAGATGCATACAAACCACTGTCAGATCCTGTGGTCCGTTTCCTTTGAGTGTCTCCACTGCCTCGATCACTTCCAGGCTGTTTCCGATATTATGTCCCAGCGGAATGTCCATATTGGTAATCAGGGCAACCGTACGTTTTCCTGCATTTTCCCCAATGGAGACCATCTCTTTTGCAAGTGCCACGGAATCTTCCAGTGTCTTCATAAAAGCTCCGCTTCCAGTCTTGACATCCAACAGGATACAGTCGTTTCCGGCTGCCAGCTTTTTACTCATAATGGAAACTGCGATCAGTGGAATACTGTCCACAGTCGCTGTCACATCCCGAAGCGCATACAGTTTTTTATCTGCCGGAGCCAGATTGCCGGACTGTCCGATTACACTGACTCCCGTCTTATTTACTACCTCAAAAAATTCTTCTCTTGTCAGAGTCGTCCGAAGTCCGGGAATCGATTCCAGTTTATCTACAGTTCCTCCGGTATGTCCCAGACCCCGACCGGACATTTTTGCCACTTTTGCACCACATGCCGCTACAATCGGTGCAATGATCAGTGTAGTCTTGTCTCCGACTCCACCGGTAGAATGTTTATCCACCTTAGTTCCTTCAATCCCGGAAAGATCTACCATATCCCCGGAATGAGCCACTGCCAGTGTCATGGCAAGTGTCTCTTCCTCTGTCATTCCCTGAAAATACACTGCCATCAAAAATGCAGACATCTGATAATCAGGAATATTTCCCGCTACGTATTCTTCTACCAGATACTGAATCTCTTGGTGGTTTAAAGCTTCTCCGTTTCTTTTTTTCATGATCAGGTCATACATTCTCATTGTCTTATCCCTGCCTTTCCTCGACTATCTGCTTCCCTTGTCATATGGGATTCCCTCTGCTTTCGGAGCCTGTGAATTCTTGGAGAAGAATGCCAGAACAACCAGTGTTGCAATATAAGGAATCATCTTGTATACCTCATTCGGTATCGGCAGTGATTTCAGGAATGGAATCGTAGAGTATGCACTGGAGAGTGTTTTCATGATTCCAAAGAAGAATGCTGCCATTAAAATCTTGTTGCTTCGCCACTGTCCGAAGATCAGAACCGCGATTGCCAAAAATCCGTATCCGGCTACACTTGCATTGAAGTTTGTAGAAGTCGGAACAACAAAGATCAGTCCTCCGATTCCTCCGAGTACACCGGAAATAATCACTCCGGCATAACGGATTTTGTAGACGTTGACTCCCACAGAATCTGCTGCTCCCGGATGTTCTCCACAGGCGCGCAGTCGGAGTCCGAATCTTGTGTTTTTGATCACAAATGCGGCTACCGCAAAAATCAAGATTCCAATATAAGTAGAAATATAGCAATTCTGGAAGAACAAATCTCCGATTACCGGAATATCTCCCAGTACCGGCACTTTATTGATATGGAATGTGTCCGTAAACTGGATCTGCTGCATTCCATGGATCATACGTGCTGTAAAAATCGCAAAAGCCGGTGCAAAGAGGTTCAGCGCCGTACCGCTGATGGTCTGATCTGCTTTCATATTGATCGAAGCAAATGCATGCAGAAGACTGAACAGTCCTCCTGTCAGTCCCGCTATCAGCATGGCGAGCAGGAACAATCCCTGACCACTTAATGTCCCCTGGAAAATATTGATAAAGAAGATCCCCGCAAAGGCTCCCATGACCATGATACCTTCCAGTGCGATATTGATCACACCGCTTCGTTCCGAATACATTGCTCCGATTGCAACGATCAAAAGCGGAATGGCAAAATACATCGTCTGCTGTACAACGAAATATGCTACATTCATGACTGTCCCTCCTTCCCTGCACGATCTGTTCCTGATTTTTTCTCTGCCTTTTTCGCTTTTCTCATCTGAAATTTATAAATCGTATTTTTAAATAACAGGGAAAGCGCTCCGCAGTAAATAATCGCTGCAATAATAATATCAATCACTTCCGGTGCGAAATCAAACAGCTGCATATTGTTTCCGCCTACTGTGATATATCCGATGAAAAGTCCTGCAAATAAAATTCCGATCGGATTGGAAAGTCCGAGCAGTGCAACGGAAATTCCGGAGAATCCTTCCGGTGCGATCACGTCCAGTACCTGCATATATTTTCCGGAGTTTGCCAGATATAACAGTGCTCCGCCGAGTCCGGAGAGCGCACCTGCGATCACCATGGAAAGTACGATATTGCGCTTTTCATTGATACCTGCATACCGGCTGGCATCCGGATTCATTCCGCAGGCTTTCAGTTCGTATCCGAAAATCGTCTTATTCAACAGAATGTAAATTAAGATCACGCATCCAATGGCGATCAAAATTCCGACATTGATGCTTGCTCCCGGGAACAGTTTATCCAGTCCGCCTTTCGGAAGATTTGCTCCCTCTGCTACTGCCATGGACTGATTCTTTACCTGATCATATACGGTATTCTGAATCAGCATATTGGTCAGATACATTCCGATATAGTTCATCATAATGGATGAAATTACTTCATTTACATTGAAAAATGCTTTTAAAAGTCCAGGAACCATGCCCCAGAGCGCTCCTGCCAGAATCGCTGCCAGAAGTGCCGCCAGACAATGAACTCCCGGCGGGAGAAATGTGAATTTGACTCCCACATATACCGCTGCAAACGCACCGGCTGTAAACTGTCCGGACGCTCCGATATTAAACAATCCGGTCTTAAATGCAAATCCTACGGAAAGTCCTGTCATGATCAGCGGTGTCGCCATATACAGCACCTGTCCGAATCCCTGCATTCCATCCGTAAACCCACCCTGAATGATCATCATAAATCCGCCGAATGCCTGGCTTGGATTACTGATCAGAAGAATGATCAGACCAAACAACAGACCGCAGACGATCGCAAGAATGGAGGAACTGAAATTGACAAAGCCTTCTCCTTTAAACAAATTCTTAATCTTCATTCTTCACACTCCTTTTCGCTCCTGCCATGTAAAGTCCGAGTTCTTCTGTCGTAATCTTCTTCGGATCCAGATCTGCAACAATCTCACCCTCGTACATGACGATGATCCTGTCACTGACATTCATCACCTCATCCAGTTCCAGTGAAACGAGAAGAACTGCCTTTCCTGCGTCCCGCTGCTCAATGAGCTGTTTGTGGATGTACTCGATCGCACCTACGTCCAGACCTCGTACCGGCTGTACTGCAATGACAATTTCCGGATTACGGTCCAGCTCTCTGGCAATAATCGCTTTCTGCTGATTTCCTCCCGACATGCCTCTGGCAATACTCTTCTCCCCCTGACTGGAACGGATATCAAATTTCTCAATCAGCATTTTCGCATACTGACGAATCGCATCAAATTTTAAAAAGCCGTGATTCTGGAATCTCCTGGTATAGTAAGACTGCAGAACCAGGTTTTCCTGAAGTGTGTAATCTAAAACCAGTCCGTCTTTGTGACGATCTTCCGGAATATGCGCCACTCCGTCCAGACATTTCTGACGAATACTCTCTTTGGTGATATCCTTTCCATTTAAGATCACCTGTCCATGCTCGATCGGTATCAGACCTGTGATTCCATATACCAGCTCAGACTGTCCGTTTCCGTCAATACCTGCCACGCAGAGAATCTCGCCTTTTCTTACCTGGAAAGATACATTGTCAACCGCAGCTTTTCCATGATGTCTGGATTTTACAGTCAGATTTTTCACTTCCAGAACCGGTTCTCCCGGTGTCATCTCCGGTTTGTCTACGATAAAGTTGACCTTGCGTCCGACCATCATCTCAGACATCTGCTCTTTGGATGTCTCTGCCACCTCGACAGTTCCGATGTATTTTCCTTTTCTCAGAACACTGCATCGATTTGCAACTTCTTTGATCTCATTGAGCTTATGTGTGATAAAGATAATGGATTTTCCTTCTGCGATCAGCTGCTTCATCACCTTCATCAGTTCACTGATTTCCTGTGGTGTCAGAACTGCTGTCGGCTCGTCAAAGATCAGGATATCATTGTCGCAGTAGAGCATCTTTAAGATCTCCACTCTCTGCTGCATCCCAACTGTGATATCCGAAATATACGCATCCGGATCGATCTTGAATTTGTACTTCTCACTGAGCTCCATTACTTTTTTACGGGCTGCATCCATTTTGAGCACACCCATCTTTGTTGTCTCACGTCCCAGAACAATACTTTCCAGAACTGTGAAGTTGTGTACCAGCTTGAAGTGCTGGTGTACCATTCCGATTCCAAGATCATTGGCGTCATTCGGGTTGTTGATGTTCACTGTTTTCCCATTGATGCGGATCTCTCCTTCCTCCGGCTGGTACAGACCGAAGAGAACGCTCATCAGTGTTGACTTTCCTGCTCCATTTTCACCGAGCAGCGCGTGGATCTCGCCTTTTTTTACCTGGAGGGTGATATCATCGTTTGCTTTGAAATTTCCAAACTGTTTGGTGATGTGGTTCATTTCAATTACATATTCCACATTCGCTTCCTCCCTTTCTCTTTTATTTCTTTAAAATGTATTCTTTCATACTTGTTCCGTCCGTATTATTTTCCACATTGAAAATATCAAGGATCGTTGCTGCAATATCTGCAAAACTTTCTCTTGTTCCGAGATTCACATCTTCCCGGATGCTCTTGCCGTAAACAAGAAACGGTGTGTGCTCCCGTGTGTGATCCGTTCCCGGAAATCCCGGATCGCATCCGTGATCGGCAGTGATCATCAGAATATCGTCATCTCTCATCCGTTCCATAAAGGTTCCCAGCTGACGGTCAAATGTTGTCGCCGCCTCTGCATAGCCTTTCCTATTGTTCCTGTGTCCGTACACCATGTCAAAATCCACCAGATTCACAAAACAGATTCCGTTAAAATCTACATCCTGTGTCTCGATGGTTTTTTCCATTCCGTCCACATTATTCTGGATACGCTGTGTATGCTGGATTCCTTGTCCTGCAAAAATATCATAGATTTTTCCTACACCATACGTATCATATCCGGCTTTTACAAGTGCATCCAGCATCGTGTCTTTTGGCGGCAGTAAGGAAAAATCATGCCGGTTCGCAGTTCTGGTAAAATTCGGTGCTGTCCCGATAAACGGTCTTGCAATGACACGTCCAACCCCATGCTCTCCCACAAGGATCCTTCTTGCGATCTCACAGTCCCGATACAGTTCTTCGATCGGAACCACATCTTCATGTGCTGCAATCTGAAATACACTGTCCGCAGAAGTATATACAATCAGCGCTCCTGTCTCTACATGCTCCTGCCCGTAATCCCGGATCACGTCTGTTCCGGAGTACGGCTTGTTGCACAGAACCTTCCTTCCCGTCTCACGCTCAAACGCATCCAGCACTTCCTTCGGAAATCCATCCGGATACGTCGGAAGCGGTTTTGGAGAGATCACTCCGGCAATCTCCCAGTGCCCAATCGTCGTATCTTTCCCTCTG
>OGDM01000498.1_pt1 | contig 11330 bp, 8 predicted proteins | sample 1570491 | NCBI WGS metagenome assembly OGDM01 (sample SAMEA2582159, study PRJEB24529) | metagenome
GTAAACGCCGGATACTGCGCCAGCAGGCAGGGGAACCCGCGCTCCGGGTGGGCCATCGCCTCCTGGGCAAAGGCCGCGTCGCCGTGGATGATCTCATACAGCGCGCTGTTGCCGAACACCGACAGCCACAGCAGGGTAAAGGTGAAGGGAATAATCAGGGTGCCCATCACAAACTGGCGGATGGTGCGCCCGCGCGAAATGCGCGCCAGGAACAGGCCCACAAACGGCGACCAGGCCACCCACCACGCCCAGAAAAAGAGCGTCCAGTTGTTCATCCATTCTACCGGCCGGTCGAAGGCGAAGCTGTTCAGCGTCATGCCCATAAAGCGATTGACGTAGTCGCCGACGTTGAGCACTAACGCATTGAGCAGGAAGGAGGTATCGCCCATGAACAGCACGAACAGGATCAGCCCCAGCGCGAGGGCGACGTTCAGCTCGGAGAGCACGCGGATGCCCTTGTCCACCCCGGAGGTGACCGAGATGGTGGCGATGATCACCGACAGCGCAATCAGGGCCGCTTTCGCCGCCAGCGAGTCCGGAATATCGAACAGCACGCTCAGACCGTAGTTGAGCTGCACGACGCCGATACCGAGGGTGGTGGCGATGCCGAAGATGGTGCCGATCACCGCCGCAATATCGACGCTGTGGCCGATGGGCCCATTGATCCGTTTGCCAAAAATCGGGTACAGCGCCGAGCGGATGGTGAGAGGCAAATTATAACGATAGCTAAAGTATCCCAGCGCCATGCCCATCAGGGCATACATTGACCATCCGGTTAAGCCATAGTGAAACAGGGTCCAGACCATCGCCTGGCGCGCCGCTTCGATGGTCTGCCCCGCCCCTTCCGGCGGCTGCATATATTGCGTCACCGGCTCGGCGACCGAGAAGAACATCAGGTCGATGCCGATGCCGGCGGCGAACAGCATCGCCGCCCAGCTCAGCAGGCTGAACTCGGGCTTTGACTGCTCCGGCCCGAGCTTCACCGAGCCGAAGCGCGAGCAGGCAATGCAGACGACGAAGACGATATACAGCGTCGCCGCCAGCAGATAGTACCAGCCGAAGGTTTTCGACACCCAGTCCAGGGTGCGCCCAATCCACTCGGCAGAAAAATCGCGAAAAAAGATCGTCATCAGGGAAAACAACAAAATCAGTCCGGCCGAGGTATAAAAAACCACCGGATTGATTTTGTCCTTTTCTCTGCTTTGCGAAAGATCTGTCATCCAGTATCCCCACTGTTTTTGTAACTATTAAAATCCAAATCCGCAACAATTAAGACACATTTTATATTGAACGTCCAATCAAAAACCGCTTTAATAGTTAACCAACGCTGATGAATGGAGTGGCAAAAATGCCCAAACTGGGGATGCAGCCGATCCGGCGCAGGCAGCTGATCGACGCCACGCTGGACGCAATAAATGAAGTCGGAATGCACGACGCGACCATCGCGCAGATTGCCCGGCGGGCGGGCGTATCGACGGGGATCATCAGTCACTATTTCAAAGACAAAAATGGTCTGCTGGAGGCGACCATGCGCGACATCACCAGCCAGCTGCGCGACGCGGTGCTCAACCGTCTGCACGCTCTGCCGGACGGCAGCGCCAGCCAGCGCCTGCAGGCGATTGTCGGCGGCAACTTTGATGAGACGCAGATCAGCAGCGCGGCGATGAAGGCCTGGCTGGCCTTTTGGGCCAGCAGCATGCACCAGCCGATGCTTTATCGGTTACAGCAGGTCAGCAGCCGTCGCCTGCTGTCGAATCTGGTGTACGAATTCCGCCGCGAGCTGCCGCGCGAGCAGGCGCAGGAGGCCGGCTACGGGCTGGCGGCGCTGATAGACGGCCTGTGGCTGCGGGCGGCGCTCAGCGGCAAACCGCTGGATAAAACGCTGGCGCAGTCGCTGACCAGCCACTTTATTCGTCAGCATTTACCGAACCCATAACCGAGGAGGCGTTATGTCCCGAATGGCAGAACAGCAGCTTTATATTAATGGTGGTTATACATCGGCCACCAGCGGTCGCACCTTCGAGACCATCAACCCTGCCACTGGCGAGGTGCTGGCGACCGTTCAGGCTGCCGGACGCGAGGATGTCGACCGCGCCGTCGAGAGCGCGCAGCGTGGGCAAAAAATCTGGGCGGCGATGACCGCCATGGAACGCTCGCGTATCCTGCGTCGCGCCGTCGACCTTCTGCGCCAGCGCAACGACGAGCTGGCGCGGCTGGAGACGCTGGATACCGGGAAACCTCTCAGCGAAACCGCCGCCGTCGATATCGTCACCGGCGCCGACGTGCTGGAGTATTACGCCGGATTGATCCCGGCGCTGGAAGGCAGCCAGATCCCGCTGCGCGACAGTTCCTTCGTCTACACCCGTCGCGAACCGCTGGGGGTGGTAGCCGGGATCGGCGCGTGGAACTACCCGATCCAGATCGCCCTGTGGAAATCGGCGCCAGCGCTGGCCGCTGGCAATGCGATGATTTTCAAACCGAGCGAAGTCACCCCGCTGACCGCCCTCAAGCTGGCGGAAATTTACAGCGAAGCGGGCCTGCCGGACGGGGTGTTTAACGTCCTGCCAGGGATCGGCGCGGAAACCGGCCAGTATCTGACCGAGCATCCGGACATCGCCAAAATCTCCTTCACCGGCGGCGTCGCCAGCGGCAAAAAAGTGATGGCCAACTCGGCCGCTTCATCACTGAAAGAGGTCACCATGGAGCTGGGCGGCAAATCGCCGCTGATTATCGCCGATGATGCCGACCTCGACCTCGCCGCCGATATTGCCATGATGGCCAACTTTTACAGCTCCGGCCAGGTGTGCACCAACGGCACCCGGGTATTTGTCCCGGCGAAACGGAAGGCGGAATTCGAGCACAAGATCCTCGAGCGGGTGGCCCGCATCCGCGCCGGCGATCTGTTTGCCGACGACACCAACTTCGGCCCGCTGGTCAGCTTCCCCCACCGCGACAACGTTCTGCGCTATATCGAGAGCGGCAAACGCGAAGGCGCGCGCCTGCTGTGCGGCGGCGAGGCGCTGAAAGGCGACGGTTTCGATAACGGCGCGTGGGTCGCCCCGACAGTGTTTACCGATTGCAGCGACGAGATGACCATCGTGCGCGAAGAGATCTTCGGCCCGGTGATGTCGATCCTCAGCTATGCCGACGAAGCGGAGGTCATTCGCCGCGCCAACGCCACCGAATACGGCCTCGCCGCCGGCGTGGTGACGCCCAACCTCAACCGCGCTCACCGAATTATCCACCAGCTGGAAGCCGGCATCTGCTGGATCAACAGCTGGGGGGAATCCCCGGCGGAAATGCCGGTTGGCGGCTACAAACACTCCGGCATTGGCCGCGAGAACGGCGTGATGACGCTGCAGAGTTACACCCAGGTGAAGTCCATCCAGGTTGAGATGGGTAAATTCCAGTCCATATTTTAACCGGGAGGTTTTTTTGCAATTTGACTACATCATTATTGGTGCCGGCTCCGCCGGCAACGTTCTGGCAACACGACTGACTGAAGATCCAAACACCACCGTCCTGCTGCTGGAAGCCGGCGGCCCTGACTACCGGTTCGATTTCCGCACCCAGATGCCCGCCGCGCTGGCTTATCCGCTGCAGGGCAAGCGCTACAACTGGGCCTACGAGACCGAACCTGAGCCGTACATGAACAATCGCCGCATGGAGTGCGGACGCGGCAAAGGGCTCGGCGGATCCTCGCTGATCAACGGCATGTGCTACATTCGCGGTAACGCGATGGATCTGGATAACTGGGCCAAAGAGCCGGGTCTGGAACACTGGAGCTATCTCGACTGCCTGCCCTACTACCGGAAAGCGGAAACCCGCGATATCGGGCCTAACGACTACCACGGCGGCGATGGCCCGGTGAGCGTGACGACGCCGAAGCCGGGCAATAATCCGCTCTTCGAGGCGATGGTTGAAGCCGGGGTGCAGGCGGGCTATCCGCGTACCGACGATCTCAACGGCTACCAGCAGGAAGGCTTTGGCCCGATGGACCGCACCGTGACGCCGCAGGGCCGTCGCGCCAGCACCGCCCGCGGCTATCTCGACCAGGCGCGCGGTCGCCCGAACCTGACCATCCGCACCCATGCGCTGACCGATCACATTATTTTTGCCGGCAAGCGCGCGGTGGGCGTCGAGTGGCTGGAGGGAGAGAGCACGATCCCGTCAAAAGCGACGGCCAACAAAGAGGTGCTGCTGTGCGCCGGGGCGATTGCCTCGCCGCAGATCCTGCAGCGCTCCGGCGTGGGTAACCCGGAGCTGCTCAGGCAGTTCGATATCCCGGTGGTGCACGATCTCCCCGGCGTGGGTGAGAACCTGCAGGACCATCTGGAGATGTATCTGCAGTACGAGTGCAAAGAGCCGGTATCGCTCTACCCGGCGCTACAGTGGTGGAACCAGCCGAAGATCGGCGCCGAGTGGCTGTTCGGCGGCACCGGCATCGGCGCCAGCAACCAGTTCGAAGCGGGCGGTTTTATCCGCAGCCGCGCAGAATTCGCCTGGCCGAACATTCAGTACCACTTCCTGCCGGTGGCGATTAACTACAATGGCTCCAACGCGGTGAAAGAGCACGGCTTCCAGTGCCACGTCGGCTCAATGCGTTCGCCCAGCCGCGGCCACGTGCGCCTGAAGTCGCGCGACCCGCACGCCCATCCGGCGATCCTGTTTAACTATATGTCCCATGAGCAGGACTGGCAGGAGTTCCGCGACGCCATCCGCATTACCCGGGAGATCATGAACCAGCCGGCGCTGGATAAGTATCGCGGCCGCGAAATCAGTCCGGGAATAGAATGCCAGAGCGATGCCGAACTGGATGAGTTTGTGCGCAACCACGCCGAGACCGCGTTCCACCCGTGCGGGACCTGTAAGATGGGTTACGACGAGATGGCGGTGGTCGATGGCGAGGGCCGCGTCCACGGTCTGGAAGGATTGCGGGTGGTCGACGCCTCGATCATGCCGCAGATCATCACCGGCAACCTCAACGCCACCACCATTATGATCGGCGAGAAGATGGCCGACGCCATTCGCGGCCGCCAGCCGCTGCCGCGCAGCACCGCGACGTATTATGTCGCTGGCGACGCGCCGGTTCGCCGCTAACAGGTCAATGCCGGGCGGCGACTACGCCTTGCCCGGCCTACCCTGAGGCGATGTAACGTAGCCCCGGTAAGCGCAGCGCGACCGGGGTGCCGTTCCGGGTTTTGACCCCATAGGTTGATGTTAGCGAAACGCCTCCAGGCGCTTAATCTGCTGACCGTCGGCAGTAAAGTTCTCCGCCGCCAGCCACGCCCGCAGCGCCGCATCGCGCGCAGGCCACTCGCCGTCGATGATGGACAGCATATCGCTGTCGCGCGTCCGCCCTTTACGCACCAGCCTCTGCCGCAGACGTCCTTCCCAGCTAAAGCCCAGCCGCTCGGCGGCGCGGCGCGAGGCGACATTCATCGAATCGCATTTCCACTCCAGCCGACGATAGCCATGGTCAAAGCCGTTTTTGAGCAGCAGCCAGACCGCTTCGGTACCCAGCGGGGTGTTTTTCATCCGTCGCGACCAGGTGACATGGCCGATCTCAACCGTGCCCATTTCCCGCTCGATCGCCATATAGCTGACGATGCCCACCGCCTGCTCGCTACGCAGGTCAACCACCGCATACGGCACCAGGGCATCATCATTCACCTTGCCCGCGATCCAGTGGGCGGTCGCCGCCACGCTCTCCGGCCGCGTAGACGCCAGCCACGTCCAGTCGCTGTTGTCGCCGAGCGCATAGGCGGCAAACAGATCCGCCGCATGACGGTCAACGTCCAGCGGCTCCAGGCGGCAAAAACGGCCATTTAACGCCGTCCGCCGCAGGACTTGCGCCCCCTGCCAGCCAGGGACCAGGTCGTTCACCTGCTGGCCATACTCATTAATTTCCGGCACACCCACCTCCTCGCAATAGACAATGCGTTATAGCAAGAACCCCGCAGCGGAGAAAGGCGCTTCTGCGCGACCGGCAATAACCTGTCGTTCTTGAATATGCGTTTTTAGCATAAGGATATCCTTATTTTGACTTTACGCCTTATGGCAAGCGGCCTAACGTAGCGAGGCATAAAACAATAAAATAACCATTCTTCAGGGATTGCACATGACCAAAAAACTGTTGCCTTTACTGCTACTGTCGGCGCTCTCCGCCGCCGCGCATGCCGCCACGCCGCCCAACACGCTGGTGGTCGCCCAGGGTCTCGACGATATCGTCAGCCTCGACCCGGCGGAAGCTAACGAACTCTCCAGCATTCAGACGGTCCCCAGCCTCTATCAGCGTCTGGTGCAGCCGGACCGCAACAACCCTGAAAAAATCGTACCGATCCTCGCCGAAAGCTGGCAGGCCGATCCGGCGGCGAAAACCCTGACCATTAAACTGAAGCCGGATGCCAAATTCGCCTCCGGTAATCCGCTGCGCCCGGAAGATGTGATTTTCTCTTACACCCGTGCGGTGACGCTGAATAAATCGCCAGCGTTTATTCTCAACGTGCTCGGCTGGCAGCCGGACAACATCGCCAGCCAGCTGAAAAAGATTGATGACCATACCCTGACGCTGCACTGGACCGCCGACGTCAGCCCGGCGGTGGCGCTGAATATTCTCTCCACCCCCATCGCCTCTATCGTGGATGAAAAACAGGTGGCGCCGAACGCGAAAAATAACGACTTCGGCAACGACTGGCTGAAGATGCACTCGGCGGGCAGCGGGGCCTATAAAATGCGCGTCTACCAGCCGCATCAGGCCATCGTGCTGGAGGCCAACGCCAGCTCCCCCACCGGCGCGCCGAAGATCAAGAGCATCATTATTAAAAACGTCCCCGACCCGGCTTCCCGCCGCCTGCTGATCCAGCAGGGGGATGCCGACGTGGCGCGCGATCTCGGCGCTGACCAGATTGCCGCCCTGCAGGATAAACCCGGCGTGAAGGTGCTGAGCATCCCGTCCGCCGAGCAGAACTACCTGGTGTTTAATACCGCCAACAGCGCCAACCCGCTGCTCAATAACCCGGCCTTCTGGGAGGCGGCGCGCTGGCTGGTTGATTATGAGGGCATCACCAAAAATCTGCTGAAAGGCCAGTACTTTATTCACCAAAGCTTCCTGCCGGCCGGCCTGCCGGGGGCGCTGGAGACTAATCCGTTCACTTTTGACCCGCAAAAAGCTAAGGCTATCCTTGATAAAGCGGGCATTAAGGATGCCCACTTCACCCTCGATGTGGAGAACAAACCGCCGTTTATCACCATCGCCCAATCGCTGCAGGCCAGCTTTGCCCAGGGCGGGGTGAAGGTGGATCTGCTACCCGCCGCCGGCAGCCAGGTCTATGCCCGGGTGCGCGCGAAGCAGCATCAGGCGGCGATCCGCCTGTGGATCCCGGACTACTTTGATGCCCACTCCAATGCCAGCGCCTTTGCCTGGAACGATGGTAAATCCAGCACCGTGGCCGGGCTCAACGGCTGGCAGATCCCTGAGCTGAATAAAGCCACCCTCGCCGCGGTGGCGGAGCCGGACCCGGCGAAACGCCTCGACCTGTACAAAACGATGCAGGAAACCCTGCTCCAGCATTCGCCGTACGTCTTTATTGACCAGGGGAAAACCCAGATCGTGGTGCGTGAAAACGTGAAGGGCTATCAGCAGGGACTGAACGCCGACATGGTCTGGTACGATAACGTGACCAAGTAAGCGGGTTTTGTCACCGGGTACGGCGGCCTTGTCTGCCCGGATGACCGACTCCTCACCCGGGCCCGGTCGGCATCGCGCCGCCGGGTACAATGCTGATATACCAGGAATTTCCATTTTCCATGCCATCGTTTTCCACTCACCTTACCCGCCTGCTGCAGGGGCTGTTTACGCTGCTGCTCACGCTGTTCGGGCTGTTGCTGGTCACCTTCTCGCTCTCCGCGCTGTCGCCCGTCGACCGCGTACTGCAGATCGTCGGCGACCATGCCAGCCAGTCGACCTATGACCAGGTTCGCCATCAGCTGGGTCTCGACCAGCCGCTGCCGGTGCAGTTCTGGCACTACTTGGTCAACCTGGCCCATGGCGATCTTGGCATCGCCAGCGCTACCGGCCAGCCGGTGCTCCACGACCTGCTGGCGGTCTTTCCGGCGACCCTTGAGCTGGCGACCCTGGCGCTGATCGTCGGCGCGGTACTGGGCATCGTCGCCGGGGTGCTGTGCGCCCGTTACGCCGGTTCGCCGTGGGATCTGGCGGTTCGCACCTTTACCCTGTTGGGCAACTCGGTGCCCATTTTCTGGCTCGGCCTGCTGATGCTGGCCCTGTTCTACGCCCGGCTGCAGTGGGCGCCAGGCCCGGGTCGCCTCGACGATATTTATCAGTACACCGTCGAGCCACGCAGCGGTTTTGCGCTGATCGACACCTGGCTCTCCGGCGATACCGCGGCGTTTAAAAATGCGATCGGCCATCTGGCGCTGCCGGTGCTGGTGCTGGCCTATTACTCGCTGGCGAGCATCACCCGCCTGACCCGCTCCGCCTGCCTGAGCGAGATGAACAAAGAGTACATTCTGCTGGCGCGGGCCAAAGGGGCCGGAGAGATGACGATTCTGCTGCGCCACGTCCTGCCCAATATCCGCGGCACTCTGCTGACGGTGACCGCTCTCGCCTGGACCTCCATGCTCGAAGGGGCGGTGCTCACCGAAACCGTCTTCTCGTGGCCGGGGATCGGCCGCTACCTCACCACGGCGCTGTTCGCTGGGGATACCACGGCGATCATGGGCGGCACGCTGCTGATCGGCGTGAGTTTTGTGCTGATCAATAACCTGACCGACCTGCTGGTACGGTTAACCGATCCGAGGGTGCGCTGATGCCGACTTATCTGTTTTTACGCCGCCTGCGCCGCTCACCCGCCGCCTTCAGCGGCCTGACCCTGGTGATCCTGCTGGTGCTGACCGCGCTGTTCGCCCCGTGGCTGGCGCCGCACGATCCCAACTGGCAGGATGCCGCCGCTCGTCTGCAGGGGCCCGGGGCGGGACACTGGCTCGGCACCGACAGCTACGGCCGCGACCTGCTGTCGCGCTTGCTCTACGGCGCCCGCCCGGCGCTGGGTCTGGTGGCGCTGGTGACCGCCATTACCCTGCCCGTCGGGTTGCTGGTAGGTATCCTCTCCGGCTACTATGGCGGGTGGCTGGAGCGGATACTGATGCGCTTTACCGACGTGGTGATGTCGATGCCGCGCCTGATCCTCGCCTTCGCGTTCGTGGCGATGCTCGGCCCGGGGCTGGTCAACGGCGCGCTGGCGTTAGCCCTGACCACCTGGCCGGCCTACGCCCGTCAGGCGCGCAGCGAAATTCAGCGCCTGCGCCATAGCGACTACCTCGCCGCGGCGGAGATGCTGGGCATTCGCGGCGGGCGGCTGCTGGTCGGCCATATTCTGCCGCTGTGTCTGCCGTCGGCGATTGTCCGGCTGGCGCTCGATCTGGCGGGCATTATCCTTGCCGCCGCCGGGCTCGGCTTTCTCGGCCTGGGCGCCCGCCCGCCGATGGCGGAGTGGGGAGCGATGATTGCCGACGGGATGCAGGTGATTTTCGACCAATGGTGGATCGCCGCCATCCCCGGCGCGGCGATCCTGCTCGCCAGCCTGGCGTTTAACCTGCTGGGCGATGGCCTGCGCGATATTCTGGAGCCGCAACATGACTGACATCCGACTGACCGTCCAGGGACTCGCCGTCGACTATCCCACCGCCCGGGTGGTGGACAACGTCAGCTTCACCCTCGGCAACGAGCGGCTGGCGCTGGTGGGCGAATCCGGCTCCGGCAAATCGATGACCGCCCGGGCGCTGATGGGCCTGGTGCGCAAGCCCGGGGTGGTGAGCGCTGAACGGCTGGAGGTGCTGGGGCGCGATGTGCTGACCCTCAGCGCCCGCGGCTGGCGCGCGCTGCGCGGCAACGATATCGCCATGGTGCTGCAGGACCCGCGCTATGCGCTGAATCCGGTGCAGTCCATTCAGACGCAGTTGGAGGAGGCGTTAACCCTGCATCAGCGTCTGAGCCGCCGCGCGCGCGCCGAGGCGGTCAAAGACGCCATCGCCGCCGTCGGTCTGGATCTGCCGGTCCTCAGCCGCTATCCCGGCGAACTCTCCGGCGGGATGGGACAGCGGGTGATGATCGCCCTCGCGCTGCTCAATAACCCGAAGGTGCTGATAGCCGACGAGCCGACCTCGGCCCTCGACGCCCGCCTGCGCAACCAGATCCTCGAGCTGCTGGTGGAGCAGTGTGCGCAGCGGCAGATGGCCATGTTACTGATCAGCCACGATCTACCGCTGGTGGCCGCGCATTGCGATCGCGTGCTGGTGATGTACCAGGGGAGACAGGTCGACGAGATGCCGGCGCGGGCGCTGCCGAGCGCGACGCACCCTTACACCCGCACCCTGTGGACCTGCCGGCCAAATGCCCACACCTACGGCCAGATGCTGCCGACCCTCGACAGAACCCAGGACTTTACGGAGACAGCCCATGGCGATCGTTAATCTTCAGGATTTACAGGTTACATTCGGCGCGAAGACGGCGGTCTCCGCCGCCAGTTTCCGTGTCGACGCCGGGGAAACCTTCAGCCTGATCGGCGCCTCGGGCTGCGGCAAATCGACGATTTTGCGCGTGCTGGCCGGATTGCAGCGTGAATGGTGCGGCAGCGTGGATCTGCTCGGCCAGGCCATTATGCCGGGCGCCCGCTTTCAGGGCGATCTGCGGCGCAACGTGCAGATGGTGTTTCAGGATCCGTATGCCTCGCTGCATCCCAACCATACTCTGTGGCGCACCCTGGCGGAGCCGCTGCAGATCCACGGCATCCGCGACGTTACCCCGCGAGTGACCACCGCCCTTGAGCAGGTGGGTCTGGCCGCCGACGCCGTGCGCCGCTATCCGCATCAGCTCTCCGGCGGCCAACGGCAGCGCGTGGCCATTGCCCGCGCCCTGCTGCTGCGCCCGCAGATCCTGCTGCTGGATGAGCCGACCTCGGCGCTGGATATGTCGGTGCAGGCGGAAATCCTTAATCTACTTAATCGTCTGAAACAGGAGCACGGCATGACCTATCTGCTGGTCAGCCATGATGCCGACGTCATCGCCCATATGTCCGATCGGGCGGCGTTTATGGCGGAGGGCGTGATCCAGCGCTTTTTCGATCGCGAAGCGTTGGTCAACGGAGAGCACCGGATGAGGTGAGGTCAGCGGATGTGCGGTTGTTTTGTCGGGTGGCGCTTCGCTTACCCGACCTACAGGATCCACTCACAGGCTCACACCCCGTAGGCCCGTGCAAGCGCATGGACTGCACCCCAAAAGTTGGACACCCAACTGAGTAAGGTGCAAT
>OGDM01000522.1_pt1 | contig 10884 bp, 8 predicted proteins | sample 1570491 | NCBI WGS metagenome assembly OGDM01 (sample SAMEA2582159, study PRJEB24529) | metagenome
GTACAGATTACGAAAGAAAACAGTGCTTATCTGGCAGATGCCCTGCTTTTGGACACTTCCAAAGAAGCACAGGACGCAGTGGAAAATCATTCGATGATGCTAAGTGCAAAAGAACTTTTTCCGGTTTTAGAGACAATGAAGCAGATCAGACAATATGGGGACAGTACAGACAAAAATTATGGATACAGGGACGAAGGAAGTATGTTCAACAGTGGAAATACAGCCATGTATATCAATGGAGTGTGGGCAAGTAAGCTGATCGATGAAAAAATCGATGCCTGCTATGCACCGTTTCCGGGAAAGAATGGCAGCACGATCGCCAGTTCTTCCGTATGTCTGGGATATATTGTAGGCAATACCGGGAATCAAGAGACAATGGATGCCAGTGTTGAATTTTTAAAGTATATGCTCAGCGAAAAGGTACAGAAGCGGATTCTTCTGGAAACCGGACAAATGCCGTCCAGCCCAAAGATACATCTGGAAGAATATAAGGAGCAGATTCCGAGGATGTGCAATGCTGTGGAAGCAATTCGTGGAGCAGACCGTATCATTGAGGTGCCGGACAATCTCTGGACGGCAGATCAGCTGGAAAACTTTCGGAACCAGATTATGGAAGTTCTTAACGGGACTTTGGATGAAGAGCAGTTTTGTACAAATTTATATCAATAGTTGCAGCGTCATATCATGAAAATGGTATGGCGCTTTTCATAAATATGACAAAACAGAGGTAAATAAATTACAAGAAAACGGCAGAATCATAAATATATTACAAAAAATAGGAAATTGACACGGAAAAACCAGAAATAATGCAAGAAAGTGTCAATTCTATCCATAGAGTCAGGCTGATGATCATGATATTCTAAATTCAACAGGAAATCGAAGGAGGATTTAGTAATGAAAAAGAAAAGAATCATCAGCCTGATTTTGGCTACAACTATGGCGGCAACAGTAGTCGTTTCCGGATGTGGGAAATCCGGTGACTCTGAGAAAACAGATGACGGCAAAAAGAAAACAGAAGCATCTGATGACAAGGTATTGGAGTTTTATCATGGATATTATCAGGATGCAAGCGAATGGGCACCTGCACAGGTTATGCGCGATATCTATGACGAGTTTGCAAAAGAGCATGCAGATGGAGAAGTGGAATTTAAAGCAATTCCGACAGAGGATATCGACAGTGTGGTAGAAAATAAAGTGGCAGGCGGAAGCTATCCGGATATGGTGGATCTGGCAGGACGGTCTGTATCACTGGCAGCGATCAGTCAGGATTTGCTCCTTGACATGAAACCATACATAGATGAAGAAGGAATCAAAGACAACGTTGGAATCAACTATACACAGAACGACGTGGATGGAAAGATTTATACGGTTCACGATCAGCTTCTGACACTGGGATACTGGTACAATGACAAGGTGTTAAAAGACGCAGGAGCAACAACACCGGATACATGGAAGAACTGGAGCGATTTTGAAGGAGCAATGGAAAAAGTACGTTCCGCAGGCGGAGATGTGTATGCATATGGTGCCGGTCAGGGATCTACAAGATGCTTTAACGCAATCCTCGGTATGTCCGAAAATGGAAGAAAAATCGTAGGAGAGCCTCTGACAGAAGAAGCAATCGAATCCAAAGAGTTTGAAGAAGCATTCAAACAGGTGGCAAATATGGATCAGAAAAACGGATCTTCCAATGCCAGCAGCAATGCCGATGACGGTGCAAACGACTGGGCAGCAGACTTCAACAAAGGACAGTCTGCAGTGTTCTTCAACGGAGTATGGGCAGCAGGCGGATTTGAAGATACTACAAACTTTAAACCGGCAATCTTCCCGGGAAGCGTTTCCTTATCTTCTGCAAGCGGCGGAATCACAGCAGCAAATGATATGAGTGATGCAGAAAAAGAACTGGCACTGGAATTTGTAAAATATATGACAAGTGATGAAGTACAGACAAAGATCTTCAAAGAAGTAGGTGCAAACCCATGTACAACAACACTGGATCTGAATGCACTGGCAGAAGGATCTGACGAGAAAACAAAACTTCTTGCAGAGGCATGTTCTCAGGCAAATGATGCAGAATATGTGATTGCAACAATCGATTCTACATGGGGAACAGATATTGCAAATGCGATCGGTAACAAACTGATCGAATCTACCGTTTCCGGAACTGATGTAAATGCAAAATTTGAAGAATTAAAGAGTGAACTGATCGGTCTGATTGGTTAATTGTAAATCATGGAAGCTGCTCTTTGCAGGAGGTATTTAAGGAGCAGCTTCCTTCTCTATGAAATTTTCCAGAGTAGGAGGTAGCAAAATGGAAATAACCGGAAAAAAACAAAAGTTGAGAAAGAATGCGTTTATTCTCTTCTTTCTTTTACCGACTCTGGTCTGCTTTTGTGTGTTTTATTTATATCCGATCGCAACGGTGGTCATCAGTTCCTTTGCAAAATGGGACTACACGAATTTGAATGATATGCAGATGTATTCCTTTGGACATCTGTTTGACAACTATAAATATATTTTTGAGAAATATCCGTATTTCTGGGAAGGACTTAGAAATTCCTGTATCTGGGCATTGTGCGGACTTGTAGTCCAGGTTCCGATCGCGACAGGAGTGGCACTGGTAATCTCCAAGAAATGCAGAGGATGCAAGAAATATTTACGTGATACCGAATATTATTTCTTCGGCAGCAATGGGATTGATCTTCTTACAGCTGTACAATCCGAAGTATGGTATTATCAATGAAATTATCCGTGTTTTTGTGCCGAATTTCCAGGACAACGTACTGTTTATACCAAAGGTAAATATGATCGCTTTGACCTGCGCATACATCTTCTTTGCAGGAACAAACATGATCATGGTTCTGGGACAGATTTCTGCAATACCGGAAGAGGTTCGTGAGGCGGCACTTTTGGATGGAGCCAAAGGATGGACACTGGATCGTTGTATCGTTCTTCCATTGATTAAAGATACAATAAAGACAATCAGTATTCTCTCCGTATCCGCAGGATTCCTGTTGTATAATGAAGTTTATTTCCTGACGAACGGAGCAGCAGGAACAAAGAGTATCAGCTTCCTGATCCGTGAACTGGCAGTTGTCAGTCCAAGAGCACAGTACGCACGTGCAAATGCGATCGGTGCGATTCAGATCCTGGGAGGTCTGGTATTGATCCTGATCATTAATATGCTGTTTCGTGAGAGAAAACAGAAAGGAGGCAGAAGATGATGAGCAGACAGAGAAAAGGCAAAGAAAATGAAGCGGTCCATGGAGTGGGGACTTTTGGAAAGATCGTTTCGTATGTTGTGATGATTCTGGTATGTTTCATCTCCCTGTTTCCGGTTATTTGGGTGGCAATTTCCTCGTTGAAGGCAGATCCTCTGGCAGAGCCGGGATTTACTCTGCCAAGTGCACTTTGTTTTGATGGATATATCGGAGTATTCCGGGACATGCATATTATGAGATACTTCTTTAACAGTTTTAAAGTGGCAGGTATTTCTGTCGTATTAAGTATCATCATGATTTCCATGTCAGCGTATGTTGTGGCAAGAATGAACTTTAAATTTAAATCGGTGGTCAGCGTCATGTTGATGTCTACATTGTTTATTCCACCGACAGCGATGACATTCCCGGTTTATAATCTGATCAACAGTATGGGAATCAACGATACGCATGCAGGATTGATTTTAATCTATACATGCAGCGGTATCGCAGTCAGCTTTATGGTCATCAAAAACTATTTCCTGACGATACCGGTAGAGCTGGAAGAAGCAGCGCGTATTGACGGCTGCGGTTATACACAGACATTTTTCAAGATCATGCTGCCGATCGCACGTCCGGGAATCCTGACAGCAGCAATGCTGGCGTTTATGAATTACTGGAATGAATACTACTGGGCATCTATGGTACTGACAACAAAAGAACTGAAGACTGTTCCGGCGATTCTGGCACAGTTCCAGAATGCATTTTCTACGAACTACAACGGAATGTTTTCCGCAATCGTTGTAATTCTGCTTCCGCCGGTGATCTTGTTCTGCTGTTTCAGCAAGTACTTTATTGAAGCACTGTCTGGTGGGGCAGTAAAAGGCTAAAAGGAGAGAAAAAACATGAAACAAGTAACAGCCATTCTTTTGGGAGCCGGACAGAGAGGGGCAGAGGCTTATGCCTCTTATGCCCTGGATTATCCCAATGAATTGAAATTTGTAGCAGTAGCGGAACCAAGAGCGGATCGACGGGAAGAGTTTGCAAAGCTTCATGATATTGCACCTCAAAACGCTGTGGAATCGGACATGGAGCTTTTGAACCGTCCGAAAATGGCGGACTGTGTTCTGATCTGTACACAGGATCAGATGCATTATGAGGCATTGAAGCTGGCTGTGGAAAAAGGCTATCACATTTTATGTGAAAAACCGATCTCACCTGTAAAATCTGAACTGATCGAGATCGGGGAGATCGCAAAGAATTATGACAAGGTGATCAGTATTTGCCACGTGCTGCGTTATTCTCCATTTTTCAGAGAGCTGAAACGGCTTCTGGATGAAGGAGCGATCGGTCAGCTTGTTGATATCCAGCATATTGAGAGTGTGGGATACTGGCATATGGCACACAGCTTTGTACGTGGTAACTGGAGAAACAAGTCCTTAAGCAGTCCGATGATCCTGCAGAAGTGCTGTCATGATATGGACATCTTATTATGGCTCGTAGGTGCGTCCTGTACAAGACTTACAAGCTTCGGAAATCTGATGCATTTTAAAGAAGAAAATGCACCAGAAGATGCTCCGGCTCACTGTCTGGACGGATGTGTACACCGGGATGAATGTCCGTATTTTGCACCTCGATTCTATCTGGAGGATTTAGAGGAAAAAGGCGGAACATTTGCAAAAGTGGTAAGTCTTCAGACGGATAAAAAATCTCTGCTGGATGCATTGAAAGACGGACCATATGGAAGGTGTGTTTACCACTGTGACAACGATGTGGTAGATCATCAGGTAGTAAATCTGGAGTTTGACAATGGTGTGACAGCAAGTATGACAATGTGTGCGTTTACCAATAAATGCGAGCGGATCATCAATCTGATGGGAACAAAAGGACAGATTCGCGGAAACATGGAAGAAAATGAAATCATTGTGGAAGATTTTGCGTCTGGAAATACAACAAAGATCAAGGTAAAAGTACCAAAAGGTGGACACAGCGGAAGCGATGTCTCCATGATGAAAGACTTTGTGGAACTGGTGGCAGGAGGCGGAACTTCAAAAAGCGTAAGCGCCGCATCAGAATCCATCGAGAGTCATTTGATGGCACTGGCGGCAGAAGACAGCCGGGAACACAACGGTGTTGTTTATGAAATGAAAGGATATGGAAAATAGTAATGAATCAGGAAATATGGAATCGGACCGAATGGTTCCGGAAAGAAAGATTCGGAATGTTTATCCACTGGGGACTGTATGCCATTCCGGCGCTGGGCGAGTGGGTAATGTCCGAAAAACGAATGACAGTAGAAGAATATGAGAAATATTTCGAGCAGTTTGATCCAACGGATTACAATCCGAGAGAATGGGCAAGACTGGCAAAAAAAGCAGGTATGAAATATGCGGTGCTGACTGCAAAGCATCACGATGGATTTTGTTTGTTTGATTCTGCACTAACAGATTATAAAGCGACAAATACAAAGGCCGGACGGGATCTGGTTCGGGAATTTCTGGATGCATTCCGTGCGGAAGGATTAAAAGTAGGGCTTTACTTTACACTGATTGACTGGCATCATCCGGACTATCCGAAATACAATGATATGCACCATCCAATGCGCGGAAATGAGGCGTATAAAGATGAAAATATCAATTTTGACCGGTATCTGGAATATATGCATGGCCAGGTGGAAGAACTGGTGACCAATTACGGAAAGCTGGATATTCTCTGGTTTGATTTCTCTTATGACAACATGTGTGAAGATACATGGAAAGCAGAAGAGTTGATCCGTATGGTCAGAAAACATCAGCCGGATGTTATTATTGACAATCGTCTGGAAGGTTCCGGAGAGAAGAACGGAAGTATCGTAACAGATCATCCGAATATTTACAGCGGAGATTTCGCAAGTCCGGAAATGATCATTCCGCCGGGAGGAATGAAAGATCTGAACGGAAAACCGATCCCGTGGGAGCTTTGTGCAACGATGAACAACCACTGGGGATACTGTTATTATGATCATACTTACAAAACATCACAGACCATTATCCGCAAACTGGTTGAATGTGTCAGCAAAGGCGGAAACTTTATCCTGAACGTAGGACCGGATGCAAAAGGAAGAATTCCGAAAGAAAGCCAGGAAATTCTGACGCAGGTAGGAGAATGGATGGAGCAAAACGGAGAAAGTCTTTATGAATGTGGAATTTCCGAGTATGACAAGCCGGAATGGGGACGTTATACACAAAAAGGAAACACGGTATATGCCCATATTTATGAAACGCCTCTGGGAGCACTCCCATTGTATGGAATCAGCCCGCAGGAGGTAGGAACAATCACCTTCCTTTCCAGCGGAGCGCAGGTGCAGAGGGGTGAGGCATGGAATACAGCTATGTATTCAGATACACCGTTTGTGGCGCTGGGTGAAAATCCGGTATTCAGTTATCCGCTGCCGGATGAAATCGATACTGTTTTGAAAATCGAGTTGAAAAAATAGGACTTTACATCCGAAAATCCCTGTGGTATACTACCTTAGGATTCAGCCGGTGTTCGGTAATCGGACAACTCCGACCGTTACTTAATACCAGGCGGTTAAATTAAAGAAAAACAGGAGGGTCATAGCATGATCGCAAAAGAAAAGAAACAGGCTATTATTGCAGAATTTGGAAGAAGTGAAGGAGATACAGGATCTCCGGAAGTACAGGTAGCGATCCTGACAGCAAGAATCAACGAGCTGACAGATCACTTCAAAGCAAATCCAAAAGACCACCACTCAAGAAGAGGACTTCTGAAAATGGTAGGACAGAGACGTGGACTGCTTGCATACCTGAAAAAAGTAGATATCGAAAGATACCGTGCTTTGATCGAAAAACTTGGATTAAGAAAATAATTCATGGAAGAGGGACTTCTGCCTGTGTCGGTTTATCCGGCAGGCAGAGGTCTTTTTATTTCTTGCGATTCATACATATCTATGGTATAATAATCTAGATTGCGGACAAGTATGTATACCCGAGACCACTGAAAAGTATATCGAAAGCTTCCGGTGTTTTTTTCAGTAGTTTCGGAGACACTTGTTCCGGGAAATGTTTCAAACAAAAAGGAGAATATTATGTATAAGAAATTTGAGATGGAACTTGCCGGCAGAGCAGGCAAATGGTGCGGTTTTGATGCACTACGGAGATACTACAGTTCTCTGTACTGCGACAGCATCTGAGAAGCCAAGAGACGGGATTGACTTTTTCCCGCTGAGTGTAGAGTACAATGAGAGACTTTATGCAGTCGGAAAGATTCCGGGAGGATTCAACAAAAGAGAAGGAAAGGCTTCTGAGAATGCAATTTTAACATGTCGTGTCATTGACAGACCGATGCGTCCTCTGTTCCCGAAGGATTACAGAAATGACGTGACATTGGAGAATCTGGTTATGTCTGTTGATCAGGACTGCAGTCCGGAACTGACAGCAATGCTTGGTGCGGCGATTGCCACAAGTATTTCAGATATTCCGTTTGACGGACCGATCTCTACGACTCAGGTTGGTCTGGTTGACGGAGAATTTGTATTCAACCCGACAGCAGCACAGAAAGAAGTATCGGATCTGGCGCTGACAGTTGCATCTACAAAAGAGAAAGTAATCATGATCGAAGCCGGAGCAAATGAAGTTCCGGAGGCTCAGATGATCGAGGCTATTTTTGCGGCACATGAACTGAACCAGAAAGTCATCGCATTTATTGAGACGATCGTGGCAGAATGCGGAAAAGCAAAACATGAATATACAAGCTGCGCGGTTCCGGAAGAACTGTTTGAGGCGATTAAAGAGATCGTTCCACCGGCAGAGATGGAAGAAGCAGTCTTTACAGATGACAAACAGACAAGAGAAGAAAATATCCGTGTCATTACAGAAAAACTGGAAGAGGCATTTGCAGAGAACGAAGAATGGCTGGCAGTGTTAGGGGAAGCAGTTTATCAGTATCAGAAGAAGACTGTCAGAAAGATGATCTTAAAAGATCACAAACGTCCGGACGGACGTGCGATCGATCAGATTCGTCCGCTGGCAGCAGAGACAGACCTGATCCCGAGAGTTCATGGATCTGCGATGTTTACAAGAGGACAGACTCAGATTTGTACAGTGACAACACTGGCACCTCTTTCAGAAGCACAGAGAATCGACGGACTGGATGAGACAGAGACTTCCAAGAGATATATGCACCACTACAATTTCCCGTCTTATTCTGTTGGAGAGACAAAACCATCCAGAGGACCGGGACGTCGTGAGATTGGTCACGGTGCACTGGCAGAGAGAGCACTCCTTCCGGTACTTCCAAGCGAGGCAGAGTTCCCGTATGCGATTCGTACGGTATCTGAGACATTTGAATCGAATGGTTCTACTTCTCAGGCAAGCGTATGTGCGTCCAGTATGTCACTGATGACAGCAGGTGTGCCGATCAAGGCAGCTGTTGCCGGAATTTCAGCAGGTCTGGTGACAGGAGAGACAGACGATGATTATCTGGTTCTTACAGATATCCAGGGACTGGAAGATTTCTTCGGAGATATGGACTTTAAAGTGGCTGGGACACGTGAAGGGGTAACTGCACTTCAAATGGACATCAAAATTGAAGGTATCACCCCTGAAATTATGATCCACGGACTGACAAGACCAATCATTGAAGAAGCAATCGCAGCGACAAAGAAAGCAAGAACTTACATTCTGGATGAAGTGATGAATAAAGCAATTGCAGAACCTAGAAAAGAAGTGGGAACTTATGCACCGAAGATTATTCAGATGCAGATCGACCCACAGAAGATCGGCGATGTTGTCGGACAGAGAGGAAAGACGATCAATGCGATCATCGAGCAGACTGGAGTGAAGATCGATATCACAGACGATGGAGCAGTTTCTATCTGCGGTACAGAAAAAGAAGCGATGGAAAAAGCAGCGAAGCTGATCGCAACGATCGTAACAGATTTTGAAGCAGGACAGCTTTTTGAAGGAAAGGTAATCAGCATCAAAGAATTCGGAGCATTTCTTGAGTTTGCACCTGGAAAAGAAGGAATGGTTCATATTTCCAAGATCTCCAAAGAGAGAGTCAACAAGGTAGAAGATGTTCTGAACATTGGAGATGTTGTGAAGGTTGTATGCCTTGGAAAAGATAAAATGGGAAGATTCAGCTTCAGCATGAAAGATGTTGCAGAAGACTAATTTGAACTGAAGAGAAAATAGAAAATCAGGATTACCATTTAAGTGGATAATCCTGATTTTCTATTTTGCATTTACGACAATGCTCTGGTCTCCCTGCATTATTTTATTAAGTATTCGTTTCATTTCTTCGCCGTTATCTCCTGCCAAATCAATGCTTGAAAAAGGCAGAGTCAGTCTTTTATTGTTGTAATAAGTAATCCATATTGTATTATTTCTGGTTCCTGGAAATACATAGCGCAAATCCTTTATATACTTTTTGGCATAGAGGTTTCCGTTTATAACGAACCAATTTTTACTGACAAACATTCGTGTTGAACTTTGCACAATGATAGGGCGTTTTGATATATTTCCATATTTTATATGCGGTCAACAAAGTAAAACAAAGAAAGAATAATTCGATCCATAGAACTTCTTGATGTTTTTCAATCCACACTATTCTAAATCCCCGTACAGACTGATAAGCACAAAATCCCCATATAAAGGCTAGCAATAACTTTTTAAGTGGGTAAAGACGAAACCATTCAATCATTTTTAGCGGTCCATTTGATGGATGGTAATCTTTATTTATGAGTTTATTCGTAAGGCATTTCTGTACAATGGATGGTAAATTGACCCACAGGATAATTGCTAAAAATAGAAGCCAAATAACCATTCTGCTCCCCTTCCTTTCTCTGATCTGTCGTTTTCTTGATACCTTTATTATATCAGTTCCATGGATCCGCCACAATAAAAATGAAAGGTCTCTGTTCCGGCAGAAGTCGAGTTAAAGGACGGAGAATTTGTGAATTATATCGCATGCGATACAATTGAATATGCAAAAATGCATAATAATAGAGCAGTGAAGAAAACATTAACCATACCAGAGTGGTTGAATGAGGCGGCTACGAGAGCCGGGGTAAATTATTCTCAGGTTCTTCAAGAAGCACTGATGAGAAAATTAAATATAAGCAGATAATCATTGGAGAGCTTGGAAACAGGCTCTCTAATCTTTAAGATTTCTTAAAGATTCTTAAAGATACAGTAAAGACTATTGAGTAAGAAACAGAAAACGACTATACTAAACACTGTCAAATGTTGGAGAAGAAGGAGCAGGCAAGATGAGATACAGACAGAACAATGTAAGGAAGAAACTGATTCCGGCGTACGGGATTGTGCCGCTTTTACTGGCATTGTTATGGAACTCACTGGCATATAATGGTGCCAGATGGATTGCATCCGGGCGATATCATTACAATATTGAGACTGTGTTGGATGAGAGGATCCCTTTCATACCCTGGACATTGGTAATCTATTTTGGATGTTATCTGTTTTGGGGAATCAATTACATTTTGATTGCGGGACAGGAAAAAGAGAGTGTATATCGCTTTTTTACAGCAGATGCAATATCCCGGATTGTCTGTTTCTGTTTTTTTGTCTTGTTTCCGACGACCAATACCAGACCGGAGATTGTGGCAGACGGATTCTGGAATCAGGCCGTGATCTGGCTTTATTCCATTGATGCCGCGGACAATTTGTTT
>OGDM01000535.1_pt1 | contig 10571 bp, 5 predicted proteins | sample 1570491 | NCBI WGS metagenome assembly OGDM01 (sample SAMEA2582159, study PRJEB24529) | metagenome
CTCGTATTAATATGTATATTATTACTGCCGCATAACGATTACAAAATTACACAAAAAAATATATCTAACAAAAGTGGGAGGATTTTTTAACTTTTTACCATAGACATTTTATTAGGGAAGCGTAGGTTCAACTGGCAAGTACAAATAAGTAGAAATGTTTGAACAACACCGTTTTAGGAAGTTGAAAAATCAAGTTTCTCTCTCGGTATAACGTTTATTTTGGCCAATATCTTCTTTAGTTTGGCATTTGAGTATTTCCCATTCGTGTTCTATTTAGCTCCTTATTATGAGTATGTAGCAAGTTGCTTATCAAATTCAGCCTCTTTGAGGGTCAAATATGGTTTTGCAAATGGTGACTGACAAGACATAAACAAGGTCAGCAGGATTTTTTACATAAATGGACATGAATGTATATAACCTAAAATAAGAATAAATTTTAATAAGGGCTGCCCAAAAAGAAAAAAAATGCAGTTGCCATCCTACAGATACTTGCAGAAAGGATAAAATTTACTTTTAGACCTTTTGGGATAGCCCTTATTAATACTTCAGATAAAATTCCTTAGGTTATATTTTCAATCCTTTGGACCGGGTTTCCTCCTTGGCATACAGTCCCGGACGCCCGATTATGACATGGTTGGCAACGATACTATCCGCCGGACTGCGTATCTGCGGCGGTGCATTTTCGGGATATTGCGCCTGCCTGTTCCTCACATCTTCCGCTTCCGGCTTGAGCTGTTGCCCTTCATTCTCCTTTTCTGCGACTTCGGGCGTGGGTGGCGCAAGCTCCAGCTGAATTTTTCGGTCAAGGGCGGCAAGTTCGGACTTCAACTGCTTCAGCTCGTCCTCCTTCTTCCACACCTTACCCGCTATCTCCTGTAACTGCGGTATCTCCATCTCCAGCACCTCGTTCTTCGCCTTGTACTGGTCGATGATGGAGGGTATCCTCTCCATCGCGTTGAGGAAGTTGCGGGCGGCGGCCAACGGGTCAGCCATCGCCAGATGCCCGTTGTTGTAGGTGTACTTGTAGTTCCCCTCGACCACGAAGCGGTTGTCGGTGAACTCCAATCCCTCTTTGAGTATCCTTTCGCTCACCACCTTTATCGGAAAACCGTAAAGTTCACCGACCTGCGTGTACAACCCTCCGGTCGTGGCATTCTTGGCTATCTCCTGCAAACGCTTTCCGATGACCTTCTCATCGGCGGAATCCACTCCGTCCACCTTTATTATATTAAGGCGGTTGCCCTCCTTGTCGGTCTGCACCACCGACAGGAAGCGGTTCCAGTCCTCCGTCATGGCATCTATGAAAGCCGTGTTGTTGCGCAACTCGCCGGTCTTTGACTCCAGCTTGAACTCCGAATCACGCTTGCCCTTGTTGAACGACTTGCGTTCCCCTTCGAGCGATGCGATCCGCTTTTCCAGTTTCGCCTTGTCCAACAGGTCGGTATTGCCGGAGAGCAACGCCATGTATTCCGAGAAATTCATGCCCGATTTTTCGTCCATTGCCCCCTCGTCGATGGTACGCGCACCCATCGCACCGCTTTTGAGCTGGCTTATGAAAGTCTGCTTGCAGTGCAGGAGGTTGAACTTGTAGCTGTCCAGTGACTTCTCCACCGCGTAGATGATTACATCCACGTTGTTCCCGGCGAAATGTTTGGCAATCTCATTACCTGCCCTAACTCCGCGTCCGTCACGCTGTTGCAAGTCGGACGGTCGCCACGGCGTATCGAGATGATGAATTGCCACACACCGTTTCTGTGCGTTCACACCCGTTCCGAGCATGGAGGTGGAGCCGAACAGCACACGCACCGTCCCGGCGTTCATGGCGTCTATCACCGCCTTCCGCGCCTTGTCGGTCTTGCACTCCTGAATGAAGCGCACCTCGCTTGGCGGTATGCCGTAGTCCTCCGTCAGTTTGCGCTTGATTTCCGAATAGACGTTCCACCCATCGCCCGGCTGGTAAGTCCCCAAGTCAGAGAAAACGAACTGCGTGCCTTTCTGCGCGTCGTATTTTTGATAATACTCCGCGATTATTTTGGCACAGTGGCTCGCCTTGTTGTCGGGGTGGTCTTCGTAATGCGGGTCTATCATGCGCATGTCGAGTGCCATCTTCCGGGCATAGTCCGTGGCGATAAGCATCTTCGCCTTTTCCTCCGTTTCCGAAAGCGGCAGTCTGCCCAACAGGGTGGCGTCGCCCGTCTTGGCGAATTGCATCAGCTTCTGTATGAAGTTCTCCTGCTCCGGCGTGGGCGGTATGTGGTGCAGTATCTCGTTTTTGTTGGGACGGTCCACGCCCACATCCTCCGCCGTGCGGTAGTCCGTGATTTCATTATAGAAGGCGGCAAGCTCCGGCACTTTGATGAAGTAGCGGAAACGCTCCTTCTGCACCACGTTGTTCGTCACGTTGAACTCAAAATCCGTTGTCTTCTTGGCAAATATCGCCGACCACGCATCAAAACATCGAATGTCCTGCCGTTCCAGCTCCTTCGGGCGCAGGTACTTGAACAGCAGGTACAGCTCAGTCAGCGAGTTGCTGATAGTCGTGCCGGAGAGGAAGGTCGCCCCCAAGTCCTTGCCCGTGCGCTCCTGTATGGTGCGGATAGCAAAGAGCATGTTCAGTGCCTTCTGGCTTCCCTCGCTGTTCCCCAATCCCGCCACACGGTCGTGGCGCGTGTTGAAAGTCAGATTCTTGAACTGGTGCGATTCATCAATGAAAATGTGGTCGATGCCCATCTGCTTGAAGTCCACCACGTCGTCCGTGCGTGACTTTATGGCGTGTTCCACCTTCTCCAATTTCGCTTCAAGGTTATGCTTGCGCTTCTCCAGACCTTTCAGCATCGCCCGCGATACGTTCTTTCCCTGCTGGCGCAGCACTTCGAGGTTTTCCTCCACCGTGTCAAGCTCCGCTTGCAGGATGCGCTGCTGCAACTCCGGCGACTGCGGTATCTTGCCGAACTGGTCGTGCGACATAATGACACAATCGTAGTCGTTGTTCTTGATGTTGTTGAAGAAACGCACGCGGTTGGCGGTCGAAAAGTCTTTCTCCGAAGCGTACAGAATCCTCGCGTTGGGATATGCCGCTTGATAGGTGGCGGCAATCTCCGCAACATTGGCTTTCAGCCCGATAATCATCGGCTTGTGCGCCAAGTTCAGACGCTTCATTTCATGCGCGGCGATGCACATTATCAGCGTCTTGCCGGTTCCAACCTCGTGGTCACAAATTCCGCCGCCGTTCTGTTTCAGCATCCAGACGCAATCCATCTGCGAGGGATAGACGCTCCTGATGCCCCGGCTTGCCAGCCCTTTCAGATTGAGGTCGGGAAAAGTCTGATGCGAGCCGTCATACTTCGGGCGCACGAAACAGTTGAACTTGCGGTTATACATCGTCGTCAGCCGCTCCTTGAACTGTGGCGACTGCTCTTCGAGCCATTCGGAGAATCCGTTTCGTATCTCGTCAATCTTGGCGTTGGCGAGCTGTATTCCCTCGCTGTCGCGCACCTTGATGTCGTTGCCATGCTCGTCCTTGCCGATGGACTTCATCATGTCGGGGCAGGTGTTGTGCAGGGCGTGTTTCAGAAGGTGCATACCGTCATAGTTCCGGTAATACCCCTTCACCAGAAACTCGTCCGTGATTTTCATGGTGCGGTAGCCGCACACCACCGAAAACTCGTCCATGCTTGCGGAATAGGCGATTTTCACCTCCGTGTCGAACAGCCGGCTCATGTAGGCGGCATAGACACCCGTCGGAATCCAGCGTTCCCCGAAATTGAAGTCCAGATCCTCGAAGGCGATGCGCGGCGGTTCGGCTTCTTTCAGAGCCTCCAACGCCTGCTTCACCTCCGGCATACGTTCACTTTCGGGGTTTTCGCCCATCCAAGCCTCTATGCGTTCCGCCTTCTCTATCACGTTTCCGGCAATAAAGCGGTCCTTAATCTCGTAACCGGTTACGAGCGGATTGTAATAGATACGTTCTTGCAGGGCTGTGAGCAACTCCTCCGCCGTGCTGTCGGTTATCTCCCGCATATAGTCGAGATTGACCGTGCCATATTTGTTGAGCGACGCGGACAAGGCTTCTTCGGGAGAGCCTACGTTGGCATGGCTCTCCACGGAGAAGGAAACAGGACGATCGAAGATGTCCGCCTTGACAAACTTCCCGTTCTCCGCCCGTTCCAGCGAAAGGATGTCACGCCCTCCCGCGTCCATCATCACCAGCTTCACGTTCTGCTTGGCGTTGAGGTTGCCGTAACGCATGACGAACTCATCGTAACAGGTGTTCAGATGCTCACGCCACTGGACATTTGCTTCGTGTAGGTTCGATTCATAGCGGTACAGCCGCTCGTAGGCGTCACGGAGTAAAACATACTGTAACGCCTTCTCCTTCTGGTAGCCTTTCAGGTCGAGCGGCTGGAATGTGGCCCCGTAAGGCGTGATGTCCTTCAGATAGCCGATGTTGCGGCGCGCCCTGTCAGCCACCAGCGAGCCTTCGCGCAGGTGCATCTCCGGCGTGCGGTGGTAGGCACGCGGAGAAAGGTCCACGACTTCCTCCTTCGGCTTTTCCGCTTCGATGTCGGGGAAAAGTGAAGTCGCCACCGCTTCCACTTGAGCATCGGTAGCAGCAGGCGTGGCGGCAACTTTCGGCTGTGTTTCCTCCTGTCGTGGTTGCTCTCGGGAAGTTTCCGGCACAGCTTTCACTTCCGTCTTTTCCGCCGCCACTTGTTTCTCGTTATGCTGTCTTGCCAGCTCCCGAAGTTCCTTCCTGCGTTCCGGCGTCAAACCCATCATCATTTCATAGAAGCCGTTGATGGGAGGATTGGTATCCCAGTCCAACGTGGCATAGATGTCGTCAGGGTCGGCAGGCTTGGCGGCATTGTCCGTTTTCGCCTCCTTGTTTTCCGTAACATTCTGTGTGGTCTGCGGCTTGGACGGAATGCGCCTTGTCGGGCTTTCCTTTTTCGCCGCCTTTTTCTTTTTGGCGGTTTTCGGTTGTTGACTGACTTCTTCCGTCATCCCCCAGAGGTCGAGCAAGGATAGCTGCACACCGTCAGAATATTTCGGACGTGGCTCTATCTCCGGTTTTTCCTCAACGGGTTGCGGTTTTTCTGTCGGAGTTTCCACCGTCTGCGCCGAAGATACCGTTTCCAATTTTATAGCAGGACGCTCTACCTCCTTTTGAACGTTATGCACAAGCATGCAACCGCCCCGGGTCAACAAACAATTATGTGGGATGATACTTTTCTGGAACTTTATCCAACATTTCCATAAAACAACATTTCCACTGATTTGCAGACAGACTTACAATTTGACAATTAAGATTTATTCCGTACTTTTCACTAATTCCTCTGACTTGATTTTTTCTGAATAGTGTCTTCAAGACTGTTCTGACTGGCAAATCGGGTTTATGTAACAAGCAAGTGATAAATTTCAGATATTTTCCTTTCAATTCATAACCTATATGCATTTTTCTTCTTTCAATCCTTAAAAGTGCTGACTTGACTTTTGGTGGTGGCAAAAAACTTTCTTGAGATATTTCATACATAAGTTTTAAATCAAAAAAAGTATGATAAAATACAATATATGGGTTGAATACTTTTTCTGAAAATAACTTTTCGGCAGGTTCAAGTTGCATTATCAACGAACCACCCATAAAATGCTCAACACAATCAAACATCAAGGATTTTAAAATATCAGAAGTTATTCTGAAAGGTATGTTAGACACAACTTTAAAATTTCTTTTTGGTATAGTGTAACCCCTAAAATCACAATCAATAATCTTGACATTGTAATTGTTGGCAAACTTATTTTTTAAAATGCACAATAGAGATTTATCATTTTCTATTGCAATCAGGTTTTTACATTGACGAACTAAATGGAAAGTTATAAAGCCTTTTCCTGCCCCAATGTCGAGAACAGTATCGGTTTCATTTATTTTAGCAATTTTAATTGCATCAGCAATCAGCACTTTATCAATAGTAAAATGTTGCCCCGTGAATCTAACGGGCAGTTTATTTTTTATCATTACTTATTTCTTGAAAATGAATACTTGGGTTCAAATCACAAGGAAGTGATAAGACAGTATTCAATCCACAGAAATAAAGTTTTGATACAAATCTTTATAACATAGATAAATAACCTATGACTGTATTGCTATAAAAGATAACAACACACCATTCGATAATATTAATGGATGGACTGTCTATCACTTAGTTAGCCGTCAGTTTACAAAAACGGCTGGGTTTAACTTGTAAACCGTATTAGTTACATTTACTGTTCTTTCTATACTCGAAAAAGAATAGATGATATTCCTTTCGACAAGAGAATTGAACTCTATTAAAGAAATCTCTTTGAATACGTCAAATTTGTCTTCGATAGAAAAAATTTGAGTGTGGTCGCTGTAATATTGTACGTGAACCAAAACACAACCCTCTTTCAAAAATTTGATAGTTTGTTGCTGATTTTTTCCGAGACCTTTTAAATTTGGTACTTTCATAAATTTGATATTTTGAAGTTGAAGTTGAAGTTTAATTTTGAATTAAGAAAAACCGAACGGCTAACACAAGTGTATGTGGGATTATCCACCCTGCAAAAATCAACGCTAAAACCCCACATACACCAGTCGATAGTAGCCCAAGGTCTGAAGTAGAATGCAAATGAAACAGAATACATAAGTATTAATTATTAAATTTGTGCAAAGATAATAAAAAAAATGCCTGTGCATAACATGCGGTCATAAAACATTTGGGGTGAAGTGGTTATTCGAGCATACTGCCACGCATCAACTTTCGGTGTCGGTTGATAGGAACACAGCCCGCTCTCCCAAACGTTTCATACCGCAAAACCGGTAACTTTTTCTTCCGTTCCCGACTGCCGGATTGTTCCCGAATACAGACGCATGGCGAGCCTGTAATGGAAATCCTCGTCAAGCATACGGCGCAAGTCCCCGGATATGCCTGCGGTCTTGCCCTCGTGCAGATAGACCATAGCGGGTTTCCCGTAGGGGTCGGTGTCAAGTTTCGCCGTCGTATGCACGATGCGTTCCGGGTGGTGGATGAAATAGGCGTTGTCCGTCAGGTCGGTTTTCGTATCCGTCTGTATCACGGTCATCAGCCGTTCGTCCTGCGACATTTCCTTCTTGTTCAGGTGCTTTTGCAGGACAATCAGGTCGCTGCCCACCTCCGTGCCCGCGTTGTCCGTGAACAGGTTGTTGGGCAGGCGTACCGCGGATACCAGATTAGCCTGCCGGAAAAGTTCGTTACGCACGGAGGTCTTGGTGCTGTTCAATACCCCCTGCGAGGTGATAAACGCCACGATACCGCCGTCACGCACGGTATCAAGCCCTTTGAGGAAAAAATAGTTGTGTATGGCGTTCTGGGCGGAGCGTCTGCCGAAGGAATCGCTACGCTGAAACTCCGCGTCGAACACGGCGATGTCACCGAACGGGATGTTAGATACCGCCAAGTCGAAATAATTGTTGAAAGGCTTTTCAATTTTCTCAAAACCGCAGGTGCGCATTTTATGGTCTGGATATAGATGCCGCAGGATTGTCCCCGTGAGCAGATCCTTCTCGAAAGCCATCACATCCGCATCGGGGCTGTGCCGCAGCACGGAATCCACGAACACGCCTACACCTGCCGACGGTTCGAGCATACGGGCGGGGCGGACGCTGTAATCCGCCAGCATGTCCGCGAGGGTGTCAGTTATCTCTTTTGGGGTGTAGAAAGCGGTCAGCACGGATGCTTTCAGCGAATCCACAAACCGCTTGTATTCCGTTTCGTCCTTGCTGTTCTCACGGATGAGCCTGTGCAACTCCACCGTCGGGGCGAACAGTTCGAGGTCGGATTTCGCCCACCGGACGGCATCCGTCAGTTCCTTTGCAGGGTTGAGGATACATTTCAGACCGCCGAAACCGCAGTACCTTTGAAGTATGGCACGCTCTTCGGTTGTCGCCGCTCTCTGTTCCCTGTCAAGGATGAATGCCGTCCGTATCGCCTCGATGTTGTCCCGTAGTTTCTGTTTGCGGTTAAACGCCATATTCCCCGATGTAAAGGACGGTTGCCCCCGTCAGCTCCGTATAGAGCAGGTCGTAATCGGAAGACAGGGCGAAGTTGTCGTCCGAAAGGTCATAGACGGAGAACACGTTGCCGACAAGCGGCAGGAGTTTATGGATAAAGGCTTCTTGTTTCTCTTCCGGCACTTCGTTGGCAAACTCGTTCTCCACGACTTCGTGGAGCATGGCGTACCGGGAATAGTGCAACCCGCGCAGCAGTGTTTCCATCGCCAGTTCCTGCGCACCGTCGGTGGGATAGCCTTCAATCCGCGCCTTTTCATACGTTTCGGCGGCACGATCGGCGCGTTCCCGTATGAAAGCGGTGTCGGTAGCCTGTTCAAACTTGTTCGTGCGGAGGTAGTCCATCAGGTACAGACCGTAATAGGAAAAGTCGGACTGCCCTTCGTTGTTCTTCTTGTTGTTCATTACTTTGGAGTTTAGCGGATTGATAATTAACGGGATAATCGGTTGGAAAAAAGGAAGAAAAAGGCACTCGGTATCCCTCCGAGTGCCGCCACTAAATCCAAAGTATGAGTGTAATCCGGTATCGAAGAACAATTCATTACTCTGAACAAGTGGCAAAGTTAATACTATTTCTTCCGTCCTGAAAATTTCTTGTCCTTTTTAGCCTCCGGGAACACGAACGTCGTGTTATATTCCCCGTCAAAGGCGACAACAGCATCGAAACTCTTGCCCTGTTTGCTCTTGAACCCTTTGAGCAGCTTGGTATGCCCTTCGGTGAGCAGGTCTTTGATTTCATCGTCGGACAGGGTGCGTCCCGCTTTCAGCCGGAACACGGGCAGTCCGCACTCCGTGTTGTCGCAGCGTACCACCTTGCCGTAGAACCGCATCCTGCCCGTGCCACACTTGGGACACGCGCAGCCGGAGTCACGGCTGCCGAAGAGCTTGTCGCACGAGATCAGTTCGGAGGTTATCTCACGTGTGTACGCCTCTATCTCCTTGCGGAAGGTGTCGTCGGACAGTTCCCCGCGCTCGATACGCGCCAGCTCCTTTTCCCATTCGCCCGTCATGGCAACATCGGCGATGCGCATCGTCTTGACGACGGAATTGAGGGCAAGTCCTTTTTCGGTGGGAACAAGCGACTTCTTGCAGCGTTCCATGTAACCGCGCTTGAAAAGCGTTTCGATGATGGAGGCGCGTGTGGCGGGAGTACCGATGCCACAGTCCTTCATCGCCTGCCGCAGTGCGTCGTCCTCAATTTCCTTGCCCGCCGTTTCCATTGCCGAGAGCAGGGTGGCTTCGGTATGCAGCGGCTTGGGTTTGGTCTTTCCTTCGGTAATGGACGAGCCTTTCGGTGTCAGCGTGTCGCCTTCCTGCCAGCCGGGGATGGTAATTTCCTCTTTTTCCTCGCCATAGACGGCACGCCATCCGGTTTGCTTCACGACGCTGCCTTTTACGGTAAACTCCACTCCGGCACATTCCGCCGTGACAGTGGTCACATCCTTGACGCATTTCTCAGAGAATGCCTCGACCATGCGCCCGGCAATCATCTGATAGATGGTATTGTCCTCTTTGGAGAGGAAGAGCGGTTTCTCACCCGTGACGAGCAGGGCATGGTGGTCTGTCACCTTGCCGTCGTCCACGCTGCGGCGTGTCGGGGCGGCTTTTGCCCGCACCTTGTCTTTCCATTCGGGCTGTGTGCCGATGAAAGCGAGCAGTTTGGGAATTTCGGCAAACACGTCTTCGGGGATGTAGCGGCTTCCCGTTCTCGGATAGGTTATCAACTTCTTTTCGTAGAGTTTCTGCGCGATTTCAAGCGTCTGTTCCGCCGTGAAGCCGTGCTTGGCGTTGGCTTCTTTCTGGAGCGTGGTCAGGTCGTAGAGCAAGGGAGTTTCCTCCGTCTTCTCCTTGCGCTCGGCTTTCGTGACAGTGGCGCAACCTGCCGCCTTTACCTTATTATATAGTTCCATCGCCGGTTCTTTCTCTTTCCATTTCTCGGAGGATGAGAATTTCACGACTTCGCCGTCGCAACCGTCCGTTGCGATATGGAGCTGCCAGAATGCTTCGGACGTAAAGCGGCGGTTCTCCCAGTAGCGTTCACATACCATAGCCAACGTTGGTGTCTGCACCCGCCCCACGGAATACGTGCCGTGTCCGGCGGCGATGGATAACGCCTGTGTGCCGTTGATGCCCACGAGCCAGTCGGATTCGCTCCGCGCTTTGGCGGCGAGGTAGAGGTTGTCGTATTTGCTGCCGTCTTCGAGTTTCCGCAGTCCCTCGCGGATAGCTTTGTCGGTGAGAGAGCTGATCCACAGGCGCACGAAAGGAGTGGTGCAACCCGTATAGTGGTAGAGGTAGCGGAAGATAAGCTCTCCCTCGCGTCCGGCATCGGTCGCCACGATGATATGTTCGCTTGTGTCGAACAGTCTTTTGATGACTTTTATCTGCGACACCACGCCGCTGTCGGGCTTGTAACCTTTCTCCGTCCTGACCTGACGGGGGACGAGCGTGAATGTGTCGGGGATAATCGGGAGGTTGTCACGGACGAAACCGCGCACGCCGTAGCCAT
>OGDM01000537.1_pt1 | contig 10512 bp, 6 predicted proteins | sample 1570491 | NCBI WGS metagenome assembly OGDM01 (sample SAMEA2582159, study PRJEB24529) | metagenome
ACTAAAATGTATTTTTTATCACACCTCGACCGTGCATTATGACTAAAACGCATAGGTTTTTACATTTTCACATAAGTTTTATTCACACCGATATAACTCACAGGAATTATCAATTTAATAGTATATATTGTTGTTTTTTATGTATATCGAACTATCTCAATACAACATATAGAGCCTTATCAATATAATAAAAAAATAATATATATAGAACTGACCGCTACACCTCCTATAAAAATATAGATATACAAAAAACCGGTTTTCAAATGCAAGCAATAATGTTCAATTATTCTAACATTAGAAAACCGGTTAAATATACTTAAGCTTACCCTGCTAAGGTATGTATAAATTATACCATACTATGAAATTGTATCGCTACCATAAAACTTACTGATTATACAAAATATACCTTTTACATATGGGCCTTTGTGGAAAGTTGTACTTTCACAAAGGCCCCAACCCAACCAAGGAGCTGCCAAAAAACAATAGTAACTTGATGGCTATAGAGCTCAAAATCAGACAATCCACTAAAAAGAACTCCGATAGCTAAAGCACCTATACCTATCTGTGCAGCTTGTCGGAACATATCCCCTTTCAAACGAACAGATGTAATAACATGACCGACGATAACTGCTAGGAATGATAGCAAGCCAGGAATACCTGTTTCAGCCAATATATTTAAATATAAATTATGGGCATGATACATCAATACATTAGGGCCTTGAATGTAATAGTTATAATCTGGATAAACTAAGTAGAATGTATTCCACCCAATACCAAAGATTGGGTTTTCACGTACGATATACATAGTACTATCCCACAAAGCCCATCGAAGATCAGCTGACGTATCATGACCTTGGAATATGGACCATAGTCTAGAGGCGATTTCACCATCATAAAAGTACAAGATAATTGGCACTACTAATAGGGATAAGAATAATCTTCTATCTACAAAGATAGCCCAATAGAGGATCATGGCCGCAAAGCTAATCCAAATGCCTCTAGAATAGGTTAATAGCATCGTTAAGAATAATATAATACCTATAACGAGCATCGTAACCACTTCACGAGTACGATTTTCTTTCATATATACCAAGATATAGCTGATACATACGCTGAGTACCATCAATAGATAGGCTCCCAACAAATTAGGGTTTTGTAATGTAGAAGACATGCGTCGCATCAATTTTGGAAACTGTGCTGCATCTACCCACTCTTTTATATGAATATTAGGAACGAATACATATTGATAAGCACCTATGATACACACGAGTACAGCAGTACCTAATAGAGCACGAAGAAAATAATTCCACTGTTTAGGTGTTTGAATGTATGTGCGAACTAGATAGTACATGCCTCCACTGGCCACGATTTGATAAAACCAACTTTGAATTGACCAATCCCAATTTTCTGATACTAGTGCAGATATGCCAGTCCATACCACAAATATCATAACAGACCAGGATAAATAGCCCGTTGGTAAGCTCAGTGATTTACTAGATATCAAATCATATAAAGCAAGCCCTATCGCTAGCCACAAAAGTACATCCCCCACCATAGGTTGTAATGGCATAGCAACTACAACACCATAAATTAATCGTTCAATATAGAACGTAATTCTCTTCTGATTAGGAATAAGTGAGAGTTCCATATGCTCACCTTAGTGACTCATCTCATGGTTAAACCACTGACGAGCATCTCCTAAAATATATAAAGAACCACAAACAGCGATAATATCACCATTCTTTGTATGTTTATAGGCTAAAGCCAATGCATCTTCAACAGAATCAGCCGTTTGAGCTACAGCTTTTGGAACAATGTGACGTATTTTTTCAACTAAAACCTCTGGCACTTCTGTTCTATCTGTAGGTGCAGGTACTACAAGTACCGTATCCCCTTCCTTAACGACTTCACGAATAATAGCATCTTGATTTTTATCTTTAAGAATTGCCATCACAATCGTTTTTGGGGCGTCCTTAAATAGCTCACCATAGGTCATACTGAAGGATTCTGCGCCAGCCGCATTATGAGCGCCGTCAAAGATAAAGGTGCGATCTAAACCGCGTTTAACTTCAAAACGCCCTGCCCACGTAGTACGAGCAAAGCCTTCGCGCATCGTTTCTTCACTGATGCTCTTATCTTCTTTCATCAATAGACGTACAGCCATCAATGCACATGCGAGATTTACAGATTGATGAATACCGGCCATTGTCGTAAATAACATTGCAGGAGCGGCATCATTAGTGCTCACAGTAATCATTTGACCACCTGTTACAGCACTACGGCTATCGATACCAAAATCTTTATTGAAAGCATATACTTTAGCATGCTTCTCTTTAGCTGCCTCTTCAATAATACGAAGAGGCGCATCCTGTGCTGCTGTTACAACAGGGACTTTGGATTTAATAATCCCTGCCTTATGACGTGCAATTTCCTCAACAGTATCACCACAGTAGGCTTGATGATCGATTGTCACATTTGTAATAACAGATACTTTTGGAGTCACGATATTTGTGGAATCTAGAAGTCCACCTAAGCCAACTTCTACCACTGCATAGTCTACAGCTTGATCTTTGAAAAACAAAAAGGCTGCAGCCGTCAAAATTTCAAATTGTGTTGGCGCTTCTATGCCGTTACTAATGATAGTATCAACTGCCACTTTTACACGGCTAATTAGATTACCGAAGGCTTCCTCTGTAATATTTCCATCATTAATTTGAATTCGCTCCGTATAGGATTGAAGGTGAGGCGATGTAAATCGCCCCACCCGTAATCCACTTGTAAACAGTGCGTAGGAAATATATGAGGTAACCGAGCCCTTACCATTCGTCCCTGTAACATGAACAATTTTATAGTCCTCCTGTGGATTCCCTAAGGCTTCCATAAGGGCTGTAATTCGTTCAAGGCCAGGCTTAATACCGAATGAAGATGCCTGTTCTAAATAGGCTAAGGCCTCTTGATATGTCATATAAACCTCCTATTATAAGGTTTCAAGGAACGCTTCACGTTCCAATAACGCTTGTTGTTTTTGTTTATATTCTTCTAACTTTTCTTTTTCTTTTGCTACTACAGCTTCTGGAGCTTTTGCTAGGAAGCCTTGGTTAGACAACTTGCCTTCCAAACGAGAAATTTCTTTTTCCATTTGGATTTTTTCCTTTGCAATACGCTCTCTTTCTTTTTCGCCATCGATTAAGTCTTTAAGCAAGAGATATACTTCCATACCATTTACAACTGTTACAGTCGCATTTTCTGGTTTTGGATCATCGGCACCAAGAATAGTTACCTTCTCAGCCCAAGCTAATGTTACAAAGTAATCGCTATGATCTGCTACAGTTTGAGCCAATGCTTCATCTGTTGGCGCCACAATAACCTCAGCTTTTTTACCTAAAGGCACATTCATTTCAGCACGCATGTTACGAATACCTTTGATGGCATCCATCATAACTTCCATTTGACGTGCTGCACCTTCAAGATTATCAAACTTCAATGCTTCTGGCCATTTAGTGACAACGATGCTATCCCCTTCATGAGGCAAGTGTTGCCAAATATGTTCTGTTACGAACGGCATGAATGGATGTAATAATTCAAGCATGTGACGCAAGATTGTTACGAGTAAGTATTGAACTGTACGACGATCACGTTCATTACCATCGTTATATAAACGAGGTTTAGCTAACTCAATATACCAGTCACAGTATGTATTCCAAATGAAGTCATATACGGAGCTTGCCGCTTCACCAAGTTCGAATTTATCTAGGTTAGAAGTTACACTTTGTACTGTTTCATTGTATTTTTGAACAATCCATTGGTCTGCTAATGTCAAATCATCTGCTGTTGGAACGAAGCTTTCATCATAATTTGTAAGATTCATCAATACAAATTTGGATGCATTCCAAATCTTATTAGCAAAGTTGCGATTTGCTTCAACGCGTTCCATATAGAAGCGCATATCGTTACCAGGTGTATTGCCAGTTACGAGAGTAAAGCGCAATGCATCAGCACCATATTGGTCGATAACTTCAAGTGGATTAATACCATTACCCAAAGATTTACTCATTTTACGGCCCTGGCTATCGCGAACAAGACCATGAATAAATACATGTTTAAATGGAATTTCATGTTCAAACTCAAGAGCCATAAAGATCATACGAGCAACCCAGAAGAAGATGATATCGTAACCAGTTACAAGCACACTTGTTGGATACCATTGTTTAAGTTCTGGAGTTTGCTTAGGCCAACCCATTGTAGCAAATGGCCATAAACCAGAGCTAAACCATGTATCAAGAACGTCTGGATCTTGTGTAACATGACCGTGGCAATGAGGACATTCAGTAATATCTTCACGGCTTACGATTGTTTCACCGCAGTCATCACAGTACCATGCAGGAATGCGATGGCCCCACCACAATTGACGGGAAATGGTCCAGTCGCGGATGTTTTCAAGCCAGTTTACATAAGTTTTTGTAAAACGTTCAGGAACAAACTCTACTTCGTGGTCTTTAACAACCTTAAGAGCTGGCTCTGCTAATGGTTTCATATCTACGAACCATTGTTTAGATACCATTGGCTCGATAATTGTATTACAACGAGAGCAATGACCTACTGCATGGTCATGATCATCGATTTTTTCAAGTAAACCTAATTCTTTGAGTTCTGCTACTACTTGTTTACGAGCTTCTTCACGAGTCATGCCATTGAACTTGCCCGCACCTTCATTCATTGTGGCATCATTGTTCATAACAACGATGGATTCCAAATTATGACGTTGGCCCATTTCAAAGTCATTAGGGTCATGAGCAGGTGTGATTTTTACACAGCCTGTACCGAAGCTAGCATCTACATAGTCATCGGCAATAACAGGAATTTCGCGATTAACAAATGGTAAAATCAATGTTTTACCAATGAGATCTTTATAGCGATCATCATCAGGATTTACTGCTACGGCTACGTCACCAAACATTGTTTCTGGACGAGTTGTAGCAACAATTACAAAGCGATTTTCTTCACCTTTTACAGGATATTTAATATGCCATAAATGGCCATGTTCGTCTTCATGCTCAACTTCAACATCAGATAAAGCAGTGGCACAACGAGGGCACCAGTTAATAATGCGTTCACCGCGATAGATTAATCCTTTTTCATAAAGGCTTACAAATACTTCGCGCACTGCATGATAGTATCCTTCATCCAATGTAAAACGTTCGCGAGACCAGTCACAAGATGCGCCTAGGCTACGGATTTGTTTTACGATAGTATCACCGTATTCTTTTTTCCATTCCCATACGCGCTCTACAAATTTTTCACGACCTAAATCATAGCGAGATTTGCCTTCTTCTTTAGCGAGCATCTCTTCTACCTTGATTTGTGTAGCAATACCAGCATGGTCAGTACCAGGCATCCACAATACATTATAGCCTTGCATGCGTTTAAAACGGATAAGAATATCTTGCAATGTATTATCTAAAGCATGGCCCATGTGCAACATACCAGTTACATTAGGAGGCGGCAATACGATACTAAATGGTTCTTTATTTGTGTCTACTTCTTCGTGAAAGTACCCTTGGTTTTCCCAATAAGAATACCATTTCCCTTCTATTTCACCGGGGTTATAAGTGGTTAAATTTTCGTAGGTTTTCATCGTTCCTCCTAAAAGACTCCTTAGCGCTTCATAATTTTAGCCAATACAAATAGGCTTGTTTCATATAGCAATATCATAGGTAATGCAATCATCGTTTGAGAAAACATATCTGGTGTAGGTGAAATGACAGCACCTATGATAAAGGATATAAGAATAAATATCTTTCGCTTCGTTTTTAAAAAACGCGATGTAATTAAGTTGAAATATCCCAAGATGATTAAAATCAACGGCAACTCAAAGATAAATCCAAAGGGTAGTACAAAGGATAATACAAAGTCCATGTACTGACCAATGGAAAATAGCGGTTGTAATTCGTCTGTAGCAAAGCCCATAAAGAACTTCACCGCTGCAGGCAATACGAGAAAATAAGAAAATACAATACCTATCCCGAATAGACCAATTGCTACTGGTAAGATCCAGTTAGATAGCTGCTTTTCTCGCACAGTTAGTGCAGGCTTAACAAATAGCCAAATCTGATGCAATATAATAGGCGCCGCTATGATAAGACCACCTACTATAGACACCTTCATATAGGTAAAGAAGGCTTCCGTTGGTTTCATATAATAGAGCTTACCAGCTGGTTTTAGGAGTATTTCCAATAAAAAGTCTACATAATAATAAGAAATACAAGTTCCTATAACAACTGCAATAGCCATTATAATCAGACGCTTTCGCAATTCAGATAGATGCCCCACAAGGGATAGTTCCCGAGCTTCGTCCATCATTTTCTGTTCCATTTCAGTATAAATGGGTTCATCCTCCGGTTCCTCAGGAACTTGTAAATTTGCCACCTTATACCGTTCTTGCTCAGCCTTTAGTTCAGCTTCGCGACGCTTTTGACGAACTACACTATCAAAAGAAGGTTTTTGTATGGGATATTCGAAGTCCGGTTTTGGTTCGAATGGTTCCATATTATACCTTTCTATCAGCTAAATTTTCTACTGCCATCACAAGGAATTCCTTCCCTGGGAAATCACGTACAGCATTGAGTGCTGCCAAAGCATCTTTGCAATATTGATCAGCTACAGCTAATGTATTATCAATACCACCTTGACTGATAACATAATCGATAATCGCCTGCTCATCACCACCATGATTCAAAGCCTTAATGTCTGCGAGCAATGTATCTTTATTATCATCATTGACGATGCTCAACAACGGATAGGTCAATAAACCTTCGCGCAGATCATTCCCCACAGGTTTACCAGTCGTCTCTGTTGTTTCACGATAGTCCATAATATCGTCAGTAATTTGGAATGCCATGCCCAACGCATGACCATATTTTTTCAACTCAACGATTTCGGATTCGCTCCAGCCCCCCAAGAGGCCCCCCAATTCCATACAGCCTTCCATAAAGTCTGCTGTTTTCTTTTGGGTCTTGGTCATATAACGCTCAATACCTTGATCAATGCGATATACATCTTCCATTTGCATGAACTCGCCTTCTACAAGGCAAGTAATAATATGGGAGAAAACCTGCAAATACTTCATATTAGGCATTTCGGACACGATTTGGAATGCTTTAGCAAATAAGTAGTCCCCACTAAGGATAGCTACCTTATTGCCTTTGTGCATGTGAATCGTTTCTTCACCACGACGAATCTCAGCTTGATCTAATACATCATCGTGAATCAGTGTGGCTAAATGAAGCATTTCTACAGCTTCAGCAATTCTAATACGCTGACGTTCTACAGATGTACCTGCATTAGCAATCAATAAACATAATTGCGCGCGCAAGCGCTTGCCACCTGCAGCAGATAATGGTCGAATCAGTGCATTAAAGTCTTCTGCACCTGTATTAAAAGATGATGCAAGAGACTCTTCCACACCCTCTAAATCTAGAGCGATGCGTTCCATAATCTCTAATTCATTGGTTTGACTCATGCTTCATCTCCTACTAGAACTTTATTGATCCGTTGTTGTAAAAGCTCACGACCTGTATGCTTCAAAGAGCTATACAGAATTGGCGGCGTTGCAGTTGGATACATTTCCTTAATAATCGCTAAATTAGCAGACTTTTCTTTAGCTGTTAATTTATCGACCTTAGTCACTACAATTTGTAATGGTACACCAGCTTCAACGAGCCAATCATAAGCTACCTTATCGATAGGCATCTCAGGATGACGACCATCAATTAGTAAGCATAACAACATCAATCGTTCAGAATGTAAAATATAATCGGCAATAAAGGAAGACCACAAATTGCGGTTTCCTTTATTTGTCTTTGCAAATCCATAACCAGGAAGATCAACGAGGAACCAATGATAACGGCGCTCCTCTGTTTCAGAAATATCCTCTTTTGACTCCACATCAAAATAGTTTATCGTCTTTGTCTTACCTGGTTGACCACTAACGAGGGCTAACCCACGATAATTACACAACGAGTTAATCAACGAAGATTTGCCCACATTAGAGCGTCCGATGAAAGCAATTTCCACAGTATCCCCTTCAGGATATTGATCCGCCTTCACACAGGAAGTATTATATTTTGCTGCTATAATACGAGGCCCCTTCGGTTCTTTTCGTGTATATTGTGGTTTTGGGCCCATTTGTTTAGTGGATTTTTTCTTTTTTTGCATTACACAAGTGCCTTTGCTAATACTTCATCCATTGTCTTAACTGGCGTAATAATGAGACCTTCTTTTACAATGTCAGGCAATTCTGCAATATCCTTTTCATTGCCTTTAGGAATCAATACTTCTTTAATGCCATTAGACAAGGCTGCCAATAACTTTTCTTTTAAACCGCCGATTGGTAATACACGGCCACGCAATGTAATTTCACCAGTCATGGCAATATCAGAACGAACCTTGCGGTTTGTTAAGATAGATACCATAGCCAATGTCATTGTAATACCTGCAGAAGGGCCATCCTTAGGTGTTGCACCTTCAGGCAAGTGAACGTGAATATCGAGTTTCTTATAGAAATCGTCTTCGATTTTTAAGGCTTTTGCATTGTGGCGAATATAGCTCATGGCAGCTTGACCAGACTCTTGCATAACCTTACCTAAGCTACCAGTTAATGCAAGTTTACCTGTACCATTCATAGTGGTTGCTTCACATGGCAATACAACGCCACCTACAGAAGTCCACGCTAAACCATTTACATAGCCAATTTGCGGTTTCTTTTCACGCTCTTGGTCAACAAAAATTGGAGCGCCCAAGAATTCGTGAAGATTTTTTGTCGTTACTTTCGGTGCATCTCCACCTTCTTCAACGACTTTATAAGCAATTTTACGACAAATCTTAGCAATTGTTTTTTCCAAGGTACGAACACCCGCTTCACGAGTATATTCGGAAACTACCTTTTTCAACACTGCATCAGATAATTTAACCTTATAATCTTCAAGGCCATTTTTCTTGATTTGTTTAGGTACTAAATAGCGCTTAGCAATCTCTAATTTCTCTTGTTCCATATAGCTAGATAATTCGATGATTTCCATACGATCTAACAATGGACCAGGAATATTGGATGCAACGTTAGCCGTTGTAATCCAGAATACTTCAGAGAAATCGAATGGTACTTCGATAAAGTGATCGCTGAAAGTACTATTTTGTTCTGGATCCAATACCTCTAACAATGCAGAGGATGGATCACCTTTATAGTCAGATGCTAATTTATCAATTTCATCCAACAAGAATACAGGGTTCTTAGTGCCTACATTCTTGAGGCCTTGAATCATACGACCAGGCAATGCGCCAATATAGGTACGACGATGGCCGCGAATTTCAGCTTCATCGCGAACACCACCTAAGGATGCACGGATGAACTTGCGGTTCATCGCTTTAGCTATAGACGTAGCCAAGGATGTTTTACCAACCCCTGGTGGGCCTACTAAGCAAAGAATAGATCCGCTATTCTTACCAGTTAACTTACGAACAGCCAAGAATTCAAGGATGCGTTTCTTAACCTTTTCAAGGCCATAATGATCCGCCTCAAGCATAGCATGAGCTTCCTTGATATCCAAGCGATCCTCAGTCAATTCATTCCACGGTAATGCCAATACCCAATCTAGGTAATTGCGCAAAATAGTTGCTTCTGGCATCAATTGTGGCATGCGGCTATAACGAGAAATTTCTTTATCGATACGCTCATGTACATCTTCGCTAAGGTTAAGTGCTTTTAATTTAACACGTAACTCTTCAGCTTCTTCCTCTGGATCCCCTTTGTCACCCAATTCATCGTGGATAACACGGATTTTTTCGCGCAAGAAATATTCTTTTTGCGCTTTTTCCATAGATTGACGTACTTGATTATTAATGGAGTTTTCCAAATCAGAGATTTGTAACTCCATATTCAAAATGCCTACAATCATATTTAAACGACGAGCTACAGATAACTCTTCAAGTAACTCTTGGCGTTTAGTGTTATTAATAGGCAATAAGAACGCAACTTGATCAGCCAATTCACATGGGTCGCGTAACTCCATTACGCGTGTAACACCTTCATCTGTAACAGATTTAGCCTCTTCAGCCCATTCGCCAAACTTAGACTGAACCAAACGACGATACGCTTCTAGCTCAACATCGTCTTCAAATTCGGAGGCTACCCGTTCGTAGTCCCCTACATAGTACGGATCCATACTTGTAATATTCATTACGCGAATACGTGTAATGCCCTCTACAAGAACACGTACAATACCACCTGGTAAGCGTAACATTTGCTTAATTTTTACTAATGTACCCATTTGGGCTAAGTCATGAACAGTTGGCGCATCAACAGCATCATCCTTTTGGCTGACAACTGCTAAAATGCGATCCTCGTTCATTGCGGCTTCTACCGCTTTAATGGATTTGTCTCGACCGATATCGAGGTGAATCACGATATTCGGATATACAACCATCCCTCTAAGGGGAACGGTAGGAATACCTACTTCG
>OGDM01000544.1_pt1 | contig 10396 bp, 10 predicted proteins | sample 1570491 | NCBI WGS metagenome assembly OGDM01 (sample SAMEA2582159, study PRJEB24529) | metagenome
GTTTAGTGACAGGTTACCTACCAGAAATCACAACGATTATTGGTGCCTTAGTGATTGTCATATTCTACGCCATTGTTGCGAGCAAAGCCTTTTGTAGTTGGGTTTGCCCAATGAATATTGTGACTGATGCTGCAGCTTGGTTACGTAGAAAATTAGGTATTCGACAATCATTAAAAATTTCACGTCAACTTCGCTATGTGATTTTAGCCGTCATTTTAGTTGGTAGTGCAATAACGGGTACGCTCTTATGGGAGTGGATAAATCCTGTCGCGGCACTTGGACGTATCTTTGTCTTTGGAACAGGTGCAACCCTTTGGTTGGTCGCAGTCATCTTTTTATTTGACTTACTTGTTGCTGAGCATGGCTGGTGTGGTCACCTTTGCCCAATTGGTGCGATATATGGTGTCATTGGCGCTAAAAGCCTGATAAAAATTAACGTAATCGATCGCGATCGCTGTGACCGTTGTATGGACTGTTATAATGTTTGCCCTGAACCGCAAGTATTAAGACTTCCTTTGCACGGTGGACCAGAAGATAGCCAAATTATACTGGCAAAAGATTGCATTACTTGTGGACGTTGTATTGACGTCTGCGCAGAAAATGTATTTGCATTTGGATCTCGCTTTGAGAAACAAATAAAAATTAAAAATATTTAATTATTTAATGGAGTGGATTTCATGAAAAAATCATTTATTTTCATGCTAGCTTTATGTAGCGGATTGGCATTTGCTGATGCGCCACAAGTTGCAAATAGCATCGACAAAGCAACAGAAAGTATTGCACCTGCATTTACTAACCCTTATAAAGATGTAGGCAATATTCCAGTAACTTTCCCAAATCAGCCCCCACTTGTCCCGCATAGTGTACGTGGCTTACAAGTAACAAAAAATGCAAACCAATGTTTAGGCTGCCACTCTCCGGATGTTGCTCCAACAACGGGGGCACCTCGCGTACCTGAAAGTCATTTTTTAACACGAGATGGCCAAAACAGAAGGTACCTCACCTCGTCGTTATTTCTGTTTACAATGCCACGTTCAGCAAACTAACGTAAATCCAATTATTCAAAATAAATTCGAAACCATTCGTCAAATGCAAGGTAAATAAGGAGCTAAACCATGATTAAATCAAGCATTCAGAAAGTTTGCCGTTGGTTACGCTCTCCGAGCAAAATGGCAATTGGTGGGGTTATTTTATTAACTATCATTGGTACTATCGTTGGAACTAACCTGTTTAATGCAGGAATGGCAACAACCAATACAGAGCAATTCTGCTCAGACTGTCATACTAATGACGTTGTACCTGAATACCAAGCGTCAATCCACTTTAGTAACCGTTCAGGTGTGAAAGCAATTTGTTCAGACTGTCACGTTCCGCATGAATTTGTACCTAAAATGATCCGAAAAATGCAGGCATCGACAGAAGTTTATGCTCACTTTACAGGTAAAGTCGATACTAAAGAAAAATTCGAAAAACATCGTTTAGAAATGGCAGAACGCGAATGGGCGCGTATGAAAGCGAATAACTCACAAGAGTGCCGTAACTGCCATAACTTCAATGATATGGACTTTACTCAACAAAAAACTGTGGCACAACAAATGCACGCCCTTGCACAGGAACAAAACAAAACCTGTATCGATTGTCACAAAGGTATTGCGCATAACCTTCCACACATGGAAAAAGTACAACAAAGCTTTATTCCTGCGGATATGTTAAAAGCAAATGAAAAACCTGCTGATAACAAAGATGCTAAATAATCTTATAGCGAAATAATAAATCGGCACTCAAAATTAGTGCCGATTTTATTTTTATTTTTTAAGGAAGCCTTTATCAGATAATACCCTTAACGGTTGCATATCGCTATTTCCCATAATGACCAAACTCGGGTCTGAGCGTAAACAGCTACCACCATAATGACCGCCCACAGTAAAAGTACAGACCTGAACATATTGGTCTTCCACTTTTGGTAAACACCAAAGTTGTTGGTAGATACTCTCCTGCTTACCAAAACGCCCATCTTTGCTATCAAGCACCGACTTACACTCACCAATCAATTTCACATTATCACCACGGCGACCTGCAATTGGCTTTTGTGCGTAACCATTTTTAATCAGCTCAGGCGTCAATTCAAATCCTGCTTCTAGTAGATAACGATGGTTTGGGAATAGTGACCACAACACTGGTAAGATCGCTTTATTACTCGGAATAGCCGTCCACTTCTGGACGAAGTAACACATCAATCAACCGCACTTTGTCTTCTGGATATCCCGTACGAATTGGTGGAGCCACTTCCATACCTGTTGCATCTTCACGAAGTTGCTCCAACATGGTTTCCCAGGCCCACGTTTTCCATACGGTTTTGACCTGGTTATCTTCATCATCAATCGAACGACCACGGCTATCCCAATGCAATCCCTCGGTCCCATGAATAATTTTAGCTTGAAATCCTGCTTGAACTAGTGCATTGCGCATAAATAATGCGTGATAATCTTCCTCATCATCGTGATCTTGCATAATATGAACAAGCGGCGTAGCTTCACTGTGTTTCCAACAATCCGCTAATGCATTACGTAAGCCATCAGCTGGATTATCACCAATCTTCAATCCGCCCTGAATTGCCCATCGATTCATAAACTCACCAGCTTCAGCGTGACAAGAGGCTGAGTCAGCATTGTATTCATACACTTTCAATCCACGACTATCCATGCAGAAATCTAAACGTCCCGTGATGGTTTGGTAACGGCGATTTTGCCAAGACAATCGTAAACGAGGCCAAAGCAATTTAGGAATATTGAAATATTGTAATAACTTATCGTCTTTTAAAACTTTATCTGTGGCATGCAAATACATTAAATGCAATTCATTGGTTGCACGAATTAACTCATGTTGTGCTGTTTCAGACATCGTAAAATAGCGATATTGATCCGAATGGCTGACTTTGTGCCCACCCATGGCTTTCACATATGCCGCTTCAAATTCATTTTTCTCATTCAGCCATTTATGCTCAAACTGACCATTGTTTTCTATATGTTCAGCATGAATCTCAAGTTTCTCTTTTTCTGGTGTTGGCTGAGGCAGGCTGTATTCTGTGTCTTCCGTTTGGATCATCCAACCTAAAATTTCGGTATCATCAAAGGTATCATGTAGAAAATACCCCGTTTCTGAAACTGTCATTGGAAGTTCTCGTGTCCATTGCTGCCCGCTTGGTAAGCGAGAGTGAATCACGTTTTGCTCAGCAATGCGGATTTTATCCTCTAAGACTTCGGTAATGATCGCCACATGCCCCGTATGTTTAAATTCACCGCCCTCCTGCCAAATTAACAATGCACCTGCTTCAGGCTTACGTTTACAACCATTTGCAAAGGCTTGTAAAGGTAATAAGGCATCATTCACCACTTGACGTAAAAATCGTAAAGAAAAGATCTCGTAAGCCATTCCTACATCAGTAAACACCATGCCATGATTGAGATATAAATAACGGCGCGCAAATTCCACGCACTGCCATTTATAGCCCATGTATTCTCGTCCTAAATAACTGCGAAAGGCGGCATCATCCGGATACTCTTTCTCATCTGCGGTATGATAATCTGATGAATAAATCGCAATTCCACCTGGCGCATAACCTAATAAACTTCCGAAAGGATCATGTGTACTAATATTGGCTGAACGTTCAGGCATAAAAACTCCCTGTTAAATAACTACTCGAAATAGTATAGATCTTTTGTCTGATTCCCCCCAAAGGCTTTTAAAAGAAATATTAAAATTTGAATCTTACATAATTTTGAAAAAGAAAAAGGGCTGACAGATGTCAGCCCCAAAACAAACCTAAAAATGACCGCACTTAAGGTTATTTCACATACCAATGTGATAATAAAATCCCTGCATTTACTGCAATATTTAATCCTGCTTTTAATGGATTACTTAAAGAAAGACGCACATTTACATCTTGTTTATCACGAATATCATCTGTACTACCTTCGCTCAATACCAATGCGACTTTCTCCGCAAATTTGAGTTGTTCCAACGACACACCTTGTTTATTGGTTGATACATGAATAATCTGATAGCCAGCCTTACGTAAAGCCTCTAGCGCAATTTCTGTACTTTCTGTTTCTAAAATACGAATATGCTCCATTCCGCCTTCAGCCACACGCATCGCAGCTGGTGCATAAAGCTGTTCAACTTGATTTGTCACCACATTTTTAATGCCGTAGAAGGCGCAAGTACGCACAACGCCACCTAGGTTTTGCGCATTATTGACTTGATCAAGCACCACTAAGCAGTCTTCTTGACGTGGGACATCTAAATAACCTTGCAAAGAAAAAATTCGTTGTTTTTTCACTAACATACAAATGCCACCATGATGCTCGGTACCACTTACTAAGCTTAGTTCATCGCTATCCACCACGTGATACACTTTTTTATTCGTGGCTAAATAACTGAAAATCTCGCCAATTCGATGCGCCATTTGCACCGTTGCCCATACACGAACGATGCTCTCCGGACGCTCAGCAAACAATTCTAAGCACGCATTTTCACCATACACTTTCATTTCTTCAGCACGGTTCTTTTTAATTTTCTCTGGTGCTCGTGGTGATAATACGCCCGTTTTCTTTTCTTTCGGTTTATAACTCACGCCAGTACTTTTCACCATTACTTTTACCGAGCCACTTTCACCATTGGCTTTATTTAATGAAAGTTCAGCAATTTTCGGTTCTCTCACTTCTTGCTGTTGGAAGCCACGAGAAGGTTTACGCTCATCCCGTTTTTTATCAAAGTGCGGTCGATTTCCCTCACGTTTTTCATTATTACGACGATCATCAAAGCGACGTTCTTTGTCACTAAATGCACGGTTTGGGCTACGCTCTTGAAAAGATTTGGTGGAATTTGTTTGGAATGATGGTTTGCGTGAATTGCTCATAATTTGCTTCTCGAAGGAAAAATTGGATAATAATTCGCCAAAAAATGCGAAAATTTGTGAGCATTATAACGAAAAAAAACCTTTTTTCTATCAATCCTCAAAGGAAATATTGTAAACTAGAGCATTAATTTTTAGTGTAGAGATCGATTATGTTAATCAATAAAGCTAAACGAGCAGAACAAAATTTAAAAAATTTGCCTTTTCTTCCTTTACAGGCAGAACAGGTTGAGTTTCTGTTTAGTCCGCTTGAATTCAAAGCACAAATTATAGAATTAATTCGCCAAGCTAAAAAACGTATTTACGTAACCGCACTTTATTGGCAAAAAGATGAAGCGGGACAAGAAATTCTCAATGAAATTTATCGCGTAAAACAAGATCATCCAGAATTGGATGTGAAAATTTTAGTGGATTGGCATCGCGGACAACGCAATTTACTCGGTGCAGAAAAATCTGCTACTAACGCTGATTGGGATTGTGAACAACGCCAAACCTATCAACTTCCCGATGAACCGAATATGTTCTTCGGCGTGCCTATTAATACCCGTGAAGTCTTTGGTGTATTACATATTAAAGGCTTTGTCTTTGATGATACTGTGCTTTATAGCGGTGCAAGTATTAATAACGTGTATTTACAACAACAAGATAAATACCGTTACGACCGCTATCAAAAAATCTATAATGCTGCATTGGCAGACTCTATGGTTAATTTCATCAATGATTATTTATTGGATTTCAGCGCAGTACACCCATTAGATGTGGCTAATCGCCCGCGCACCAAAGAAATTCGTAGTGCAATAAAAGCTTATCGTAAAAACTTATCTGCCCATGCTGAATATCAGCTAGAAAGTGCGGTTGGTTTTTCCGATGTTTTAACCATTTCACCACTTTTTGGTTTAGGTGCATCAGGCAATGAATTAAATCAAGTTATCGAAGATTTATTCTTACAAGTGCAGGAAAAACTGGTGATTTGTACGCCTTATTTCAACTTCCCTCGCACGCTAAGAAGTAAACTTGCCCGCTTATTAGAGCAAGGAAAGCGTGTCGAAATTATCGTGGGTGATAAAGTCGCGAACGATTTCTATATTCCACCAGAGCAGCCATTTAAAATGGCAGGTGCATTGCCTTATTTATATGAAAGCAATCTTCGTCGTTTCTGCGAGAAATTTGATGCTTACATTAAAAACGGCCATTTAACTGTGCGTTTATGGAAAGATGGCGATAACACTTATCACCTCAAAGGTGTTTGGGTGGACAACCAGTATATTCTTTTAACGGGGAACAACTTAAACCCGCGCGCATGGCGTTTAGATGCGGAAAATGGATTATTAATCCACGATCCAAAACAAGAACTTCTGCCTCAAGTGGAACAAGAATTGTCACACATCCGCCAACATACCAAAGTATTGCAAGATTATTCTGAATTAGAAGAATTGACGCAATATCCTGAACCGGTGCAAAAACTCTTGAAGAAGTTTGCGCGGATTCAAGCAGATAAATTAGTCAAAATGATTTTATAAACATAAAAGAGGCCGACAAATGTCGGCTTCTTGCTTGTATCTTACGCAAAAACATCGACTAACATTGCACAAGTGAAATAAGTTGTTATAATCGCCCAGCTTTTTAATCTTATTGGAGAAATCAATGAACCCAATTTCTTATTGGCAACGCCTAAAAGTTGCATTTCAATATGTGATGCCACAAATCTATATGACACAAGCAGCAGGTTGGTTAGCTAAACAAAAATGGGGCGCAGTGACACATTTTGTGATTAAAGCGTTTGCCAAAAAATACAACATTGATATGAGCATTGCTGAAAAAGAAAAATTCAGTGATTACGCCAGTTTTAATGAATTCTTTATCCGTCCATTAAAAGAAAATGCACGACCAATTAACCAAAATCCAACCGCACTTTGTTGCCCTGCGGATGGCCGTGTAAGTGAATGTGGACACATTGAAGATGACCGCCTATTACAAGCAAAAGGTCACTTCTTCAGCTTAAATGATTTATTAGCGGAAGATAAAGATTTAACCGAGACCTTTAAAAATGGGGAATTCATCACCACTTATTTATCACCACGTGATTATCACCGTGTGCACATGCCATGTGATGGTACACTTCGCAAAATGATTTACGTGCCTGGTGATTTATTCTCCGTCAATCCATTTTTAGCGAAACATGTGCCGAATCTCTTCGCACGTAATGAGCGTGTGATTTGTGTCTTTGATACTGAATTTGGCACCATGGTACAAATCTTAGTGGGTGCAACAATCACTGCGAGTATCGGTACCGTTTGGGCTGGTGTGATTAATCCGCCACGTTATAACGAAGTGAAAGTGTGGACTTATGAAGGTGAAAGTGCGGTTAAATTAAGCAAAGGTCAAGAAATGGGTTGGTTCCAACTTGGTTCTACCGTGATTAATTTATTCCAAGCCGGTCAAGTGCAAATTGCCGATCATTTAAGTGTTGATGAACCTGTTCGCATGGGTGAAATCTTGGCATTGAAAAAATAGTTTTACAACAAAGGAAAAAACATGACAGCTCAAATTTTTGAACAAGTAAAATTAGAAAGTATTTCTGAAAAAGGCAGCTACGGTATCGGTTTACAAATCGGTCAACAATTAGCAGATAGCCAAATGGATATTTCTGTAGAAGCAGTAGCAAAAGGCATTTTCGATGCGTTAAACCGCAATCAACCTGCATTAGAAATTAATGATTTAATGCATTCTGTTCAAGCGCTTCAACAACAAGCGGCTGAAGCACAACAAGCGCAATTTAAAGCGATTGAAGAAGAAGGTAAAAAATTCTTAGAAGAAAACGCGAAAAAAGCGGGCGTAAAAGTTACTGATAGCGGTTTACAATACGAAATTTTAACTGAAGGTAACGGTAACAAACCAGCTGCAACGGACAAAGTACGTGTTCACTACACAGGTACATTACCAGATGGTACTGTATTCGACAGTTCTGTTGCACGTGGTACACCAGCTGAATTCCCTGTAAATGGCGTAATTCGTGGTTGGGTTGAAGCATTACAAATGATGCCTGTTGGTTCTAAATGGAAACTCACTATTCCACACGAACTTGCTTACGGCGAACGTGGTGCAGGAGCATCTATCCCTCCATTCTCACCCTTAGTGTTTGAAGTCGAATTACTCGATATTCTTTAAAACGAAAAAGTGCGGTTAATTTTAACCGCACTTTTTTATTCTTCTTCGTCTTCGCTATAACGATCATCATCGTCATAATCATAGGTTAAGATCGCATCCTCATCATAACCCTCTATATCAACCTGTACGCCGTTTGAGCCGGCATCAAACCCATTAAACCATGCAGTTCTTAGCTCTTCAGGTATTCGTCGACCACAAAAGTTAATTCGTTTATTCAATTGAGATTGGCTTTGTGCTTGGAAATCTTTCCCTACTCGATAACCATCTAAATACCAGTCATCTTTATCATGACAAGCCGTCGTATTTAAACGCTTTACATGTTTGCTCACTGAAATTGGGCTACGATGTTTTACATAATAGCCCTGCGTACAAGCACTTAATAGCCCAACAGCTAAAACGGTCGCTATTAATCTCATGTTGTCTCCTTTTACTACTTAATATCGGGTTATTGCCCTTTTATGGTTTTATAGACCGACAAAATAAAAGGAAGGTTCAGAAAATATGAGAGATCCGATTTCTATTACAGGCTATAGCACAATCATATCATCACGATGTAACGCAACTGCACCGTACTCATAGCCAAGAATTTGTTCAATTTCTTGGGATTTTTTCCCTTTGATTAATTCCAACGCATCGCTGTTATAACGTGGCATACCAAGTGCAATCACTTTACCTGAGGTATTCTTAATTTTGACGACTTCACCACGTGAGAAACGCCCTTCCACAGCCGTAATCCCTGCAGGCAACAACGATTTATTCTGTACTAACATGGCATTTTCAGCACCCTCATCAATCGTCAGCATACCCGCTGATGGAGCTGCAAATAACCACTGTTTACGACTTTCGAGACGATCTGAATGATGTGCAATAAATTTCGTGCCAATTGGTTTATCGTAGGCTAAATCCACAATCACATCAGGTCGGCTACCTGGTGCAATTATCGTTTCAATACCTGAACGCGTTGCCACATCTGCTGCAATAATTTTTGTACTCATCCCGCCAGTACCAAGGTTTGTACCACTACCGCCTGCAATCGAACGAATATGATCAGTAATTTGCTCAACCACTGGAATCAATTTCGCATCTGGATTTTTACGAGGATCGCTTTCGTATAAGCCTTGTTGATCCGTTAATAAGTAAAGTTGTTCCGCTTGCACTAAAATCGCGACTAACGCCGATAAATTATCGTTATCCCCTACTTTAATCTCAGCCGTTGCCACCGCATCATTCTCATTAATCACAGGAATAATATGATTGTCCAACAACGCATGTAATGTATCGCGCGCATTTAAAAAACGTTCACGGTCTTCAATATCAGCACGAGTTAATAAAATTTGTCCAATATGAATATCATAAATCGCAAATAATTTTTCCCAAGCTTGAATAAGCTGACTCTGCCCTACTGCAGCTAAAAGTTGCTTTGACGCAATAGTTGGAGGAAGTTGAGGATGATTTAAATAATGTCGTCCAGCGGCAATTGCACCTGATGTCACAATCACGACACGAAAACCCGCTTGATGAAGTTGTGCAATCTGGCGAACAATATCGACCATATGAGGTGCATTCAATTTTGGGGAACCATGTGTTAATGTGCTAGTACCAAATTTTACGACGATTGTTTTACGATTTGCCGACATAGTTTATCCTCAGTGAAAAAATAGAAAAGTGCGGTTAAATTAGCACTAAAATTAATAAAAATCACGAAAAATCCAACCTCATATACAGATTTTGTGAATAGCTATGATATAGTGCAAAAAAAAGAAAAATAGGATAGAAAATATGACATTAAGTTTGATCGTTGCGACAACAAAAAATAACGTCATCGGAAAAGATAATCAAATGCCTTGGCACTTACCTGCTGATTTAGCCTGGTTTCGTAAAAACACCACGGGCAAACCGGTAATTATGGGTCGTAAAACCTTTGAAAGTATTGGTCGCCCACTACCGAAACGCACCAATATCGTCCTTTCACGCACGCCTTACGTATATGAAGGTGTCATCTGGAAAGAGAATTTTGAAAGTGCGGTCGATTTTGTCAAAGAATTTGATGAAATTATGTTGATTGGCGGCGGCGAGTTATTTAAACAATATTTACCTAAAGCCGATAAATTGTATCTTACTCAAATTCAAGCAGACATTGACGGCGATACTTTCTTCCCTGAAATTAATTGGGCTGAATGGCACATCGAGTTTGAGGAATATCACCAAGCAGATGCGGATAATCCCTATGATTGTCGTTTTTTAATTTTGCAGCGTAAAGCATAAAACACATCCAAACCATCCTAAAACAAAGTGCGGTCAAAACCTTAAAAA